>Ga0307996_1000119_pt1 | contig 21401 bp, 15 predicted proteins | sample Davwhametageno35_FD_203143 | JGI IMG/M metagenome (GOLD analysis project Ga0307996, IMG submission 203143) | Marine microbial communities from Davis Island wharf, Antarctic Ocean - #35 | ecosystem: Environmental > Aquatic > Marine > Unclassified | place: Antarctic Ocean: Davis Island wharf...
TTTAGACAATAAAATGTCTAATAACGACAAACCAATATATGGTATTAACACTGGTTTTGGTTCACTTTGTAACACTCAAATTTCTAACGCAGATTTAGGGAAATTACAACGAAACTTAGTAATGTCGCATGCTTGCGGAATGGGAGAAGAAGTTCCTCAAGACATTGTGAAACTAATGTTATTACTAAAAATTCAAGGGTTAAGTTATGGTCATTCAGGAGTACAACTAATTACCATAGAACGTTTAATTGATTTTTACAACAATGATATTCTTCCGGTTGTTTACCAACAAGGTTCTTTAGGAGCTTCTGGAGATTTAGCTCCCCTAGCCCATCTTGTATTACCATTGTTAGGGTTAGGAGAAGTAAATTATAACGGAAATAGAATTTCTGGTGCTGAGTTAAATAAATTAATGAGCTGGGAAGAGATTGATTTACAATCTAAAGAAGGTTTAGCTTTATTAAATGGAACGCAGTTTATGAGTTCTTATGGTGTTCACTCTTTATTAAGAGCGAACAAATTAAGTACACTTACTGATTTAGTTACAGCTATTTCTATTGAAGCTTATGATGGTAGAATTTCTCCATTTAATGATTTAGTACATAAAGTAAGACCTCATAATGGACAGTTTATTACTGCCAGAAACATACAAATGGCATTAGAAGGGAGTGAAATTATTATGCAGGAAAAAGCGCATGTACAAGATCCTTATTCTTTTAGATGCTCTCCTCAAGTGCATGGTGCAAGTAAAGATGCTATTGCGCATGTACAATCTGTATTTGAAAAAGAAATTAATTCGGTTACTGATAATCCAACTATTTTCCCAGATGAAGATGAAATTATCTCTGCAGGTAATTTCCACGGACAGCCTTTAGCAATTTCATTAGATTATTTAGCGATAGCTGTTGCCGAATTAGGAAGTATTTCTGAAAGAAGAACATATAAATTAATTGGTGGCGAACGTGGTTTACCAGCATTTTTGGTGGCTAATCCAGGACTAAATAGTGGTTTTATGATTCCACAATATGCTCAAGCATCAGTTGTGAGTCAAAACAAACAATTATGTACACCTTGTTCTGTTGACACGATAGATTCATCTAATGGTCAGGAAGACCATGTAAGTATGGGCGCAAATGCTGCTACTAAGGTTTACCGAGTAGTCGATAATTTAGAAAAAATTATGGGCGTTGAGTTAATGAATGCTGTTCAAGGACTAGAATTCAGAAAACCTTTAAAATCATCTTTAGTTATCACTGAATTTGTTACAGAATATCGTAATCACGTTCCGTTTATTACGAATGATGTTGAGATGCACCCATTAATGGAAAAGAGTATCCAATTTATTAAGCAGTGTTCAAGAAACATATCTGTAAAACGATAAATCATCTTCTCTTAAAGGAAAAGATCTAACATAGATTCATTTATAATTATTATGAAACAAATAATAAGCTCAATTATCTTAATTACAATTATTTCATGCTCAACTAATGAAAATGATGGTATCAAAATTTTAAATGTTATGAAAATGCAAGAAAAAGCATGGAGTAACGGAAATATTGATGGATTTATGCAAGGCTATTGGCAATCAGATTCATTAATGTTTATTGGTAAAAATGGCATTAAATATGGTTGGAAAACAACATTTGATAATTACAAAAAATCATACCCCAATAAAGCTGCTATGGGTAAATTAGAAATTGATGTAATTAAATTAGAGGTAAATGGAAATGCTGCATATATATTAGGAAAATGGAGTTTGATTAGAGCCAATGACAATCCGAACGGATACTTTACCTTGTATTGGAAAAAAATGAATGAAAAATGGGTCATCACAATTGATCATACTAGTTAATTTAATAAAAACGTAATTACTCAGTTACTATTATTATGGACTTACCTATACTTTGGAAAAAGGCTATTTTGACTGATTCCTTATTACTTGACTTTCTCCTTAAAAAAAAATAACTTCATTTAATACAATATTAGTGTCCGATAAAATGTATAGTATCCCAAACTTGTAATATATATCCTATTCTAAGTGTATTTTAAAGTATATAATATGAAACATATTAGTACAGTTAGTATTGATTGTGTCACTTCTTACTAGTAATGATTTACTAGCAGTAGATCATATTTCTTCGGGGAATAATTCATGGACAGGGTCTGGTTTTCCTAATCCTGTTCCTTTTGGAGACTCTGTTTATATCCAAAATTCGGACGTGATTACACTTTCTGCAAATTTAATTGTTAACGGAAAGGTTCATGTCATTAATTCTGCTAGTATCACTAGAGATAAAAAAAATACGATAAGCGATACTCAAGGTTATTTGTATAATGATGGGATAATAAACAATGATGAAGAAATGCATGTGGATGGATATTTTTATAATACAGGAACCGTAAATATTAAAAAGCTGCATAATGATGGACATATATGTAATACAAACTTAAATGAACTAGATCCTAGACAAAAATTCGATTTTCATGGAGGAGAGATTAAATGTTGTGGAACTATATTGACCGATATAATTAAAATACATAAAAATACAGGGGTTAATTTTAATGGAAAATCTGAAGCAAATTCAACATGTACAAATTTCTGTACTACTGATCGAGTAAATGATCCAACATTTGAAGGGCCTATTACGAAATCGGAATTTTTAGATAATGCCGATCAAGAAAATCCCATAATTACGGCTACAGTAGGATTGTGTAATGTTGCTATTTTACCAGTAAAACTAATTAGTTTCGAAGCTAAAAATTATAATAGTGAAGTGAGTTTAGAATGGATTACAGCATCCGAAATCAATAATGATTATTTTACAATTGAAAGGTCTATAAATAATAATGATTGGGAGATAATATCCAGAATTTATGGTGCAGGAAACTCTTCATCACCTCTTAGTTAATCTAATACAGATCACAATCCATTCTTAGGGATATCCTATTATCGTTTAAAGCAAACTGGTTTTGACGGGCAATTTGAATACTCTCAAGTTAGAAGTGTAAATATTATCAGTTCGGTTAATCTACAGATGTTTCCAAACCCAACTAGTAGTCAGATAACAATAGTTGGAAATTCGAGTGAGCTGGAAAAAGTTGCAATATATAATACACTAGGACAAAATTTTACAATCTTAACTCAGCAAATTGAAAATAATGGAACAAGAGTGGTAATTGATTTAACTCAACTTAGTTCAGGAATATATTATGTAAAAACAGAAACTACTGCCAACAAACTTTATAAACAATAGCACCTTTCAAGATACAACTGCTCATACATAAACGTTAAAGGAAACAACAATACTACTTACCTCTCAAAGCCCTCGTTTTAGGAACTCTTAACAATAAGAGGAATCCTATTACAAAAAATACAATTAGCATTAACACAGACTCTCTAATACTAAACATTCCTTCAATAAATCCAAAAAAGAACGTTCCGATAACAATTCCTATTTTTTCGAGCACATCATAAAAGCTGAAGTACGAAGCATGATCTTCGGTGTCTGGTAATAGCTTAGAATAGGTAGAACGCGATAAAGATTGTATTCCGCCCATTACAAAACCAATAACTGCTGCAATTAAGTAAAAGTGTAATGGTGTATAAACAAAAGCATAAGCTACAATACAAATCAGAGTCCAAATAAACACTACAATTCCTAAGGTTTTAATATTCCCTATTTTTTTAGATAAAAAAGCCATTAAATAAGCTCCTGCAACAGCTATAAATTGTATCACCAAAATACTGATAATCAAACCTGTTTGCATTTCTCCTTCTCGCCAAGCAATTTCTTTAGTACCAAAAAAAACAGCCATCAACATTATAGTCTGTACCCCCATACTATAAGTGAAAAAAGCAGCTAAATATCGTTTTAAACTTTTTTGGGGTTTTAATTCCTTCCAAACCTTTTTAAGTTCATCAAACCCTTTAATCAAATTGTTTCCTCTTGGTTTATGGTTGTAAATATTACTTGGCAAACCTCTAAAGGTAATCTGACCAAAACCTATCCACCATATTCCTGTTAATACAAAAGCATATCCAGCAGGCATACCAAAGCCTTGTATTAAAACTAAACAAACTATTAATAATAGTGAGGCTCCTATATACCCTCTTGAATAGCCTTTTGCACTTACTTTATCGTGCAAATCTGGTGTAGCTATTTCTGGTAAATAGGCATTGTAAAAAACTAAACTTCCTGAGAACCCAATGCTTCCGAACAAGACTGAAACCATTCCTAATTCTAGTGGAACTTTATCAAAAAAGAAAAAGCTAATACAAGATAAAGCTCCTAAACAAGAGAAAAACTGCATATAAGTCTTCTTATTTCCAGAGTAATCTGCAATACCAGAAAGTAATGGAGATAAAAAGGTAACTATTAAATAAGATAAGGAAATGATGTAAGAGTAAATCTCAGTATTGACAAATTTAAACCCAAAAAACGTAACTATTTCGTCTGTATTTCCTTCGTAAAAAATAGGGAAAATAGCTGAAGTAATTACTAAAGGATAAACTGAATTAGCCCAATCGTACATTGTCCATGCACCAATTACTTTTTTATCGTTTATTTTATATGTCATTTAATTAAAAATTTCATTCATCATTCTATAATAATTCGCAAACCTACTTTTTTAATTAAAGTTAAGGAATTAGACAAAAAGAGAATTAAAAACTATTTAAGCAAATTCAGATAATGTTAACCAACGATCAGTTTTATCATCCAGTTCATTAGTAACACTAACTAATTCTTTAGTTGTTTTCATTAATTCTTCATGGTCTTCCGTATTCTGATTTAGCAAGTCGGCCAACTTTCCTTTTTTAACTTCTAAGGTTTCTAAATCTTTTTCTAACTGCTCAAATTCCAATTTCTCTTTGTAAGAGAGCTTTGCTTTAGACTGTAATACTTTAGACACTTCTGCTAAAACCTTAACTTCTTTTTTAGCAATTTTCTCTTTTCCTTCCTTTCCTTTATAGTTAAGTCTATAATCATTATAGTTACCTAAAAAGTCTTTTATCTTTCCGTCTCCTTCAAAAACAAATAAGTGGTCTACCAACTTATCCATAAAATATCTATCGTGTGTTACAATAATTAAACACCCTTGAAATTCAACTAAAAAGTCTTCTAATACATTTAACGTTACAATATCCAAATCATTAGTTGGCTCATCTAAAATTAAAAAGTTAGGGTTGGTTATTAAGATGGTTAATAAGTAAAGTCTTCTTTTTTCTCCACCACTTAATTTATCTACTTGGTTGTAGTGCATGTGTTTTGGAAACAGAAAACGTTCCAATAACTGTGCAGCAGTCAAAACCTTTCCTTTTGCCAATGGAATTACTTCAGCTATATCCTTAATCGTTTCAATAACTTTTTTGTTCCCATTAAAATTCATTCCTTTTTGAGTATAATACCCAAAAACCACAGTTTCTCCACGCTCTATTGAACCACTATCTAGTAATTGTTTCCCTAAAACAATATCTAAGAAAGTAGTTTTTCCAACTCCATTTTTTCCAACAATCCCAACACGTTCTCTTTTCTTAAAAACATAATTAAAATCATCTAATATATTTAAATCACCAAAAGCTTTTTCTGCATGATGTATTTCAAGAATTTTACTTCCTAATCTACTCATATTAATTTCCATAGCCACCTTGCTCTTGTCCTTTTTCTGGTGGGCAACTTCTTTTGTTACATGAAATGCATCTTCTCTAGATTTCGCTTTAGTCCCACGAGCTTTAGGCTGTCTACGCATCCATTCTAACTCTTTTTTATATAGATTTTGTGCTTTATCTACATTGGCTTCAAAAACCTCTTCACGCTCTTGTTTCTTTTCTAAATAATAACTGTAATTACCTTTATACTTATAAAGTGTTTCATCATCCAGCTCTATAATTTCATTACAAACTCTTTCTAAGAAATACCTATCGTGTGTAACCATCAAAATGGTCATATTTTCTTTAGTAAGGTATCCTTCTAACCATTCAATCATTTCAATATCTAAATGATTGGTAGGTTCATCTAAAATAATAAAATCAGGTTCATCAATTAAAACTTGCGCTAACGCAATTCTCTTTTTTTGACCTCCAGAGAGTTCGCTAACCTTTTGTTCAAGATTATGAATATTTAATTGACTTAAAACTTGCTTAATTCTTACCTCATAATCCCAAGCGTTTAATAAATCCATTTGCTCAAATGCAACTTGCATTTTGTCATTATCATCCGGATTTTCAATCGCTTTTTCATACGCTAATATTGCTTTTATTTGATCCGATTCTGAATCAAACAACACTTTAGAAATAGTTAACGATTCATTAAACTCTGGCATTTGGCTTAATATACCAGCCTTTACTCCCTTTCTAAAAACTACATTACCAGAATCATAACCTTCTTTACCTGCTAATATATTTAGAAAGGTAGATTTACCTGTTCCATTTTTAGCAATAAATGCTACTTTTTGTCCTTTTTCAATTCCGAAAGTAATGTCATCAAATAACATTCTAATTCCGAAAGATTTTGTTAAGTTTTCTACTGATAAATAATTCATACTATACTTCTATTCCTATTATACTTGGGTTTCGCTCAGTACAAGCTATTCCATTTTCGTTTATACTTTCACTCTAACTAAATAAAAATCATCCACTAAGGTCAAATTACTTCTCCAAGTTTTAAATTATTATTTTTCTGAATCTTATATTAAAATTCTATAACGCATTATTTTTTAATATCCTCCCCATAAGGATTGCAGCCTCAGTATATTGAGGATTTAATTTAAGTGCAATTTTTAAATCTGCGACAGCCTTTTTAGGCTGATCCAATTGTTCATAACAAAGTGCACGATTATAATAGGCATCAATATATTTTGGCTCTACTCTTATCGCATTTGTATAATGCTCAATAGCCACGTCATACACCTTTAAATATTCTTGATGAATAAACCCTAAATTAAAATACGGCTCTCTAAACTCCTCAATACTTAATATTTTATAATACGTCTCTATAGACTCATTATATTCACCACTTTCCTGACAAACCATAGCGTAAGCATACAAACCTTCCATGCTCTCAGGTTTAAGTCTTAAAGCATTTTTTATGAATTCCTTTCCTAATTCCTGCTCAGTATTAAAACTCAATAACCCCACTTGCATATAAGCTTCATAATAATCATTCTCTTGCTCTATTGCTGTTACATAACTTGATATTGCTCTAGTTGTATCTCCTTTATCCTCAAAAATCATCCCTTTTAAGAAATAAGCTTCGGCATTATAAACATCTCTTTTAAGTACTGCATCAGCATAATCTAAAGCTTGTTTATAGTTCCTAGAAACTAATGCTAACCATCCTAATTCAATTCTTGCATTGAGATTTTCATTATCAAGATTCAGGCACTGATCCAACACTTCTTTAGACTCTTTAAGCTTATCTTGGTTTTTAAGTAATTCTGCTTTTAACAAATAATACTCTGGAGCAGCTGAATCTATCCCTATTGCTCTATCTAAATCATCAACTGCAGAAGATAAATCGCCATACTTCATGTATAATTTAGATCTTTTTAAATACAATGCTGGGTTATTTATTCCCCCCTTAAGTAACGCGTTTACTTCTTTAAATGCCAATGTTTGTTCCGACTCTATAGCCTTAGCTTCTTCAGTTCCCACTGTTATATCTTCCTTTTTTTTAACATCTCCATCACACGAAGACAATAAAAAAATAGCGCTTATTATTAAAACTCTAACCATATCTATAAAAAAAGTCCTTCCGAAATTCGGAAGGACTTCAAAAGTAATTATTTTGTAACGAAGATTTACGCTTCAGACAATGCTGTAACAATCTTTTGTTCTAACTCTTCCATTAACTCTGGATTATCTCCAATCAATTCCTTAACAGCATCTCTTCCTTGCCCTAATTTTGTATCACCATAACTGAACCAACTTCCCGCTTTTTTAACAATATCCATCTCTACAGCTAAATCAATAATCTCTCCTACTTTAGAAATACCTTTACCATACATAATGTCAAACTCAGCTTTTCTAAATGGTGGAGCTACTTTATTTTTAACAACCTTAACTCTTGTTCTGTTTCCGATGATTTCATCTCCATTTTTTATTTGAGAAGATCTTCTAATATCAATTCTTACAGAAGCGTAAAACTTTAAAGCATTCCCACCAGAAGTGGTTTCTGGGTTACCGAACATTACACCAATTTTTTCTCTTAATTGGTTAATGAATATTACACAACAATTTGTTTTCTTAATAGAACCTGTTAGTTTTCTTAATGCTTTAGACATTAAACGTGCTTGTAATCCCATTTGAGAATCACCCATTTCACCTTCTATTTCAGCTTTAGGGGTTAAAGCTGCAACAGAATCTACAATTAATAAATCAATAGCTCCCGAACGAATAAGGTTATCAGCAATCTCTAATGCTTGCTCACCATTATCTGGTTGAGAAATAATTAAATCATCAATATTAACACCTAAAGATGTAGCGTAAGTTGGATCAAAAGCATGTTCTGCATCAATAAAAGCTGCAATTCCACCTTGTTTCTGACATTCTGCAATAGCATGGATAGTTAACGTTGTTTTACCTGAAGATTCAGGTCCATATATTTCAACAACTCTTCCTCTAGGATACCCTTTAATTCCTAAAGCTAAATCTAAATTTAATGAACCTGTAGGAATAACTTCTACATCTAAAACAGGAGCATCTCCCAATTTCATAATCGTTCCTTTTCCGTAAGATTTTTCCAATCGATCCATTGTCAATTGAAGTGCTTTTAACTTTTCTGCGTTTACTGCTTTTGCTTCAGCCATGATATATTTTGTTTTATTCTGAGTAATTATTTTTAACACTACAAATATAGGTTAATAAATCTACAAATTGTAGTTTTATTAACTTATTTTAAAAAACACATGATTAACAGTAGTTAAAAGAGCACTATTTTTTGCTAAGAATTAAGTTCAGCTCTAATTTGTAAGGCATGGATCTTTGTTTTCACCTTTTTGATGATACTTTCAATCATTCCTTTTTCATTTATGACAAAAGTAGTTCTATGAATTCCATCATAGATTTTACCCATAAACTTCTTTTTTCCCCACACACCATATCTATTTAAAAGATCCTTATCAACATCTGCTAACAAGTTAAATGGTAAACTGTGTTTCTCAATAAATTTCTGATGTTTTGCTGCATCATCAGCACTTACACCAATCACTTCAAATCCATCTGCTTTTAAACTTTCATAGTTATCTCTTAAATCGCACGATTGAGTTGTACAACCCGGAGTCATATCTTTCGGATAGAAATACAGAATTACCTTTTTACCTTGATAATCTGCCATTTTATGCATTTTACCATTCTGGTCTTTTATATCAAGTTCTGGAGCTTGGTCTCCTATATTTAAATGAAACATATTGTAAAATAAATTTGAGTACAAAATAGCTTAATCTTTAAGTAACAATCAATAAAAACTTACTAGAATTATTAACAATAATGTAAAGGGTATTGAATCAACTAACTGATTTTAATAATATTAATCGACAAATAATGAAAATCAATCTATCATAAATGACATTCTGCATAAAACTCAAAACAATATTCATAAATTAATTTACCTTAAATTAGTGTAACTAAACTTAATCTTATGAAAAAACGATACTATCGCTATTCCTTTTTACTATCTTTTTCTTACCTATTCTTACCTATTTTTACCTTCGTACAAACTGGTACAAATCATTTTAGATAAAATATGACCTTTGTAAATTGACTATGACTAGGTTTAATATGAAAAATATAGATGCCCGACCTATCTATTATTCTTGTCTTTTCTAATAAAGAACCAAATACCTAAAAGACCAAATAAAAACATTGCAATAGCTATGATTTGTGCTTGTGTTGCTTCAAACCCAAACACATTATAGTTATTGTTAATCCTAATTTTTTCAATAAAGAAACGCTCTACACCGTTGAAGGCTAAATACATTGAAAGTATTACTCCTGGTACTTTTATTTTCTTACGAGACATCCATAATATACCTGCTATAATAAAAGCCATTACCGTTTCATAGAATGGTGTTGGCCAAGCATTTCCTTCATATATATAAGATACACCATTTTCAAATATCTCAACTGGTCTTCCTGGAGCTCCTAAATCTAACCCACTTATATTTCCAAAATAATCAAAGCCCCACATCCAGTCAGGTAAAAAACTAATTATTGCTGGCATCTCATTGTAATTAGGTACTCCCCAATCACCATCTCCAGATAACTGACAACCTATTCTACCAATACCGTAAGCCAACATTAACCCTGGAGCACATGCATCAAAAACATGCACCATACTCAATCCTTTTTTATGAGCATAATACAATACAGCTCCTCCTCCAACGATTAGCCCTCCATATATACTTAATCCTGAACCTGAAAAAATAACATTGATTGGATCAGCCAATAGGCGTTCCATATTTTCTATTGCATCAAAAAATTTTGCTCCAAATATTCCTCCAATAGCAGCAATAAAAGTCATTGTACCAACATATTGATATGGATGTATTGTTTCTTCCACTTCTTTTGGCTCAGTCAAACGTAGTTTCTCTAAATCTCTATATCTTAAATAAGCCAATATTGCTGCGCCAATAATTCCGCCTAACACATTTCCTTGACTAGACATAATAAAGCCTGGTAAATCTTTAATTACCTCATTATAGTTCAAGACAATGGCTAAGATTTTAAAACCTAAAAGAAATCCAAAAAATCCATTTCCTACTAAATCTAAAACACTCGCTTTTTCACCTTTCATTACTTTTAAAGTGGATGAAGAAAGCAAGCCTCCCTCCTCTTTTCTTTTCATTTCTAATACCCAAACATAGTTACCAGCAACAAATGCTAAGGCAACCATAAACCCAAACATTGGCAATGGAAACGAAAATGAAAATCCGAATAAGTACTCTATTAAATCTGATAAGTATGGAAACATAATTTAATTAATTATTGATTATTGATGCTGTACCTTCAAGTTGAACGCGCACAATTCCATCCAAATCTACATCTTTTAACGTAACTGTTTTTATCTGATTTTGTAATGCAGCAGAAAAAGGAACTTTTACCTTTAAGTAGTTATCAGTAAAACCATTTAAAAAAGCATCATGTTGTTCGGATTCAAAAAGCACATTATAGGTTTTACCCATATGTTGCTCATAAAAAAAACGTTTTTTCTTATCAGATAAGATGTGTAACATTTTACTACGCTTAGTTCGTTCTGCTTTGGGAACTACTCCATCCATTTTAATAGCTGTAGTATTCTTTCGTTCAGAATAAGTGAAGACATGTAAGTAAGAAACATCTAACTCATTTAAAAAGTTATATGTTTCTAAAAAGTCTTCTTCAGTTTCTCCAGGAAAACCGATGATCACATCAACACCAATACTTGCATGTGGCATTAATTCTTTAATCATCTGAACCCGTTCAACATATAATTCTTTTTGATATTTTCTACGCATTGCTTTCAAAATCTTATTAGATCCTGATTGTAATGGAATATGAAAATGAGGCATAAACTTATTCGATTTTGCTACAAATTCTATTATTTCACTAGACAGTAAGTTCGGTTCTATTGATGAAATTCTATACCGCTCTATTCCTTCTATCTTATCTAACTCTTGAATTAAATCAAAGAAGTTCTCACCCTCTCCTTGTCCAAAATCTCCAATATTTACACCTGTTAAAATAACTTCTTTTGCAGCTGTTAATGCCACCTCTTTAGCCACCTTAACAGTTTCCGATACTGAATGATTTCTACTCTTACCTCTGGCCAATGGAATTGTACAGAAAGTACAGAAGTAATCACATCCATCTTGTATCTTTAAAAATGACCTTGTTCTATCTCCTTTTGAGTAAGATGGCACAAATTCATTGACTTCTTTAATCTTAGAAGCAAAAACTACAGCCGTTTCTTTCTTTTCAATATTTTGAAAATGCTCAACAATCTTAAACTTTTCTGAAGCTCCCAAAACCATATCTACTCCATAAATCTGAGCGATTTCTTCTGGTTTCAATTGAGCATAACAACCAATAATAGCAACAAAAGCATCAGGATTTACCTTTAGTGCTTTTTTAACTAATTGCTTGCATTTTTTGTCTGCATTTTCGGTTACTGAGCAGGTGTTAATTACAAATATATCGGGCGAATCATTAAAATCTACACGAACAAAACCTTCCTCTTCAAACATACGTGCAACCGTTGATGTTTCAGAGAAATTAAGTTTACAACCTAAGGTATATAATGCTACTTTTTTATTCGAATTCATAAGAGTACGAAGTTAATTAGGAATGTTGGATTATGAATTTAATTTATATAAAAAAAACAGAATGCTTAACATATAGATAAAGTGTGAGAATTGAAACTCTTTTAAATGAAAAAAGTTGAAATTATACAGCGTGTGTTCCTTCGATGGCTTAACGTTTTATCGTTTCTCCAATGCGTAAAAAAACCTTAATTTAAGATATTCTACTCCAGTTAATTTTACTTCCGAACAACTGTTTTAGTGTCGATACTAATCGATGGTTATTATCCAACTCCAAGTTAGGATCTTCTTTTAACACTTTAATTGCCATATCTCTGGCATATTGTACAATTTGTGCATCACGCACTAAATCTGCTATTTTCAAATCTAATAAACCACTTTGCTGCGTTCCTTGTATATCTCCTGGTCCACGTAATTTTAAATCCACTTCACTCAACTCAAAACCATCATTCGTTCTTACCATCGTTTTCATACGCAACTTACTATCTGCACTCATCTTATTACCAGTCATCAGCACACAAAAAGATTGCTCTGCTCCCCTACCAACTCTACCTCTTAATTGGTGTAATTGCGACAAGCCAAAACGCTCAGCACTCTCTATTACCATAACACTCGCATTGGGAACATTAACGCCTACTTCTATTACTGTAGTTGCCACCATAATTTGAGTTTCACCTTTTACAAAGCGCTGCATCTCAAACTCCTTATCAGCAGCTTTCATTTGACCATGCACAATACTAATATGATAGTTTGGCTTCGGAAAACGTCTTTCAATACTTTCAAACCCATCCATTAAATCTTTATAATCTAACTTTTCTGATTCTTGTATTAATGGATAAACAACATAAACTTGTCTTCCTTTTATAATTTCGTCTTCAATAAAAGCAAATATCTTTATTCGAGCAGAATCAAAACGATGTATCGTTTTTATCTCCTTTCTTCCTGGAGGTAACTCATCTATAACTGACACATCTAAATCACCATAAAAAGTCATCGCCAATGTTCTTGGAATTGGTGTTGCCGTCATCACTAAAATATGTGGAGGAATCAACTTACCGTTTGCTCCTAGGCTCCCCTTCCTCCATAATTTTGATCGCTGCTGCACACCAAAACGGTGTTGCTCATCAATAACAACAAATCCTAAATTTTTAAATTTTACTTTATCTTCAATTAAAGCATGTGTTCCAATTAAAATATGGAGTTCTCCATTTTCTAATTGTTCATGAATTTCTCTTCTCTTCTTCGTTTTTACAGAACCCGTTAACAACTGAACATTTAAGCCCATTCCTTTAATCAATTCGGTAATGCCTTCAAAATGCTGATTCGCCAATATTTCGGTTGGAGCCATTAAACAGGCTTGGTAACCATTATCAATAGCAATTAAAATACTCATTAATGCAACTATGGTTTTTCCACTTCCCACATCTCCTTGCAACAATCTATTCATATGATTGCCATACCCAACATCATCCCTAATTTCTTTCAATACTCTTTTTTGAGAACCAGTTAATTCAAAAGGTAATTTTTCACTATAAAACTGATTGAAATTTGGTCCAACTCTATTAAAAACAGCGCCTTTAATTACTTCTTTTTTGATGCCTTTTTGTCGAAGCATATTCAGTTGCAAATAGAATAACTCTTCAAATTTTAAACGATACCTTGATTTCTGTAATAAAAATTCATTCTCAGGAGAATGAATATTAATCACTGCAAGTTCTTTATCTACTAATTTTAGTTCTTCAATAATATAAAAGGGTAACGTTTCCTGAACTTTACTGGACAATTGTGCAACTAAATTTTTCTGAATCTTATGAATGCCTTTGGCATTCAAACTCATTCTTGTTAAAATTTCTGTGGTCGCATAAACTGCCTCTAAGCTAACCTGACTGGTAATTAAAGCTTTATCCAATAAATCTATATCTGGGTGCGCAATATTGTATCGATAATTATATGCTGATGGTTTTCCATAAACCACATATTCTTTTCCAATAATAATTGACGATGCCAACCATTTAATCCCTTTAAACCAAATCAGTTCAATCTCGCCTGTTTCATCTTTTAAAGTTGCCACTAAACGCTTACCTCGTTTTTCTCCTAACGTTTTTAATTCAACCACTTTTCCTCTTAGCTGAATATGAATTTCTTCAGAATTAATATCAGCGATATTAAAAAATTGAGACTTATCAATATAACGAAAAGGATAGTGCAATAACAACTGCCCATAAGTAGATATACCAAGTTCCTTTCGTAGCATTTCTCCACGCTTAGGCCCTACTCCTTTAAGAAATTCTATTTTGGTATCTAAAAAATGGTTCCCCATCAACTACGCTTGATAATTAAGATATTAAAAGTAATCATATCCAATTAAAATTTTACCTTTATTTAACAAGATAAAATAATATTTTTGTCATCAGATTTGAACCATTCAGCAGACATAGAATTTATTGAAGCACACAAAAATGATTTACTCATTGATGTTGCTTTATTGTTGAACAAACAGACAACGTTTGACAAAGAATTTATATTAGCTCAAATTAATGGCATCCAAAAAGCAAAAAGTAAGATTCAAGAATTTTACGACACCCCTAACATTATCTATCCTATAAAACTTTCGTTAGAACAATGTTCTTCTGAAAAAACTGGTGTTTATAAAAGTCAGTTAATTAAAGGAAAAACCTTAGTAGATTTAACTGGTGGTTTTGGAGTAGACAGCTTTTTTTTTGCTAAAGAATATGAGCAAGTAACATATATTGAACAAAACACAGCGTTATACAAAACAGTAAAGCATAACTTCGGACTATTAAAAGCAACTAATATTAATCTAGTCAATTCTACTGCAGAGGAATTTATTATAAACAACACTCAAGAATTTGATTTAGTTTATATTGACCCAAGCAGAAGAAACCAAAACGAACGTGTTTTCAAGCTAGACGAATGCACACCAAACATTATTGAGTTAGCTCCAGAGTTATTTCAATTTTCTGATAAGATACTTATAAAAACAGCTCCACTTTTAGACATTAAACAAACATTAAAAGATTTAAAAAATGTCTCTAAAATCTGGGTGATTTCGGTAAACAACGACTGTAAAGAAGTGTTGTATTTATTAGAAAAATATTTTACTTCTGAACCAGAAATAAATACCGTAAACCTTAGCAAAATAAATCAAGAATTTAGCTTTAACTATTCGCAAGAGAATGAATCCGGAGTTGGATTATCTGCGCCTCAAAACTATTTATATGAAGCTAATTCAGCAATTTTAAAAGCTGGTGCTTTTAATAGTCTCTGCGAGGAGTATGCTGTTAAAAAAATAGCACAGCATTCTCACCTTTATACCTCAAAAAATTTAGTTGAAAAATTCCCTGGAAGATCTTTTAAAGTTGAACATGTTATCAATTATAATTTAAAGGCATTCAGGAAACTAAACATTACTAAAGCCAATGTGAGTTGCCGGAATTTCAAAAATAACGTAGCCCAAGTAAAACAAAGATTAAAGCTAAAAGATGGTGGAGAAACCTACCTTTTTGCAAGTACTGATTTAAATGATAAACCTATTTTGGTTATTTGTATTAAAACTTGACTTTCTCCTAAAAAAAATGCTAACTTAGTTTAGTATAATAGATTAAAATGGGTGATTTAATAAATATGTAATAATGGGTTACAAAATAACAATCTAAAAAGGGTGTTTTTGACTTTGGTAAACCATATGAAGAATTAACTGAATTAGAAGTGAAATTTATCGTAAATCACTTAAAGAATCTGTTTAATTCACTTCTAAAATCAACGCAATTGATGCAGGAAATTGATAAAAACACTCAAACACCTTTGCTCAGCTTACAAAAAACTCAAATGGATTTGAAGAATTTAAAAGCGAACCCACTAAACTTTTTTAGCAATGTTGCAGAGAACATCAAGTTAACTGATGAAAGATTAGATGTTCACTCCCAACTTCTTCAATAAATTAGCAATGAAATGTAAGATAAACTATTACAACAGTTTTCAACTCAAAAAAGAAGCTATTCATTACTCCACACCAAACACTTCTTGTTCTCCCATTTTCCTTTTAAATTTTCTGCAGGAATGTAATTCCCCTCGCAATCTAAAAAATTATTGGACCCGTCTTTTTTTATGATTTTACAGACGCCTTTCAAAACAGCTTCGACAACCTCTTTTTCTAAAGCTAAGGCATCACTATCAGCTCCAATTTTAATTCCAATTTCGTTATTAAAAAGGTCCATTTCTAAGCTTATTTTATCAGGAATTACACCATCTTCTAATCTTCTTTTTTTATAATCCTTGTAATTTCCTTTCTCGTGTTTTCTGCCCAAACTTCGAGCTCTTCTTTTTCCAATTTCTTGTGTTAAACTTGCCATCCAAAAAGTATGTCTAAAAGCATCAATCTGACTACCATTTCCGTCTCCTGTTAACACATTTTTTTGTTGAATTTCTTTGGTAATTATCCTTGTTTTTTCTGAAATTATTAGTGCTTTTTTAGCTACAAATGGATGGAAAATAACCCAACATTTTTCTGACCCACTTAATCGCCTAAATTTATTTAAATTAGATTCTTGAGCAGACACCTTAAAAACTGCTGCAAAAAAACAGCAAAACACTACAAGTTTAAACCTCATTACCAAACAGTTACACAGCCTTTAAATTATAGCTATTAATCCTTAGAAAAATAGGTTTTTTTAGATTATATTTGTGACTTATCGAAAAAATAAATTTTAAAAGGAATATAGGATATGGCGCAAGTTGAATTGATAATGCCTAAAATGGGTGAAAGTGTTGCTGAAGCAACAATTACAAGCTGGTTAAAAGAAGTTGGAGATACAATTGAAGCAGATGAGTCTTTAGTAGAAATTGCAACCGACAAGGTAGATTCTGAAGTTCCTTCTACTGCTGAAGGAATTTTAATTAAAAAATTATATAATGAAGGTGATGTTGTTCAAGTAGGACAAGCAATTGCTATTATTGGTTCTGAAGTTGAAGCTGCAGCTAAATCATCTACGCCTCAAGCAGCAGCAGTTACTGCGCCAATTGCTGAAACAGCTTCAGTTGCAAGCGTTGTTGCCTCAGAAAAAATTAACACTACTTCTGATTCTGGAAAATTCTATTCTCCATTAGTGAAATCTATTGCTGAGAAAGAAGGAATCTCTATGAATGAATTAGAAGCAATTAACGGTTCTGGTAAAGAAGGAAGAGTTACCAAAAAAGATATTTTAGATTACTTACCAAATAGAAATACGACAGTTGCAGCTGATACTCCTGTTGCAATAGCATCAGGTCCGGCAGCATCTCAAGCAAAACCAGCTCCTAAAGCAAGTATTTCTATTAATGCTGGCGATGAGATTATTGAGATGGATAGAATGAGAAAACTCATTGCTAACCACATGGTAATGTCTAAACAAACCTCACCTCATGTTACTTCTTATGTTGAGGCTGATATGACCAACATCGTGAACTGGAGAAACAAAGTAAAAGATGGTTTCTTAGCAATAGAAAATGAGAAAATTACATTCACTCCAATCATTATGGAAGCGATAGTAAAAGCTATTAAAGATTTCCCTATGATTAATGTTTCTGTTGATGGAGATACCATCATCAAAAGAAAAAACATTAACTTAGGTATGGCAACTGCTTTACCTTCTGGAAATTTAATTGTTCCTGTAATTAAAAATGCAGATCAATTAAACTTAGTTGGTATGACTAAAGCTGTTAACGATTTAGCAAATAGAGCAAGAAATAATGCACTTGTACCAGACGATATTGCAGGAGGAACATATACAATGACAAATGTTGGTTCATTTGGAAACGTAATGGGAACTCCAATTATTAATCAACCACAAGTAGCAATTATGGCTGTTGGGGCAATTCAAAAGAAACCTGCAGTAATTGAAACTCCTGCTGGTGATGCAATTGCCATTCGCCACAAAATGTTTTTATCACATGCATATGACCATAGAGTTGTTGATGGTGCTTTAGGAGGAATGTTTGTAAGAAGAGTTGCTGATTATTTAGAGCAATTTGACATAAATAGAGAAATATAAAATACTTTCAACTTTAATATTTAACCATGAAAAAAAATTGCTTAATACTTCTATTTAGTTTCAACCTTTTAGGAGTTTCCGCTCAAGAAAATACGTTTAAACAAAATTTTAAAGAAGCGAATACCTTGATTGAAGAAAATCAATTTAAAGTAGCGCTTCCGATTTGGTTAGAATTGCAACAACAACAACCTACCAATTCTAATTTAAATTATAAAATTGGTTTGTGTTATATAGAGTCTTCCTATCAAAAAGAAAAAGCATTAAGCTATTTAACTACCGCTTCTAAAAATGTAACTACTAATTACGACCCATTTTCTTCCTCAGAGAAAAAAGCTCCTGTTGAAGTGTATTATTATCTAGCGAGAGCTCAACACCTAAATTATAAATTAGATAAAGCTATATCTAACTATGATACTTTTAGAGATGGGATTTCTAAAAAGCATTATTTATACAAAGACATAGATCGACAAAAAAAATATTGTACCAATGCGAAAATTGCAATTGCATCTCCTATTAAAACTAAGATTACCAACATGGGTAATGTAATCAATTCAAAGTATGAAGATACTAGCCCTGCTATATTATTTGATGAATCAACTATCTATTTTACATCAAGAAGGTTAAGAAACGATAGCTCAAATCTATATACTACGGAAATGGCTGATGGTAAATTCTATGAAGATATTTATGTAGCTCATCAATACAATGGTTCTTGGTCTAAACCTGAACCAATCAATATTAACACTTCCGGTAATGAAGCTATAGTAAATATTTCTTCTGATGGTAAAACACTATTTCTATATCAAGATGATAAAGGAGATGGAAACATTTACCAATCAACTCTAATGGAAGGTGGAGAATGGTCATATCCAATAAGTTTAAATTCTAATATCAATCAAAAATCTCAAGAAACTCATGCTCATCTTTCTCCTGATGGAAAATCGCTTTATTTTGTGAGCGATAGAAAAAATGGAGCTGGTGGAAAAGACATTTATGTTTGTAAGCAACTTGCTAACGGAAATTGGGACGCACCTAAAAATGTTGGAAATGCAATAAACACTTCTGCTGATGAGAATGGTGTATTTATTCATCCTGATGGAAAAACTATGTATTTTAGCTCAACCGGACACAATAGTATTGGAGGTTATGATGTATTTTCTTCTAAATTAGATGAGAATGGAAAATGGTCTAAACCTGTTAACATGGGATACCCTGTTAACTCAACGGATAATGATTTATTCTTTGTTACTTCAGCAGATGGAAAAAGAGGATACTATTCATCATACAAAGAAGGTGGTTCTGGAGAAAAAGACATCTATCGAATATCTTTAGAAAATGAAATAGCAAAACCTATTACACTTTTAGCTGGAACAATTGAAATATATGGTCATGATACATTATCTAAAAACACTCTTATTACGATCATAAAAAAAGGTTCTAACGAATCTAGTCTAACATTAACACCTAGAAAAGAAGATGGTAATTTCAGTGCTATCCTTCAACCTGAATCACAATACCATATCACATACTTTGCTGATACTTATACAAAAGAAGAGAACATTACTACTCCAGCAACTTATAGTAAATTAAAAAGAAAAATCATATTAAACTATAATGAACCAAAAGATAACTCTTCTAACTCTGAAACAGATATTGCATCTTACCAAGAGTATTTTAACTACAATAATAAAAATATAAATACTGAACATCCTAAATATTTAAACGTTATTAACAAAATTATTAAAGAAAGGTCAACTGGTAAAATTTATGTTAGTATTGAAACTAGCGCTTCACATGTGCCAACAAAAACTTTCGTATCAAATAAAAACTTAGCTAAAGAAAGAGCCAAGGATGCTAAAAGCGCTATTATTTCGTCATTAGCAAGTAAAGGCATTAATAAAGAAAATATTATTTTTAATGCTACTAAACAAGGAGTAAACGGACCGGAATATAATAGTGATTATTATAACAAAATTATTTACAAAAAGTACCAATATGTTATTATTACAATAAAGTAGAATTTTTTATGAGAAATATATTTACATTAACCTAGTTGGCTCATCATATTTAATAATTGAAAAAAAATAAGACATACCTATTAATTGCTTTCTCACTATTTTATGGATGTTCAAGTGTAGCACAAATAATAGATTCTGAGGCAGCAAATGAACACTTTAAATTTGGAAATTATATAGATGCTTTTGAGCTATATTCAAAACTTGTACTAAAATCTCCAAACAATTCAGACTTCACATATAAGGCAGGTTTATGTGTCTTATTTACAGATAACAATCAATCTATAGCTATAGAATACTTAGAAAAAGCAGTAAGTTTAAATGCAGATTTAGATGCTGAATTTTATTTAGGAAAAGCCTACCATTCAAATTTAAATTTAGAAAAAGCTTTAACCTTTTTTACTAATTATAAAAAAGGTGAGAAAGGGACTAAGCTAAAAAAAGTTGATAGAGAGATAACATATGTTAAAAATGCTCAAAAATTAATTCTTAATCCTATTAATATAACTTTTGAAAATCTTGGAGATAAAATAAATACAATATATCCAGACTACTACCCTTTTGTCACTCCAAATGAGTCCTTCATAGTATTTACTTCACGAAGAAAATTTAAAGTAAAAGAATTTGATGGTTACTACCCTTCAGCAATATATTATAGTTCTGTTGCTAATGGAGAATTTGTTTCTTCAAGAAAAGGTAGTCAAGCTATTAACACAATATATGATGATCAAGCTGTGGGTCTTTCTTATAATGGTCATAAACTTTACATATATCTTGATGATCTAAAAAATAGCGGAGATATTTATGAATCCTCAGCCAAGAATTTTAGGTTTAAGAAAAAAGTAAAAATGAGCGAAGCTGTTAACTCTAAAGGATTTGAAAGTTCTGCAACAATTTCAGCTAACGGTAACACTCTATTTTTTTCTAGTAAAAGAAAAGGTGGATTAGGTGGTAAGGATATTTATATGACACGAAAACTACCAACCGGTAAATGGGCAAAAGCTCAAAACTTAGGGAGTAATGTTAACACTCCATACGATGA
>Ga0307996_1000121_pt1 | contig 21321 bp, 18 predicted proteins | sample Davwhametageno35_FD_203143 | JGI IMG/M metagenome (GOLD analysis project Ga0307996, IMG submission 203143) | Marine microbial communities from Davis Island wharf, Antarctic Ocean - #35 | ecosystem: Environmental > Aquatic > Marine > Unclassified | place: Antarctic Ocean: Davis Island wharf...
TTTCTTTAGAAACAAAAAAAGTTACCTTGAGAATGACAATTGTACTGGGTAAAAATGGAGGTGCTTTTCCAATGCTGAATACCCTTGCAAAATTTGGAATGGGAGGGAAACAAGGGAAGGGAAACCAATATATTAGTTGGATCCATATTCATGATTTACTTAATATCATAGAGTTATCTATAAAAAATCAATGGGTAAGCGGGGTGATAAACTGTTCTTCTCCTGAGCCTATAACTAATGAAGATTTTATGCGAAAATTGAGAAAAAAAAATGTTCTCTCACTTGGATTTCCAATTCCTGTTTTTTTGCTAAAACTGGGAGCCAAATTAATTGGAACAGAACCTGAATTGATTTTGAAAAGCAGATGGGTGAGTTCCAAAAAGCTGTGTAAATTTAGGTATAATTTTAAATACCCTTCGCTAGACAAAGCACTTGAAGAATTAAAATGAACAAACAAAACCCTATATTACTATTTGATGGAGATTGCAAAATCTGTAATTTCTGGGTGCAATTTATTCAAAAAAGAAAACCAAAAAACCGGTTTGAATTCATTCCTTTACAATCAGAAAAAGGGAAATCACTTTTGGCTGAATTTAACATAAACTCATCCATAGATTCTATTGTGTTTATTTGGAAAAATAAGGGGCATATAAAATCAGATGCTGCTTTTCAAATTATTAAACAATTTCGATTTTTATGGAAAGGATTACTGATTTTTTGGATTGTACCAAAAAAATTAAGAGATTGGTGTTATGACTTTATTGCAAAAAACAGACATAGATTTTTTACTACCAAAAATGACTGTGAGATACATTAATTATTACAATATAACAGTAGGCGATTGTAAGTTTTATAGTAAGTAAAACAACAAGTACTTTGGTGTGTTGTTTTTCAACAGAATACACAAAGAAACAAGGGTCGTTTATGGGATTATTATTGGAACTGCAAAGAAAGAAATTTTCTTATTACAGGATAAAAGTTCAAAAGATATAGAATTGAGTAATTAAATCCTCAAATTTAAATTACTTTTGTCGCATGGATTTTGAGTTTGAAAAAAAATGGCGTGATTTATTAGTGGAGGTATCCAAAGAAATGGATGAGCCCCTAGATATGCAATCTCTTATTTTTATGATTGGTGTTCAGGAGCTGAACCAAGGGTATGTTAAGCTCAGTAAAAATAAGAAATTAGATGTAATGCACATTGCAATTTGCGTATTATTGGAACCTTACGGTTATTATTCCTATACAGGTCATGATGATGACGGATGGCCACACTTTAGTTTAGAAAAAGAACTTCCTGTGCTTCAGCCTATCGAGCAAGAAACGTTTATGAAAAAAGTAATTATAGAGTATTTCGAAAAAGAGCAATAAAAAAATCCTATCGGTTTAGCAGTAGGATTTATAATTTATAAAATCAATTTTTTACTCTTAAGGACAAGTTTGGCAAATGATAGTTTGCTCATTTTCTACTTCTTCCTCAATTTTAATTACACCAGTTGTTTGCGTGTTCAGGTATAATTCCATGTCAGCTTCTGTAAGGTAAACTGCTACATCAAGCACAGCAAAACCTGCTTGACCTAATTGAAAATCTTCAGTATAGTTAAAAGTAATTTTTCCGTTTGCTCCTGTTGTAGCTGTACGGTTCGTGTTTTCTCCTAAAGTACCTCCAGAACAAGTTGCATCTGGGCAATACACCCTTACAAATACACCTGCTTTTGGGTTGTTAGCAGAGTCTACAATCAGCACAGTTGCAATTGTATCTTTTTCTTTTCTACAGCTTGAGAAAGAAAATGCCAGGATTGTGACGAATAGCGCTAAGGTGAATTTTTTCATTTTATTTGTTTTTGTACTTCTATTATAAAAGATTGTACCTCTAATTTAGTATTTTTACACTTTCAAAAATAATAATAAATATGAGACTAATAATAAATATTGCATTGTTTTCCATTGTTACTACGTTATTTGCTTGTTCAGGGTTGCGAAATACAGACAAAAACAAAGTAGAACTAACAGAAACTATTGTTAAAGTTACGACATCTGAAGGAGAAATATATATACAATTGTCGGATAAAGCGCCAAAACATAAGGCAAACTTTATAAAATTGGCAAAAGAAGGATTTTATGATAGCCTTTTATTTCATAGAGTAATGAAAGGATTTATGATACAAGGAGGTGATCCGTGGTCTAAAAGCTCACGAGCTGGCACTCCATTAGGAAATGGTGGTCCTGACTATACAATCCCAGCTTTATTTGACTCAACTTTATATCATAAAAAAGGAGCATTAGCTGCTGCAAGACAGCCAGACAAAATTAACCCAGAAAAAGAATCTTCTGGTTCTCAATTTTATATTGCTCAAGGCAAGGTATATACCGAAAGTGAAATAATGATGATGGAAAAAGGGATGAAAAAGAGAATTCCAGGTTTTAAGTTTACACAAACTCAAATCACAGCTTATACAACAGTGGGAGGGACTCCATTTCTAGATCAACTTTACACGGTTTATGGTCAAGTTATAAAAGGAATGGAAACGGTAGATAAAATTGCAAATACTCCTGTGGATAAAAGAAATAGACCAAAAGTGAATTTAAGGATGAAAATGGAAGTATTGCAATTGACTGCTAAGGAGAAAGCAAAATTATTAGAAGAGTAAGGTTCAAATAAAGCAAAGAATCAATGAAAGAAAAGATAGAGCAATTACTAGAAGAGGTAAATAAATTCTCTGCTTCCAAATTGGAAGAGGTAGAACAATTGAGAATAAAAATACTAGGTAAAAAAGGAGCATTGAATGATTTATTTGCTTCATTTAAGGAGGTTGCAAACGAGCAAAAAAAGGAAGTGGGTCAGTTATTAAACCAACTGAAAGTTAAAACTCAAGAAAAAATTGTTGAGCTAACTTCAAGTTTTGCCCAAAAAGAAGATTCTACAGATGGAAATTTAGATTTATCACTTCCAATATCGGATGAAAACTTAGGTTCAAGGCATCCTTTGTCTATTGTGAAGAATGAAATTATTGATGTTTTTTCAAGAATAGGTTATTCTATATCTGAAGGACCAGAAATCGAAGACGATTGGCATAATTTCTCTGCACTTAATTTCCCAAAAGAGCACCCAGCAAGAGACATGCAGGATACTTTTTTTATTGATAAAGAAAGCGCATTAAGAACACATACTTCAAGTGTTCAGGTGAGAGTGATGGAAAATTCTACTCCACCAATTAGAACAATATCTCCAGGAAGAGTATTTAGAAATGAAGCAATTTCTGCTCGTGCACATTGTATCTTTCACCAAGTAGAAGGATTGTACATTGATAAAAATGTATCGTTCGCAGATTTGAAACAAACGTTACTTTATTTTGCTAAAGAAATGTTTGGAGAAAAAACAGAGATTAGATTAAGACCGTCTTATTTTCCATTTACAGAGCCCAGTGCTGAGGTAGATGTGAGTTGTAACATTTGTGCTGGAAAAGGATGTAATGTGTGTAAACACACAGGATATTTAGAGATTTTAGGTTGTGGAATGGTAGATCCTGCTGTATTGGAAAATTGTGGAATTGATTCTACAGTTTATTCAGGATTTGCATTTGGAATGGGAGTTGAAAGAATAGCCATGCTTAAATATCAAATTAATGATTTGAGGTTGTTTTTTGAAAATGACATTCGTTTTTTAAATCAATTTAAAAGTACGATATAATGACAAAGAGACTTAATATTTGGGGATTCGTTTTAATTATTTTTACTCTTTCATCTTGTTCTTTATACGAAGATGTAGAGTTTTTGGGAGTTCAAAACTATAGTTTTGAGCAAATGGAAGGTTCGCAAATAAAAGCCTCCATCATTTTCAAGATTAATAACCCTAATTTTTACTCTATCAAATTAAAGCAATCGGATTTCGAAATTTTTCTTGATAATGACAAGCTAGGAAGTGCAAGAATGTTAGAAGACTTGAAAATAATAAAAAAGAAAGAAGACGAATACACTTTAAATTTGGCTCTGCAAGAAAGTGAGCTAAAAAGCTCAATAATTCCATTGTTAAAAAAAGCATTTTCTAAGAAAACAATAACTTTTAGAGTAAAAGGGAAGGTAAAAGCAATAGTTTTGGGAATTATTGGCAAAAAATTCGATATCAATGAGTCGGAGGAAGTTTCAATACAAGAGTTGATAAAGAAGTTTCAAGCGTCATAAAATCTAATCAAAATAATTTGCTTGTTGTTTGTGACAGCTAATACTTTATACAAACATTCTTAGGTTCAGTAAAGAATTCCAAAGCTCTAAAACCACCTTCACGGCCCAGACCAGAGTTTTTCACCCCACCAAAAGGCGTTCTTAAATCACGAACTAACCAGCAGTTTATCCAAACAATTCCAGACTCTAACTCTTGCGACATTCTTTGTGCTGTAGTTAAGTTTTCTGTCCACACTGTGGCAGCTAAGCCATATTCAGTTGAGTTGGCGTATTCAAGCACTTCTTCTTCTGTTTCAAAAGGAGTTAATGTCACTACAGGTCCAAAAATCTCTTCTTGGTTTGTTCTGCAATTAAAATCTAATCCTTCTATCACAGTTGGCTCCATGTAATATCCATTTTCACTTCCTTCAACTGTAAGTTGGTTTCCTCCAAATAGGACTTTTCCACCTTCTTCTTGAGCTAGTTTTACGTATCCCAAGACTTTCTCTAAATGATCTTTAGAGACAAGAGCTCCCATTTTTGTTCCTTCATCAAAAGGATTACCAACGGTATGATTTGCTAGTTTTTCTAGAAATGCTTTTTTAAACTTTTCGTAAATTGGTTTTTGAATGAAAATACGAGATCCACACAAGCAAATTTGCCCTTGATTAGCGAAAGATGAATGCAAAGTTGTGTTGAGCATGGCATCAAAATCACAATCAGCAAAAATGATATTTGGGTTTTTCCCACCTAATTCCAAAGAGGTTTTTTTGAAAGATTCGGCAGCTTTTCTTCCAATGATTCTTCCAGTTGCTGTTCCTCCAGTAAATGAAATTGCTTTCACTTTTGGGTGAGAAACAATCGCATCTCCTGCGTGAGCTCCCAATCCGTGAACAATGTTTAAGACTCCTTTTGGTAAACCCGCTTCTATGCATAATTTAGAAAACAAATAAGCTGTCATTGGAGTAACTTCTGATGGTTTTGCAATTACAGTACATCCAGATGCAATTGCTGGAGCAATTTTCCAAGTGAATAAATAAAGAGGTAAATTCCAAGGTGAAATTGTACCTACAACTCCCAAAGGGTGATTTAATGTGTAGTTTGTAAATCCTTCTTCCATGTGATGCGATTGAGAGGCATCATGAAGAATTGCTGTTGCAAAGAATCGAATGTTAGCACTTGCTCTTGGAATATCTACTCGAGTTGCTAATTTATATGGTTTTCCGTTATCTAAAGCTTCTGCTCTTGCTAATTCATCTAGATTTTTATCAATTAAGTCTGCCAAACGAACTAAAATTTCTGACCTTTTATTCTTTGGCGTTTTACTCCAACCCGGAAAAGCATCTGAAGCCGCTTTTGCAGCTAAATCCACATCTTCTTTCTGCGAATTAGGTATTTGGCTGTAAACTTCTCCTTTAGATGGATTGTAATTATCTATGTATTTTCCTTCAATCGGAGTAATTAGTTCTCCGTTTATGTAGTTTTCGATTGTAATCATTCTCAAATTTAATGAATTGTTTTTTTATTTTGAAGAAAGGAGAGTTTTAATCGTTCAATATTGATAAAGTAAAATCAATGTCAGTTAATTTTTCAATTATACTAAAACCGGTAAAAAAGTCTTTTTTTTCAATCATTGTTTTTGTTGTATAGTCTCTAAAATCATCTACACTGACATCACAAATTGGAAACCCAAAAACTAATCCTAAAAATTCAATTTCCACAAACTTATCGTTAGAGATTAGATAAAGCATTCTATCAAAAATTAAAACGGGAGATTCAGCCTCCCTTTTAATTGACCTAATTGCACCATGTTTTCTGTGATAATGAATAACAGGCAAATTGTTTTTATTATATCTAGCAAAATCTCTAATAGGATTGAATTTCTTTTCATATCTAATCTTTTTTTGTCGGTTTAATTCTTCAAAATACATTTTATAAAGCCCACGTTTAAATGAGCGACATAATTCTTTTTGAAAATTAGGAGAAAATTTAAAAGACTGCTTTATTGATAGACGATACTTACCATTTCTAATTTTAACTTCAAAAAATTTAGATTTAAAATCACCAATTTTTCGCCTTGGTGTAGAGCCAGTTAAAAGGCGTTTTCTTGGGATATTAAAAGTTTCTTTTAAGGCTTCTTCTATTGAATACTGACTATTATTGATATCTCTATTTCCGAAATAGTAATTACAATCGTCACAAATATTTGGATTCAATTTTTCGCCTCCTAATAATTTTGGTATAGTATGAGCTTTTTTATCAAAGCTAACTTCAGTTGAACCTTTTTAACACCAAAGACATTTCTTATCATTATTGGTGTTTTCATTTAAATGCGTCATTTCCCTTTCTTATAAACCGGCACAGCCGAACAAGCTTCACCATACATCAAACTTTTTACAACTGGCTTCAGTAAATTTACGGCTTTAGCATAAGCAGAGTCATGAATTGGAATTTCTCCACATCCTTTGATTATGACTCTTTGATCTGTGTAATCGTTAGGATTAAAGTTTTTTTCTAGAGATTTAGAAAAGATAACAGACTCCAAAGCATCTAAATTTCCACAGATAACATCCAGTGCAAATGGTTCTAGTGCATTAGTCAAAACCATGTAAGCCCAAGAGGGGATAATTGCATCTGCTGAATTGAGCAGAGCAACATATTTCCCTTCATAAACAGACCAATCGTTTTCTTTTACAAAGAGCCTAAAGTCTTTTTCTTTGAGTACAAATTCTTGCCAAAGGTTTTGTTTTAGGTCATAAATAACACGTTCTCCTTTTGGATAATACTCTGCTAAATCGAGATTAATTAATCCACTGTTGGCTACTTTATTTATAATTTCTTTTTGCATATATTACATAGTCTTTAAAAATCCAACTTCCTCTTCGGTAAGATGTCTCCAGTGCCCTCTTTGCAATCCTTTCTTGTCTAAAGTCGCAAAACGAATACGGTCAAGTTTTTTAATTTTATAATCAAAATGTTCAAATATTCTTCTTACAATTCTGTTTCTTCCAGAGTGGATTGTTAAGACTGCACTTGTTTTACTTGATCCATTATCAGCAAAAGTAATGTCATCTACTTTAGCATACCCATCTTCCAGCTCAAATCCATCAATCATCATTTGCATGTGTGCTTTTTGTATGGTTTGGTCAACCTCTACTTGGTACACTTTTGCAATTTCATTTCTTGGGTGAGTTAGTTTTTCTGCTAACATTCCGTCATTTGTAAACAATAACAATCCAAGTGTATTTCTATCCAATCTTCCTACTGGGTAAATTCTTTCAATACAAGCATTACTTACCAATTCAAGAACTGTTTTACGGTTTTGAGGATCTTTAGATGTTGTAATAAAATCTTTAGGTTTATTTAATAACACGTATTGATATTTCTCCACTTTTATCTTATCTCCACCGTAATGAACCACATCTTGTTGTGGATCAATCTTTGTTCCCAATTCGGTTACAATCTTGTTGTTTACCTCAATCACACCTGTCTCTATCAAAACATCTGCTTCTCTTCTAGAACAAATTCCAGCTTGAGCCAAAAACCTATTCAATCTTATTTTTCCATCCAACGAACGTTTTGGAGCTTTGCTTTCAGTTCTATTCGTTTTGTTCGTATAAGGTTTACTTCCGTGTTTTCCTAAACTTGGCTTCCCGTCACCAGACCTCCCTCCACTTGGTTTTCCAGCACCAGGTTTCCCTGAACTTTTATAAAAACTTCCACTCGTTTTAAATCCGCTCTTCTTCGATCTATCCTCATCCACATTCTTGTTGCGGCCTCTAGGATTATTTGTTGTTCTCTTCTTCATAGTACAAAGGTAATTTATTTAGTTTGATTTACTATTAAGCAATTTTCTTCTTTTTGCCTTGACGCAAAAAAAGAAACAAAAAAAATCAAGATTTATTGAAAAAGAAGAAGAAAGTACATAATCTCTATATAAATCTCAATTATTCTTACCTTCGTACTTTAATAAAAAAGACAATTATGAGCCAAGCAGTAAGAGACCTAGAACCAAAACAATTATGGAATAAATTTGCAGATTTAAATGCAGTTCCAAGACCTTCTAAAAAGGAAGAAAGAGTCATTGCTTTTATGGTAGAGTTTGGTAAAAACTTAGGATTGGATGTTGTGATAGATCCTGTTCAAAATGTAATTATAAAAAAGCCTTCAACTGCTGGAATGGAAGATAGAAAAACGATTGTAATGCAATCGCATTTGGATATGGTTCATCAAAAAAATAACGAAACAGATTTTGATTTTGATTCGGAAGGAATTAAAATGAAAATTGAAGGAGACTGGGTAAAAGCAGAAGGAACAACTTTGGGAGCTGATAATGGTTTGGGAGTAGCGACAATTATGGCTATTTTGGAATCTACGGATATTCCTCACCCAGCAATAGAAGCTTTATTTACAATTGACGAAGAAACAGGAATGACTGGTGCCTTGGGATTACAAGGAGGATATTTGACAGGTGAAATTTTATTAAATCTAGATACAGAAGATGATGATGAGTTTAGCATTGGTTGTGCTGGAGGTGTTGACATGACTGTAACGAGAGCTTATACTCAAGAGCAAATAAACGGAATTAGTTTAAAAATTACGGTAAAAGGATTACAAGGAGGTCACTCGGGAATGCAAATTCACGAAGGACTTGGTAATGCAAATAAACTAATGAATAGAGTATTTTACGCAACTCAAAACTACATGCAAATTGCTACAGTAATGGGAGGTGGATTAAGAAATGCTATTCCTAGAGAAAGTAATTCTGTTATTGTTACTGAAGACATAGAGAATTTTAATACTGCTTTTGAGGGAATAAAAAATGAAATAATTGCTGAGTTCAAAACAATTGAGCCAGACTTAGTTATTTTATTACAAGGAACAGAGGATGCAAGTGCTGTAATGTCTAGGAATGATCAAAAAGCATTTATTAGTGCGGTTTATGCCGCTCACAATGGAGTTTTTAGAATGTCACCAGACATTAAAGATTTAGTTGAAACATCTAATAACGTAGCAAGAGTAGAAGCCAAAGAGGGTAAAATAGAAGTTCTGTGTTTGACTCGTTCTTCGGTAGAATCTGGAAAATGGAACATGGCAAATAACTTAAGTTCTACTTTCGAATTAGCAGGGTTTTCAATAGAAACGGGGGGTGATTACCCAGGATGGAAACCAAATAGAGATTCAGAGATATTGACAGTTTTGGAAGAGAAATACGAAACTTTGTTCAATGAAAAACCAAGAGTAATGGCTTGCCATGCAGGATTAGAGTGTGGTATTTTGGGAACAAATTACCCAGAGATGGACATGATTTCTTTTGGTCCAACAATCAAAGGAGCTCACTCACCTGATGAAAGAGCAAGTATTTATTCAGCTCAAAAATATTGGAAATTTACTTTAGAGGTTTTGAAGGCAATACCTTTGAAAGCTTAGTACTATCAGCTGAATTAGATTTTAGAAAATAAGTAGGTCTTTATTACTTCTTTACAAACTCTCCAATCTTATTAATATCTAATTTGATATCGCCCTCTTTGTTTAACAAACTAGATTTTAAAAAATTGGCATTGTCTACAATTTCATTTCCTTTGTAAGAAGTTCTAGCATGAACTATTTGCCCATAAGTTTCGTCATGAGATTTTATGAGGACAAGAATTTCAAGGTTTCTTCGTTTTAATTCTTCCAAAGAGTTCTTAGCAAAAATACTGTCTTCATTTATCGGATGAACTATTGTCCAGAGCGAAGGGAACATTTTTATTTCGCTTAACTCGAGCTCCAAAGTAGAATAATCTCTCTTCATTTCTCCGTTTTCATCTATGTGATAGGTGGTTGTAATTACTTCTGCCGAAGTATCTAATAAGTTAGTATTTCTTCTGTTTGTGACTCTAAACATAAGTCCTTTTCCTTCGTTTTTTGCGTAATCGGAAATAAGGATATTATCACTGAATTTCAATTTCAAATTGGCTCTAGAAAATCGTCCAAAGAGTAACCCTGTTGCTAGGGAAAAACTTAACAATCCTATCATTGCTTCAATGGATGCAATAAGGTTTACTGCAATTCCTAAAGGGGAAATAGTTCCGTAACCTACGGTAGTAAATGTTTGGGAGCTGAAATAAAAACAACTCATAAAATCTTCTGCAGGACTTCCTGATTGAGCTCCACTTAAATTATCTATTCCAATTGAAAAATAGATTAAAGCAAAAAATAAATTTAAAATAAAATACACTCCAAACAGGCCAAAAATAAACTTGCCCCAAGGGATTTCAATAAGGTGGATATAGATGTCTCGAACACCTCTTAATACACCCGTTTTCTTCACATTAAAAGAGCCGTCTTTATTAAAAAGCCGCTTTTCATTTTTGTCATATTTGTCTCCAAATCCTAAATCTTCTTCTGGCATTGTTGTTTAGTTTTTTACCAAAGTGGTGGTGTTTGCTTGTGCAGTTGGATAAACGACTAAGTCCTCAATATTGACATGGCTAGGTCTTGAAGTTACAAATTCTATAATTTCGGCAATGTCTTGAGCTTGCAAAGCATCAAATCCTTGGTACACGGTATCGGCTTTTTCTTTGTCTCCTTTAAATCTTACTTCAGAGAATTCAGTTTCTACAGCTCCAGGATGAATTGCCGAAACTCTAATGTTGTGTCCTGCTAAATCTATTCGCATAGATTTGCTAAGAGCATCCACAGCATGTTTGGATGCACAATATACATTTCCATTAGGATACACTTCTTTGGCGGCTACAGAGCCAATATTTACAATAAATCCACTGTTGTTGGCAATCATTGTTGGCAATACAGCTTTGGTAACGTATAATAATCCTTTTACGTTTCCATCCATCATAGCGTCCCAATCGTCTATGTTTCCATCTTGGATTTTACTCATTCCATGAGCATTTCCTGCGTTATTTAGCAAGATATCAATGTTTTTGAATTCTTCTGGAATAGAATTGATGGCATTAAAAACAGCTTCTTTGTCTCTCACATCAAATGTCAAAGTATGAACCTTAGTTTTGAGTGTTTGTTTGAGAACATTTAATCGTTCTTCTCTTCTTCCACAAAGGATTAGATTGTATCCTTTTTTTGCAAAAAGTATAGCTGTAGATTTCCCAATTCCCGAAGTTGCCCCTGTAATTAATGCTGTTTTCATTTATGAATATATTTATAAATGAAGATACAAAATCTAAAGTTTTTCTTGAATAAAGATGCTGAAATAAATTCAGGATGACGTTAGCTTTGGATGTGAGTTTAAAGCTGAACTACTTCATCAAACTCTTAAAACTCACTTTCTCACCAATAATTGCACTTAATTCAGAAATAGCAACTCTGTCGCTTTTCATGGTATCTCTATCACGAATCGTTACTGTGTTATCTTCCAAAGTTTGGTGATCTACCATCACACAGAAAGGTGTTCCAATTGCATCTTGTCTTCTGTATCTTTTTCCTGGAGAATCTTTTTCATCATAGGTACAATTGAAATCAAGTTTCAAATCGTCAAATATTGCCTTAGCTTTCTCTGGTAATCCGTCTTTCTTAGTAAGTGGCATTATTGCTACTTTGATAGGAGCAAGGGCAGCCGGAAGAGCCAAAACAGTTCTTTCAGTTCCGTTTTCTAGTTTTTCTTCCTTCAATGAGTTAGAAAGTATTGCCAAGAACATCCTGTCCAATCCGATAGAAGTTTCAATTACATAAGGAACGTAACTTTTTTTCTCTTGTGGATCAAAATATTGTAGTTTTTTACCTGAGTGCTCTTCGTGAGCTTTCAAATCAAAATCGGTACGAGAATGAATTCCTTCAAGCTCTTTGAATCCCATTGGGAAATTGAATTCGATATCAGTAGCAGCATCTGCATAATGAGCCATTTTTAAATGATCATGAAAACGGTAATTTTCTTCTCCCAATCCTAAAGAGTTATGCCATTCTATTCTTGTTTTTTTCCAATACTCAAACCATTCTTTTTGTGTTCCCGGCTTCACAAAAAATTGCATTTCCATTTGTTCAAATTCTCTCATTCGGAATATAAATTGACGAGCAATAATCTCGTTACGGAATGCTTTTCCTATTTGTGCAATACCAAAAGGAATTTTCATTCTTCCAGTTTTTTGAACGTTTAGGAAGTTTACAAATATACCTTGAGCCGTTTCTGGACGTAAATAAATTGTGTTTGCACCTTCGGCAACAGAACCCATTTCGGTACTAAACATCAAGTTGAATTGGCGAACTTCTGTCCAGTTTTTTGAACCAGAAATAGGACAAGCAATTTCCAATTCTTCAATTAGTGCTTTTACAGCTGGTAAATCATCTTTTCCTAAAGAATCTTTGAATTTTTGCTCAATTTCTTCAATTTTCACTACATTTCTTAACACATTTGGGTTTGTTTTACGAAATTCTACTTCGTCAAAATCATCTCCAAATCGTTTAAATCCTTTAGCAACTTCTTTGTTTATTTTACCTCTTATTTTTTCAATGTGATCTTCAATCAAAACATCAGCACGGTATCTTTTTTTCGAGTCTTTGTTGTCAATCAAAGGATCGTTAAATGCATCTACATGTCCAGAAGCTTTCCAAGTAGCTGGGTGCATAAAAATAGAAGCGTCAATTCCCACAATATTTTCGTGTATCTTTACCATGGCAGTCCACCAGTAGTTTTTTATGTTGTTTTTAAGCTCAGAACCGTTTTGACCGTAATCGTAAGTTGCGCTTAATCCATCATAAATCTCTGAGGAAGGGAAAACAAAGCCGTATTCTTTGGCGTGAGAAATTACTTTTTTTAGTAAATCGTCTGACATGTATTGTGTTTTATTTTATTGAAAGGTAAAATTAGTGGTTTTTTTGGAGGTTTCCTTATTTTCCTTAGAATGATTTAATAATCAAAATGAGATTATAAATTTCTTTATCTTTGATTGAATAAAAAATCAATTTTTGGCTAAAGAAAGAATCATATTAGGAATTGACCCAGGAACCCAAGTGATGGGGTATGGGATTATCAAATGTGTAGGGAATAAAATTACCTTAATCACTTTTGGTGAAATCATATTGACCAAATATGAAACGCATGCACTTAAATTAAAAAAAATATTTGAACGTACTTTAGGAATAATTGATGAATATCACCCAGATGAATTGGCAATTGAAGCCCCTTTTTTTGGTAAAAACGTTCAATCTATGCTTAAGTTGGGAAGGGCGCAAGGAGTTGCAATGGCTGCAGGCTTGTACCGAGACATTCCAATTACAGAGTATTTACCCAAGAAAATAAAACAATCGGTAACAGGAAGTGGAAACGCAAGTAAAGAACAAGTAGCGGCAATGTTACAAACCTTACTAAAGATAAAGACACTACCAAAGCGATTGGACGCAACAGATGGATTGGCAGCTGCAGTGTGTCATTTTTTTCAAGGAGAATCTTCCCCAACAGGAGAAAGTTACACGGGCTGGGAGTCGTTTGTAACTAAGAATCCTAAAAGAATAAAATAGAGATACTTTTTGACTCAAAACAAAAGCCACTTTTCAATGAAGAAAAGTGGCTTTTTTAGTTGATATTAGAATTGGATTAATCCATGTTTCCTACAAGACCTTCGGTAACATTGATAATATGATCTCCTACTTTTTCAAATGAGTGGAAGATATTGCTGTAAATAGTTGCAGTAACCGTGTCGTAATCAACAGATCCAATTTCTTTCAAGTGTTTCTTTCTGATTTTATCTCTCAAGGTATTGATTTCTTTTTCTTTTTCAAGTGCAGACTCTATTGTTACTGAATTATAATCAGCACTTAAGTTTTCATTCATTATTATAAATGCTTCATCAATTTTATTTGCCATTTCAACCAATAATTCTCTAAACTGAGGTGTAAACCAAATTTTCTTCTCGTTCTTTGATTCAATCGTTTTAGAAATTTGGTAATAGATATCCCCAATTCTTTCCAAGTCACCAATCATACTCAGCATTCCTCTAATTCGAACTGCAGTTTCTGAACTCATTTCTCCTTGCGATACTTTTGCTAAATAATCCGCAACCTCTAGTTCAATTCTGTCGGTAATTTCTTCATATTTTTTAGATTTCTTAAGCAGTTTATTAATTTGTTTACCTTCTTTTTCTACCAATAAGCTACTGATAAAACCATTCATTTTTTGAGTGATTTTTCCAAATTTTTCAATTTCTTTCTTAGCTTCAGAAATAGATAAATCTGGCGTAGCCATTATTCCAGTACTAATAAATTCTAAGTGAAATTCTTCATCTTCTTCTCCTTTAGATTTCACTGTTCTTTCAGCCAATTTAACCAATAGAGGTACAAATCCAATTAATAGTAATACGTTCATTAAATTGAATATCGTATGAAATAATGCTAGGCCTGTATTTGCAGCTTCTTTTGTATCTAAAAAAGGATCTCCTCCTCCAGTGTAATTCATCAAATATTGAATTCCTTGTAGTAAAAAGGGAAGGAATAAAATTGCCCATGTTACCCCAATAACATTAAATATAGAGTGGATACGAGCAGAACGTTTTGCATGAACATTTCCAATTAAAGAAGCAAGCTCTGCAGTTATAGTTGTTCCTATGTTCTCTCCAAGAATCATTGCTGCTGCAACTTCAAAAGGAATAACACCAGCAGCCACTAAAGTCATTGTAAGTGCCATTGCTGCCGAAGAAGATTGAATTACAACTGTAGCAATTGTTCCCAACCCTACAAACATCAAGTTACTTAATATTCCTCCATTGTTGTAGGCTGTAAAGAATTGTACAATGGCTGAGTCAGCATCTAATCCTGGCACGGCTCCCTTAAGTGCTCCTAATCCCATGAATAATAAAGCAAATCCAATTATTGTACTTGCCCAAGCTTTGAATTTTGATTTTCCAAAGAATAAAAGAGGTGCTCCTATTGCAATAATAATGTAGGCATAAGAAGCCATACTTACTTTAAATCCAAACCAGTTTATTAACCAAGCAGTAATTGTAGTTCCGATATTTGCTCCCATCATTACTCCTGCAGATTGCATCAGAGTAAGAAGTCCAGCATTTACAAAACTTACTGTCATCACTGTTGTTACAGAGGAGGATTGTACAATAGAGGTGATTCCAAACCCGGTAAGAACACCTTTAAATCTATTGGAAGTAATTGCTCCCAACATTTTTCTTAACCTTGACCCAGCAGCTTGCTGTAATCCCTCACTCATTACTTTCATTCCGTAGATGAACAATCCCAATGCTCCAATTAAGACTAGAATTCTAAATAACCCCCATTCTCTTTCTGTTTTAAACTTTTGTTTAGAAGAGAATATATGATTATCTCCTTTTTCAATTCCAACTTTATATACATATTTCGCTCCTCCTGTTAATCCTTCTAATTTGTAATGAGTAGTTGCTAAAGGAATATTATTTAATTCTGTCCAATCCGAATTATCAAATCCTTTTTTGTTTCTTTTTGCTCCAATATCTGTGTTATACTTAATTGTAATCGTATACCCTTCTGCCTGAAGTTGTGGCATTGCAGAATAATCAATTAACCAGCTTATGTCAGCAGCAGCTTCTTTTTCCTTTGCAAAAATATTATGAAGAATATTATTTGTCAGTTTTACAGTCTCAACCTGCACAGTAGTAGCAGTTCCTTGAATAGAATCTTGGTTAGAAAAACCAAAGTTGAATAAAGAAACTAATAATAATAGAAGTGTAAATTTTTTCATGTCTGTTTAAGAATAATTTTGGTCAAAAGTAATTGATAACATTTAAACCAAATAGAGTTCAACGTTAATTTAATGTTAAATGTATATTAAAATAAAGTCAAATTAAATTTTTAAGTAAACTGAATGTTAAATATTATTACTTTTGACCATCAAAAAATAAAGATTTGTTAATGTTATTTTAAACAATTTTATGAAAAAAATTATTATATGTATGGGTTTGGTTGCCTTATTTTCCAATCAGGTAAATGGTCAATTAAAGACTAATAAATTCGGAAAAGGTTTTGATTTTGTAGGAAAAGACTCTTCTTTTTCTATGAACATAGGAATGAGATTTCAATCTCTATATACTAATAACTGGGATGTGAGAGAGGATGAACTAGGAGATATTGCGAACCCCACTTCAAATTTTTTACTAAGAAGATCAAGACTTAAATTTAAAGGGTTTGTGCACAATCCAAAAATTCAATATAAAATGGAATTTGGACTGACTAACAGAGATATGAGTGGTGGAGGTACTGCTAATTACAGTGGTTCTTCAAGGTTAATTTTGGATGCGGTTATAAAATGGAATTTTTATAAAAACTTTACGCTTTGGGCCGGACAAACAAAATTACCAGGAAACAGAGAAAGGGTAATTTCTTCTGGGAATATGGAAACAGTTGATAGAAGTAGATTAAATAGCAAGTTCAACATAGATCGTGATATGGGGGTTCAATTGCATCATAAAATGAAAGTAGGAGAGCAATTAATAATAAAAGAAGCTTTTTCTTTTTCTCAAGGAGAAGGTAGAAATATCACTAGTGGAAACATTGGTGGCCATGACTATACTTTTAGATTAGAGATGTTGCCTATGGGGAATTTTACATCTAAAGGAGATTATAAAGGAGGAGATTTGAAAAGAGAAAAAAAACCAAAGTTAGCTATAGGATTAACCTATGACATTAATGATAGAGCAGGAAGAGAAAGAGGGCAGGGAGGAGATTTTATAGTTGCAGATGAATCTCAATTAAAAAGATTGATTGGATTTTTTGGTGACTTTGTTTACAAATACAAAGGTTTTTCTCTGATGGGTGAATATGCGAACAAAACAGTTTCTGGAGGAGACAATAATGTGTATGATGCAACATCTAATGTTATTTTGGGAACTTATTACACAGGGGAAGCAGCCAATATTCAAGTAAGTTATTTATTTAAAAGTGACTGGCAGCCGGTTTTAAGATTTACACACATTTCGCCAACCTCATCCAACAAAGAAAATGAATTTACTTTAGGTGTTTCAAAATACATTGTGGGACATAAACTAAAAGTTCAGTCGGATATCAGCTATAGAGAAATAGGAGGTAGTGATGATGTATTGCTTTATAGACTACAATTTGATTTGCATTTCTAGCAGAGTTTAACGGTTATTAAAAAGGGAGAGTTAAAATTTATGACTCACTCCCACACTAACTGTTCGTCCTATATTAAATTCTGAATAAGGTTGATTTTCTGCTTCGAAAGAAGAGTAGTAATTGTAATTATTGTCACCTAAGAGATTACTTACTTTAAAATCGATTTTAGTTCTTTTGTCTTTTCCTATTTTCTTATTGATAGAGAAATTTAAACTGTGAAACGGATCTGTATAGATATCTGGGAATAAACCTGCCCCCACAATATAAAGAGTTGGTCCTTTAACGTTATAAAATAATCCAGATTGGATTTCGCTCTCTTTGTTGGTAAACATGATTCCACAGTTTACTACAAATGGAGATTGGCCTGCCATTTGTCTTTTGTTAGTTATAGATTCTCCTTTTTTTATGTATCCATTACGTGAATTGTACTCCGCATCCGTCATTGTAATTTGTGAATTTACAAGAATAAGATTTCCGCTTAAACTGAATATATTTTTCTCGCTAGAAATCATTTCAATGTTTGTCTTAAACTCAAATTCTAATCCTAACACCATTCCATCTCCCACGTTTCTTGGTTGATACTCTGTACTAGTTTGTTGCTCAGGAATTCTTACTAGTTCAATTGGTTTATCAAAAAATTTATAAAAACCACTAACCGAAATCATCTGTCCTACTTTTTTGTATAATTCCCACCTCACATCAAGGTTATCAATTCTTGTTTCTTGTAAGTTTCCGTCCCAATCCGCATATTTGAATAAACTTCCGTTAAATATTCTATTAGAAATAGGATCTAATATTTGGGCAAAGGATAACTCTTTGAAAGAAGGTCTTGCAATAGTTCTACCGTAAGAAAAACGCAAGTTTTGCTTTTCTTTTACTTTGTAGATTAAATTTACACTTGGGAATAAATCAAACGACTCTAATACTTTTTCATCCTCCAAATTTGTTCCGTTAAATTCGTCTCCACTTGCATATAGTTGATCTCTTCCTGTATGCCTTTGCACATAATTTTCTGCTCTTAATCCAACTATAGTATTGAGTTTCTTAGAAAGCATGTACTCATTGGATACATATAATCCTATGTTATTTACACTGGATTCATATGAGTTTGGATTTGGATTTTTGTTCCCAGATTGAAAATAAATATTGTTTCCTCCTTGGGTGTATAAATTTTCTTGGTCCAATACTTTATTTGGATCTGAGTTTGTCCAATTTTGTCCACCAAAAAACTGCACATCAAAAAATAAGATTTCGTAATCTCGTGATTTATATATTTCACTAAAACCAAATTTCAGTTTTCCTTCTTTCTCTCTAAAACTATATTTTTTAGTTAAATCAACTTTAGCAGCCAAGTTCATTTCGTTTAAGTTTCTCCAAATACGTGTTGGATTTCCTCCAGCTCCAGCACTAAAAAAAGTATCTAAAGGAGCATTAGTAAAAGCTGTTTTCCTAATATCTGGATCTTCAGAAGATGAAAATGTGGGTGACAATTTCCAGTTTATTTCCCAATTAGACTTTTCTCTAATATGCTCCCCTTCTAATAAAAAATTTGTCAATCCTCTTTGGTTAAATTCTAAGTTATCTGAACTAGCAATGTAACCAGATTGTCCAACCGCCTCGCCATTGTTATCTATATTAAACTGAGCTGCTCTTTTTTCTGCATTTTGTAAATGCATAGCAGTAAATTTCAGTTGGTCTTCATTTGTTTTATAGGCAATTCCTCCTAATAATCCGATTAAGAATTGTCTTTCCCCAATTTGTCCGTTTTGTACAGTCGCATATTTCAATTCGGTATCGCTAGACTCTAAACTTTTTTGGTATTCCCCATAAGTTACATTGTCATAAAACTTATATTCTGATTTGTAAGAAGCTGACATTATATAACTAATTCTTTTTGACTTTTGATTTTTTAAATCAAATTGGTTTCCAAAAGTTAATGCCAAGCTATAATCCGTAAGGCTAGTTTGTTGTTTTGCCCCCAATTCTTTATCAAAACTAGTTACAAAATCATAAACCTCCTCTTTTGAAGCTCCACTAATTGGAGTTGGAATATTATTAGAGTTTGCATTTGTGGGTAAACTTCTAGTTCCATTATCAAATCCTAAAAAATCTGTATTTCCTCCCTCATAGGATAAAAACTCATTATTGAAATGCATTTGTGGATTGTAAGACATCCCGAAAGAAACATCAAATACTTTTTTATCTGGAAAAGCAGTTGTTTCAATATTGATAGCGCCTCCGGCAAAGTCTGGAGATAAATCGGCAGTAAAGTTTTTACTTACGATTATGTTACTGATTAAATTGGAAGGAAAAATATCCATTTGCAATGAATTTCTATCAGGATCTAATCCAGGAATAGAAACCCCATTCAGAGTTGTTTTTGTATATCGATCCCCAAGCCCTCTTACATAAATGTATTTTCCTCCATCTACAGAAACACCTGTAATTCTTTTTGCAGCTTCTCCTGCAGTTCCGTCTCCGGTAAGTTTTATTTTATCCGATGTAATTCCATCCAGCATTTTTACATCATTCATTTTTATAATATCAAGAGCCCCTTCGGTATTTCTTACTTGTTCGCCAACAACTGTAAATACAGCCATTTCTTCCGATTTTTGATCAATCTTAATTTCCTCTAAGATTGTTGTTTCATTGTTTGCAACAAAAACTTTTTTTACAAGAATTGTCTCATAAGAAATGAAAGAAATTTTTAAGTCGTAAGTGTCAGATTTTAATTTGAAAGAAAAATTACCGTCAAAATCTGTTACCGCACCTTTACTAGTACCTAGAACTTGTACCGTAGCATTAATAATTGTTTCACCTGTTTCGCCATCAAAGACAGTCCCACTTATTGTTCCTTGCGAATAAACCAAAGAAGATGTTAGCAATAATGCAATAAAGTAAAGTTTTTTCATTTGGTATTTTATTAATTCTTGAAAAAGCAAAAAACAGCCCTGGATTTTCAAGGCTGTTTTTTTATAGTTTTATTTTTATAATTTTCCTGCTTCTGCAGCCCAAGTCCAAGAGAATCTTGTTAAATCTGCTTGTGGAGATGTAGATCCTCCAACAGTAATTCCTGCTGGGACAGTTCCATTTACATGACTAGCTAAATCTGCTGAAAGAACATCCATTGTAATTCCTGAGAATACAACTCCTGAAGCTGTTACTCTATTCACTTGTTGTCCTGTTTGGATTCCTGTAATGTGAATGTTAGTTAGGTTAACCATAGAGTTTGCATCAACATTTATTAAGTCTTGTGCATTTCTTGTTCCGTCACTTGCGATTACTGTTCCGTTTTTTATTGTGTGAGTTGCGGTCATTGTTCCTTCAGGTCCATCCAATTCAAAACAGTGACCTGCAGGTGAAATAACGACAAAATTATCTAAAGTTCCTGCCCAAGCTTGGTCCGTATCAAGCGCATCATCATTGCAATTCCAAGATACTACGTTTGTTACGTTTACAGTCCCTCCAAACCATTCTATTCCGTCATCTTGGTTCGCTACGATTTCAATGTTTTCTACTGTTGTCCCAGAACCAACTCCTCCAAGAGTTAATCCGTTAATTTCGTTTCCAGAACCAATGTTTGTTCCTCCATGACGAATAGAAACATAAGTAATAGAACCAGAATTGTCAGTTGCATCCGTTCCTCCATATAATCCATTTGCATCAGATGTTGGAATTCCTTCTATTTGTACTTGTGCTAAATCCGATCCAGAGTTTGAAGCAGAAATTGGTGCTTTTCCTAATACAATAATTCCTCCCCATAATCCATCTACATCAGAAGCTAAGTTTGGACTCCCAAAATTGCCTGCGACTAAATCTGCTGATGTAATTTCATCCGCTACTGAAGTAAATACAATAGGTAATGTTGCAGTTCCGTTTGCCATTAGTTTTCCTCCTCTAGCAACTAGTAATGCTGTAGCATTTGCTCCAGTTCCAGCTTCTCCTTTTATTACTGTTCCAGCCTCAATTGTTAATGTAATTCCGTTAGTTACTGTAATTCTCCCTCCCAATTGATATGTATTATCATTTGTCCAAGTTGTGTTTACAGTTACGTTAGAGGTTACAACTATATTTCCAGTTTCTGGAGTAGGAGTA
>Ga0307996_1000122_pt1 | contig 21284 bp, 17 predicted proteins | sample Davwhametageno35_FD_203143 | JGI IMG/M metagenome (GOLD analysis project Ga0307996, IMG submission 203143) | Marine microbial communities from Davis Island wharf, Antarctic Ocean - #35 | ecosystem: Environmental > Aquatic > Marine > Unclassified | place: Antarctic Ocean: Davis Island wharf...
AATAATTCCTAGTGATATAATACCTAACACTCCCCAGACCCAATTTAATGAGTTTTTTAAAACAACTAAAAATACGATTGAAAACAAAAGGACAGTTGCTACTTCGTTCCATAATCTAAGTTGATGGGAAGTTCGTTTCACAACATCTTTTTGTAAATCTTTAAAAATAGAATGACATTTTAAATGATATAAATACAGTAAAAAGACAAAAGTTAATTTAATGTGCATCCAGCTTGGAGTTAGCCAACCTGGATTATTAATTAACATAGAAATAGCTGTAATTAATACAATGATAGCAGATGGCCAGGTAATTATATACCATAGCCTTTTACTCATGATTTTGTATTGATTTTGTAAAATGTCTTTTGCGGGTTGTGACTTTTCATTAGCTTCTACATGATAAATAAATAGTCTAACTATATAAAATAACCCAGCAAACCAAGTAACAACAAAAATGATATGTAAAGCTTTAAGATATAAAAAAACCATTAGTTAGAAATTACCCAATTATTAATCCACTTAGACATTACATCTACCCATTCTTCATTGTCATTCATACATGGAATATGCTTATAGCTTTCTCCTCCAGCCTCAGTAAACTGCTCCTTGCCTTCGATGGCAATTTCTTCAAGTGTTTCTAGGCAATCAGAAACAAAAGCAGGAGTTACCACAGCCAGTTTCTTCTTACCTTCCTTGGGTAAGCGATCAAATTTGTAGTCCGTGTAAGGCTTTAGCCAGGGGTCTTTTAGTAGCCTAGATTGAAAGGAATTACTATAAGTACCTTCTTTAAGATTTAAAGAAGAAACGATAGCTTTTGTCGTCTCAAAACACTGATGTCGATAACAAGTCTTATGAGCTTCAGAAGTAACCTCACAACAGCTCCCATCAATTTTACAATGATTATTGGTTGTATCAGATTTGAATATATGACGTTCAGGAATCCCATGATAGGAAAATAAAATATGATCATAATTAAAACCTTGGAGATGATTTTTTATATTGGAAGACATAGCCTGAATGTAATCTTGATTATTATAAAATACAGGGAGAGCTTCAATTTTTAAAAATTGAAAATATTTCGTTCTTAATTCTTCAGCCTTGGCAATAACAGTTTCGTAGCTAGACATTGCATAATGAGGATAAAGAGGAACAAGTAATAGTTCATTAACCCCTTGCTTATGCAATTCTTCAATTCCTTTATGAATACTCATGGATCCATAACGCATAGCAAGAGACGTGGGTATAGTTGTTTTTTTTTTTACCTTGTTAAAAAATCTATTTGAAATAACTACTAAAGGAGAGCCTTCTTTCCACCAAATCTTTTTATAGGCTGCCGCAGAACGTTTAGGCCTCACTCTTAAAATAATTCCTTTAACGATGAGAAACCTCTTCCAAAAAGGAATGTCAATTACTCTTTCGTCCATAAGGAATTCTCCCAAATAACTCCTCACATCTTTAACCTCCGTACTGTCTGGAGATCCTAAATTCACTAATAAAACTCCTTTCATTTTTTTGATTTTTATCCGTCTAAAAAATTATTTAATTAAAGTAAATTGCTTATTATTTTTAATAAAACAACACATTCCAAAGATAATTATATCTAAGTAAGATAATATGATTTGCAACAGTTTTTAGTAAAAAAACGTAATTTAAACTAATTATAAATTGCTAAAGTAATTTCCATCAACTAGGTTTTCTTTTTTTTGAAACACTATCTTTGATTTCTAAATTTAGCTCATGAGTAGTGGACAGAAAGAGACCAAACTTTATCTTGTTGGATTAAGTTTTAAGAAAGCAAATCAAGAAATAAGAAATCGATATAGCCTAGCTAACGATAAGATTTCGGAGTTTTTTCAGGATGCAAAAGATAAAGGGATAGACTCTTTAGTTATTTTATCTACTTGTAATCGAACAGAGATTATGGGATTTGTAGAACATCCCTATGTTATAATTGAAATGCTTTGCCGACATTCAGAAGGTTCAATAGATGAATTAATGAAGTATGCTTATGTCTATAAACAAGATGAAGCAGTTAATCATTTATTCGAATTAGCCGCAGGAATTAAAAGTCAAATCTTAGGAGATTATGAAATAATAGGACAACTAAAGAAAGCCGCAAAAACAAGTAAAAAAAACCAATTATTGGATGGTAATATGGATCGTTTATTAGGCTATGTAGTTCAGTCCAGTAAAAAAATAAAAAACACGACAACAATTAGCTTAGGGACTACTTCAACTTCATACGCAGGAATTCAATATTTAAACGAGAAATACAAATCGCTAGAAGGGAAAAAAATAGCCGTATTAGGGATTGGAGATATAGGGAGAAGTACAGTTAAAAACTTAGTAAAATATTCAGACTGTAAAGACATAACTATTATCAATAGAACAATACCTAAAGCAGAAAAATTCATTGAAGAGTTCGAAACAATTAGATTAGGAGACTTCTTAAATTTAAAAGAAGAACTAGCCATACAAGATGTATTATTCGTCTGTTCATCAGCACCAATTCAACTCATAAATGAAGAGAATATAAATACTAAAAAAGAATTCACAATTATCAATTTATCTCTACCTAACAGTGTAGATATAAGAGTTAAAAACAGCTCAACAGTAGACTTAGTTATGTTAGATGATTTATCTTCGGTAACTGATAGTACTTTGGAAGCAAGGAAGCAAGAAATCCCTAAAGCATTAGAAATTATTGCTTTTTATAAGGAAGAATACGACAAATGGACTTCCCACAGAAAATTTACACCTGTATTAAATGGGTTGATAGGTACACTTAAGAGGATACAAGACGTAGAAGTAAAAACAGCTACTAAAAACAACCCTGAGCTGGCTGATTTTTCAAATTTACTTTCAGAAAAAATAATTCAGAAAATCACCAATAGATTTGCTCAACATTTAAAAAACGATTCGAAAATGGCTCCCCAAAGTTTAGAAGTAATAAAAGAGATTTTTAATATTACAATTGAATGAAAAAGGCAATCAAGATAGGAACTAGAAAAAGTGAGCTAGCCTTAAAGCAAGCCCATACAGTAGGGAAACTGATTGAAACCCATGGAAGGAGTTATGAAATAGTAGCTATTAATTCAGAAGGTGATTTAGATTTAAAAACACCCTTACACCAGTTGGGCTTTACGGGAGTTTTTACCAAAGGATTAGATAAAGCACTATTAGAAAAAAGAGTTGATATAGCTGTACATTCTTTAAAAGATGTTCCAACAGTTTTGCCTGAAGAAATTCTACAGGCTGCGGTTCTTGAAAGGGATAGTCCTCTTGATATACTAGTTAGAAAGAGTAGAGGGGATTTAGATAATGAAACGAATCTAACCATCGCTACAGGAAGTATAAGAAGAAAAGCACAGTGGTTACATAAATATCCCAATCATACAATAAAAGGATTGAGAGGAAATGTAAATACACGATTACGAAAACTAGAAGAAAGCGAATGGAACGGTGCAATTTTTTCTCATTCAGGATTAGATAGGATTAATCTAATTCCAACTAATTATTTGAAATTAGACTGGATGACACCAGCACCAGCGCAAGGAATAGTTGGAATAACAGTCCTAGAATCAAATAAAGAATTAGTTGATTTTATACAACAATTTAATCATCTAGAAACACATCTTAATTCATCTATAGAAAGAGATTTTTTAAATGAATTAGAAGGAGGATGTTCGGCACCAATTGGAGCACTTTCAATAATTGAAAACGATACAGTTAAATTTAAAGGAGTCCTAACTTCGACAGATGGAACAACTCAGATAGAGGTGACAGAAGAAATCCCTCTCATTAAATCTAAAAATTTTGGAAGAGCATGTGCTCAAAAGCTTTTAAAAAAGGGAGGAAAAGAGATAATGGAAGCACTTAAAAAAGAGCTGAAAAGAGTTGAAAATAAGCCGACTATTTTAATCACTAGAAATATCGATGTTTCTCTATTGGAGAGCTCAGTAAATTGGAGAAGTGAAGCCTTTATATCAATAGATTATATCAATCATAAAATACCAAGCTTAACAAAGAACGAAATCCTTGTATTTACTAGTAAAAATGCGGTAGAAAGTTTGTTTCACTATCACCCAACATTTAAAGTTAAAAATAGACAAGTACTCTGTGTTGGAAGTAAAACAGAAAAAGTCCTAGCTCAATACGGAGTAGACGTACATTTCGCATCAACATCATCTCAAGCAATAGGCGAATGGATAATCGATCATGAATTATCGCAAAATATCGTGTTGTTTTGTGGAGATATTCGTAGAAATGAGTTAAAAGAAATCATAGACAAGAGCAAGTGTAATTATTCGGAAATAGTAGTATATAAGACTATTTTGACACCCAAAAAAATAGCAAAAGAACAAGATGGCGTAGTGTTTTTAAGTCCATCAGCGGTTCAAAGTTTTGTAGAAAAGAATAACATGCAAAAATCAGTAGCATTTTGTATAGGAAATACAACAGCAAAGGAAGCTAGAAAACACTTTGAATCAATAGAAATCGCGAAGGAAATAACTATGGATAGTGTGATTGAAAAAGTAACCAAATATTATGCAGATAAATAGAACCCGAAGACTAAGAGTAAATAAAGGAATCAGGAATTTGGTTCGAGAAAATCGGCTACATATAGATGATTTAATCTATCCTATTTTTATACAAGAAGGTAAAGGCATTGAAAAAGAAATAACTTCTATGCCAGGAATCAAAAGGTTTTCAATTGATAAACTTAAAAGGGAATTAGACGAAGTTGTAGAATTAGGGATTAATGCTTTATTGCTATTTGGAATCCCGTTGAACAAAGATGAAGAAGGTTCTGAATCATGGAATGACGAAGGAGTAATTCAGAAGGGAATTAGATACATCAAAGAAAACTATCCAAGCTTATATATAATTACAGATGTCTGTTTTTGTGAATATACCTCTCACGGACATTGCGGAGTCATTTTTAACGAAGATGTAGACAATGAGAAAACCCTAATAAACATAGAAAAACAAGTAATCTCTCATGCAAAAGCAGGAGCAGATATGGTCGCACCATCAGGAATGATGGATGGAACAGTAGCAGTCATTAGAAAAGCACTGGATGAAAATGGCTATGGATCATTACCAATCATGGGGTATACGGTAAAATATTGTTCCTCTTATTACGGACCGTTTAGAGATGCAGTAGATTCAGCACCAACGTTTGGAGACAGAAAGAAATACCAAATGGATCCAGCAAATAGGCTAGAAGGATTGATTGAAGCAGAATATGAGACCTTAGAAGGAGCAGATATTTTAATGGTAAAACCTGCTCTATCTTTTTTAGATATCATAAGAGACTTAAGAAATACATCAAATAAACCAATAGCTTGCTACAACGTATCAGGAGAATACTCTATGATAAAAGCAGCAGCAGAAAAAGGATGGATTAATGGAGAAGAAGTAATGATGGAAAGTTTACTCTCAATGAAGAGGGCAGGAGCAAATATTATCATCACTTACTTTGCTAAAGAAGTAGCAAAGATTTTAAAAAATAAATAGAAAAAAGTCATTAAAGATGATAACAAAAAACTCGGATAAACTATATAAAAAAGGGTTAAAGCATTTAGTGGGTGCAGTAAACTCACCAGTAAGAGCATTTAATTCCGTAGGAGGGAATCCCTTATTTATAGACAGAGCAAAAAAAAGTAGAATCATAGATGTAGATGAAAATGATTACGTAGATTACGTATTATCATATGGTCCTATGATTTTAGGGCATGGAAACAAAAAAGTCCTAAAGGCAGTTAATAAAGCCGCAAAGAAAGGATTTTCGTTTGGAGCATCAACAAAAGGGGAAATAGAGTTAGCAGAATTGGTATGTAAAGCATATCCAACGATGGATAAAGTAAGATTTGTAAACTCAGGAACAGAAGCAGTATTAAGTGCTATTCGTTTAGCAAGAGCATTTACAGGGAAAGATCAAATTATTAAGTTCTCGGGGTGTTACCACGGGCATTCAGACTCGTTATTGGTAGCAGCAGGTTCAGGTCTAGCCACGCTCAGTATACCAGGAAGTAAAGGAGTACCATTCGATGCAATAAAAAACACATTAATAGCAGAGTATAACACGATAGAAAGTGTAAAGATACATTTAGAAAACAGCAAGAACATTGCAGCAATAATATTAGAACCAATTGCTGGAAATATGGGTGTTGTATTGCCCTCAGAAACTTTTATAAAAGGACTAAATAGTTTAGCTAAAAAGCATAAAATATTAATTATAGCAGACGAAGTGATGACGGGTTTTAGATCACAGTTTGGAGGAGCAAGTGAGTTGCTAGGTCTAAATGCAGATATTATTTGTTTAGGAAAAGTAATAGGAGGAGGAATGCCGGTAGGAGCTTATGGAGCTCGTGAAGAAATTATGCAAATGGTATCTCCACTTGGGCCTATGTATCAAGCAGGAACGCTATCAGGAAACCCTATAGCAATGGCAGCTGGAAAAGCAACATTAACAGAATTGAAAAAAGTAAACCCTTACAAACAGTTTGAAGAAACAGCAAAAAAGATAGAGCGATTTTTAATAGAAGCAGGAAAAAAACACGAAGTAGCTGTTCAAGTAAATCAATTTGGATCAATGATAAACGTTTTTTTTACAGAACAAGAAGTGACTAATTTCTCTTCGGCTCAGACAAGTAACACAAAACAATTTGCAACTTTTTTTTGGGAGCTATTAAGACAAGGAGTCTATATACCACCTTCTCAGTTTGAAGCCTGGTTTCTTAGCACGACACTAAACAATGATGATTTAATTATTACCGAGTTGGCAATTGATTCAGCGATGAAAAAAATTAAAGAGTTAAACTAATATTTTAGATAGATGATAAAGAACGATTTATTTTTAAGAGCATTGAAAGGAGAGACTGTAGATCGTCCTCCAGTATGGATGATGCGACAAGCTGGTAGGTATTTGCCAGAATTTATGGAGATAAAGGCTAAATATGACTTTTTTACTCGATGTCAAACACCAGAGTTAGCAGCAGAAATAACAATGCAACCCATTAGAAGATATGGAATGGATGCAGCTATTTTATTTTGTGATATTTTAGTGATTCCACAAGCTATGAATATTCATGTAGAAATGAAACCAAATTTTGGACCTTGGTTGCCTAATCCCATAAGAACTTTAAAAGATGTAGAACAAACTATTATTCCAAACATTGAAGAAACATTGGGATATGTAATGGATGCTATTAAGTTAACCAAGAAAATGCTGGATGACGAAATTCCATTAATTGGTTTTGCAGGTTCGCCTTGGACAATATTATGCTACTGTGTTCAAGGTCAAGGAAGTAAGAATTTTGATAAAGCAAAAGAATTTTGCTTTATGCAACCAATTGCAGCTCATCAATTATTACAAAAGATAACAGATACAACAATTTCTTACTTAAAAGCGAAAGTAAAGGCAGGAGTTGATGCAGTACAAATTTTTGATTCATGGGGAGGAATGCTATCACCAAAGGATTACCAAGAGTTTTCTTGGAAATACATTCAACAAATTATAGATGCCCTCAAGGAAGAAGCTCCAGTTATAGCCTTTGGAAAAGGATGTTGGTTTGCCTTAGAAGAAATGTCAAAATCAGGTGTGTCTGCATTAGGAATAGATTGGACTATCACACCTGAAAATGCTAGAAAATTTACAAATAATAACATTACATTGCAAGGTAATTTTGATCCAACTCGTTTATTTTCTCCTCCCTCAGTTATTAAGAAACAGGTAAAAGAAATGATTGATGCATTTGGAAAAGATAAATACATAGTAAACTTAGGGCATGGAATTTTACCAACTATTCCACTAGAAAATGCCAAAGCATTTATTGATGCAGTAAAAGAGTATTCAATCCAAAAATAAGATATGAAAGATCAGTTTTATTCTTATATCCAATACTTACAAAATACTATTGTAAATGCAATAGAAACAATAGATGGAGAAGCTAATTTTCAAGAAGATATTTGGAAAAGAGATGCTGGAGGAGGAGGAGTAACTCGAGTAATAGAAGGGGGGAAAGTATTTGAAAAAGGAGGAGTAAATATTTCTAAAGTATTTGGAAAACTACCTGAAGCCCTTCAGAAACAATTTGGAGTAGGAGAAGCTAATTTTTTTGCTTGTGGATTAAGTTTAGTACTTCATCCAAAAAATCCGATGGTGCCCACCGTGCATGCAAATTGGAGGTATTTTGAAATGTATAATAGCGAAGGAAAAGTGGTAAAACAATGGTTTGGTGGAGGACAAGACTTAACTCCTTACTATCTTTTTGAAGAGGATGGAGCCCATTTTCACTCAGTCTGTAAAAAAGCTTGTGATAAACATGATTTAAGCTTTTATCCCACCTTTAAAGAGGCTTGTGACAAGTATTTTTGGAATACCCACAGGAATGAAGCAAGAGGACTGGGAGGTTTGTTTTTTGATTACCAAATACCTAATGATCTCTATAGCTTAGAAGACCGGTATAATTTTGTGACAGAAATAGGAAATAGCTTTTTAGAAAGCTATGTTCCAATAGTAGAAAAAAGGAAATTAATGCCCTTTAATCAAAACCAAAAAGACTGGCAAGAGATAAGAAGAGGAAGGTATGTAGAATTTAACCTAATACACGATAAAGGAACGCTATTTGGATTAAAAACAAATGGAAGAATTGAAAGTATTCTCATGAGTTTACCTCCTGTAGTTCAATGGAAGTATAATTACCAACCTGAAGAAGGAAGTGAAGAGCAAAGCCTATTAACAGTACTAAAAAACCCTAAAAATTGGGTCTAGTAATAATTAATGAGGTTTTAATAATTACACGCTAAGACAATTTTAAGGTAACTCAGGCTGAATAACAGTTAAACTAAGTATTCTTATTTTCCCTCTTTAAGCGCAGGAGTTACTTATCGATATAATTAGGAGTCAAAAGTATAGATCCTTTTATCAATCAATTTACCACAAGCCAAGTTTGATCAAATAGTTTGCCTGTGAATAGTAATGTTAAGTTGCTTGTCGGAGACAAATAAGTACTAAATCCTTGAAAAAAAGGGCTTCAAATTTTTAATTCAATAGTACTGTTAGAAAATTCAATTTTTGGAAGAAGTCAAAATACTGTGCCGATAAAAACATCCATAGCCTTAATTAGAATTTTACTCCTAAATTATTTAAAATTAATAGCCAAATACAAATGGTTTCGTTTAAATTTAGTTGCTGTTCTCAGGATTTATCTTTTTATAAAAAAAGACTTCCAAAATAGGTTAAACAAAAAGAATTTTTATACCTAAATTTGCAGTAAAATATAAGCATTCAATTTACATTAAAATTTGTTTAGGCCGGATTTTTTTCTTGACGAATATCTTATTTTTTCTTTAAAAAAACTTAACCTTTGTATCATCAAAAACAAAACCCATGGCAAGTAACACAACATCAGAAATAAATATAAATGTAACCACAGACGACAATAACATTCCTTACGAAATGAATTGGACGGCTTCTGACGCAAATATCAAAGACAAAGAGTGTAAAGCAATGATTTTATCTGTTTGGGATAAAGAAGACAAAGCTGCAATGCGTATGGATTTATGGACGAAAGAAATGATGGTGGACGAAATGAAAATGTTTTTTTATCAAACTTTAGTCACCATGGCAGATAATTTCCAGAAAGCGACTGGCGAAGATGAAATCGTGGAAGACTTAAGAGATTATTGTGCTCATTTTGCAGATAAGATGAAATTGGAGCAAATGAAGTAAGAATTAATTGGCAGAGCTAATTAATTTAAAATCCCAAAACAAACAAATTCTAAACTGGATTTGAGCTAATATTTTGTGCTTTTTTTTGGAGTTTGAGATTTGAAAAATTAGAATTTTAATACCCCAAGGTATTTTCCTACCTTTATTCCTAATGAATAAATGGAAACATAGAATTTCAAACTCTTATTTTACCATCTTTCTTATTGGATTGGTCTCAGTTGTTTTCGTAACTCAATTTTCTTGGAAAGGAAATGACAACAAGGCTTATTCTAGAGTTATTTCGAGTGATGGAGTGGGTTATTATTACTACTTACCCAATACTTTTTTATCTAAGAAAATTGATTGTCAAACTCCTGACAAACGTTTTTTTAATGAAGTAAACGGAAAGGGAGTAAATAAATATTACGTAGGAACTGCAGTAGCCATGTATCCGTTTTTCGAAATAGGGTTTTTATTAGGTCACAAAGGGGAAAAAATCACGGGGTTTGAGCCTTCTTACCACAAAGTAATTAGCTTGGTAGGAATTTTTTATTTATTAGGAGGCTTGTTATTTCTCAGAGCATTTTTCAGGCAATATAAATTCAAAGAATGGATAATTAGCGTTTCAATTCTCCTGTTGTTTTTTGGAACTAATTTAATGGCTTATGCTATTCTTATGCCTTCTATGTCGCATATTTATTCCTTCTTTTTTGTTTCGGGATTTTTATATTTTGCGAAGAGTTTTAGCCTTCAAAAAAAGTCTAAGCATCTATTTATTGGAACAGCCTGTTTAGCTATGATTATTTTAATTCGTCCTTTAAATGGAATTATTATTTTCGTCTTGCCATTTCTTGCTGGTTCACGGTTAGCTTTGAAAGAATTAATTACAGCTATTTTTAAGCCGAAAAGAGTTCTAGTTAGTTTTGTTATTTTAGTTTTAATTCTTTTTATTCAAGCTTATTTTTGGCACTTACAATGTGACGAGTGGATTGTGTGGAGCTATGGAAACGAAGGTTTTTATTTTCTTAAACCTTACTTGTGGGAAGTACTATTTAGTTTCAGAAAAGGAGCTTTTGTTTACACGCCTTTATTAATTGTTTCGGTTATTGGTTTGGTTGTTTTAATTAAAAAAAACAAGTTCCAGGGATGGAGTTTGTTTTTGTTTTTTGCCTCGCTCATATACTTAATTAGCTCTTGGTGGAATTGGTATTATGGGCCTTCTTTTGGGCAAAGACCTTTCGTAGAATTTTATGGATTATCAGCTCTATTAATTGCTTTTTCATTGCGTTTTATCCAAAAAAAGTCTTTTAAGATTACTCTAATTAGCTTTAGTCTTTTGTGTGTATTTCTCAATTTAATACAAACCTTTCAATATCATTCTGGGATTATTTCTTCTTGGGATATGAATGCAAAAAAATATAGGTATACTTTTCTTAAAATAGGACAGCAATATCAAAATTGCTTGGGAGGAAACCAAGATATATTTCCTTACAAAGCAGATAAAAATCTTGTTTTTGATGAGACTTATGATTTTGAATCTAAGGACGAAAACATAGAGTTTGGACCAATAAAGCAGGAGGACTCAGGCGGGGGAAATGCAATTGATTACTCTAATTCTGAATTTAATTTCTCCGTTTCAATTCCAGTTAATGAAAGTTTTATCACAAAAAGAGGCGTTTATATTTTAGCTAGTTTAAAAAGAAAAGACTTAGAGGTTTCAAGAAAAAATGGCGCTTTGTTTGTGGTAGAAATTTTTGATGAGTTTGGCGATAAATACCGATACGGAACTTTTCCAGTAAGTGAAATACCACCAAGAAATCCTCATGAATGGATACAAGAAGAATATTCAATCGAAATTCAAGAAGTTAGAAAGGCTAGCGATAAAATTAAAATTTACGTCTGGAATCAAGAAAAGCAACCTTTCTTGATTGATGATGTTGAACTAAAGATTTTTACAATTGAGTGATTTACTTTATCTCAATAGAATTAACCACAATCATAAATTGATTTTGGTATTGGTCGAATGTACTTTGTAAAGCCGAGCAATTTACCACATAAGAAGTTTGTTCATTGTGTGTCACAAATAAATTGGCTGTGAGAGGATAACCTTCAAAAACATAATTGAATTTTACTCGTTTAAAAACTCTGTCATTTATACTTACTTGGCTTGGATCTTCTGTTCTGTCTAATTCATCAAATACACCTTCTACCGCTTTTAGATTCAGAGAAAAGAACTCTTCTAGATTTAGACTTTCGGTATTTCCTACTACTATATTCATCATCTCTTGAAATAAATCACTGGAATCCGAAGGAGACAAAACATATAAGATTCTATTGTGAGAATCAGTTTGAACCTCCCAAGATTTAGGATAACTAAAGGAGATGTTTAACTCGTCATTAGAAAATATATTTTCATATAATTCTTCGTTAGAGTTTTGTTTAATACTTTCATAATCAACAAGAAGTGTCTTTTTAACAGGTGAAGATTCACACGAAACAAATACAATAAACAGTATAAATGGAGCTATTAAGTTTTTCATTCACAAATATAAATGATATTTTCGGTTAATATAAAAAGAATGTTTTCTTAAGAAGGATATATAAAAAGATGTCGTCTAAAAAAAAGTTAGAGGAGATTATTGATTAAAAAAACAGTATCAATGAATAAAATAAATAAAATTGTACTGATAGTTATTACACTGTCATTTATTGGTTTAAAATCGTTCTCACAAGATGGAGAGACAATAGTTGTAAATGATTTCGAAGCTTGGACAAAAGTGGGTCTAAAGTTAAAATTAGATAAAAATTGGTCATTTGGATTGGAGCAACAATTGAGATTAGATTCAAACTCTACTGAAGTTGAGGCTTATTTCACTGAATTAAGTGCACAATATAAAACTGAAATGGGATTAGTTTTTGGAGGTGGATTTAGATTTATTAGAGAAAATGATAATGAAGGAAAAATACAAGGTTATGAAAATCACATCCGTTTTAATTTTGACTTGGGTTATAAACACTCTGTAAAAAGATTAAAGCTTAGATATAGAGTTAGATTTCAAACTAAGAATGAACTAGGAAAATCAGAAGAAGAGGGTGATTATGCAAATAACCATTTGAGATTGAAATTAGGAGGAGAGTACAATATTAAAAAATGGAAATTTGATCCAAAAATATCTGTAGAACTTTTTCATCATATGGAAGAGGGGGAAGAAAACGGATTGGACAAGTTAAGAGCAACAATTGGGACATCTTATGATTTGAAAAAATATGGAGATTTAGGACTTTTTTATAGAGTAGAAAGAGAATTGAATTCTACTTATTTAGATTATCCAAAAACCTCATACATAATTGGCGTCAATTATATTTATACAATTAAATTAAAATGAAACGAGTAAAAAGAAAAATTATAGGAGTTTTAATCCTTATTGGGTTAGCACATTCTTGTAGAAAAGAAGCATTTATTTCTGATGATTCAATCAGACCAGATGGTTGGACTACTGAGACTCACTCTAATGATGTTGAGCCTAATTATGAAGTTGTATTTGAAGAAAAAAAAGTACATAAAATTCATATTATTTTCACTTCAGAAGATTGGGCAGCAATGCAAACGGACTTAGCAGATGTTCAAGGTGGAGGTGGAGGAGGTCCTGGAGGAGGATTTACTGATCAAACCCCACAATATTTTAAGGCAGACTTTTTTTACGACAATTTGGAATGGTTTAAAGTAGGTGTTCGTTATAAAGGAAATTCAAGTTTAAGAGCTAATAATGGCAAACTACCATTTAGATTCCAATTTGATAAATTTGAAGATGAATTTCCTGAGATTAATAATCAAAGGTTCTATGGATTCAAAGAATTAGCAATGAGTAGCGCTTACAAAGATCAATCTTTGATGAGAGAAAAAACTACTTGCGATATCTTTAGGCATTATGGAGTTCCTGCAACACGAACTGCATTTTATGAAATCTACATTGATAAGGGAACTGGGTCTTATCAATATTTTGGATTGTACACAATGAATGAAGTGGTTTTCGATTCATTTTTAAATAATTATTTTGGAAGTGAATCAGGAAATTGCTACAAGCCAGATGGAGATGGAGCAAAATTTTCTGCAACAAGATTTAGTTTAGCTGATTTTGAGAAGAAAACTAATGAAGCTAGTGGGAGAGATGACATTCAAGCAATGTATGACGCACTTCATGCATCAACTAGAACATCTGACCCGACAGCCTGGAAAATAGGACTTGAATCAACTTTTGATGTTGATGGTTTTTTGAAATACTTAGCAGTCAATAATACGATTCAAAATTGGGATACTTACGGAGTTATGACTCATAATTATTATCTTTATAACGATCCAGCTATTGGTAAGTTAAAATGGATTGTTTGGGACAATAACGAAGCTTTAAGTGATAACAGAAGAGCTATTCCTCTTGCAATGAATACAACTGGTTCAGACTGGCCTTTGATTAACTATTTAATTAACAATAGTGATTATGAAATAACTTATAAAGCCTACGTAAAGAGTTTTGCTAATTCAACATTTGCTTCAAGTAGAATGAGCGGAATTTACAGTACTCAACAAACATTATTGACTACTTCTGCAACAAATGAAGAAACCGGATATACTCATATAACTGGTGGTTTAGGAGGTTTTACTTCTGCAGTTAGTACATTACTAAGCCATAACTCAACTAGAATTACTGCAGCAAATGTTTACGCTCCTTAATTTTTATTAAATTCATCTTATGAAAAACATTAAAATATTTACCGCAGTTATATTAATTACAATTGCTTACTCCTGTAGAAAAGAAGTACTTATTCCTGGAGAAAGGAATAGTGATAGACCTGCAGATTGGACTACAGAAACTCATTCTAATAATATAGATCCCAATTATGATGTAGTTTTTAATCAAACTCAAGTAAACAAAATACACATTGTATTTACTAGCCAAGAATGGGCTGATATGCAAACAAACCTTCAGACAGTAAAAAATGGAGGTTACAGAGATGAACCTGCTTACTTCCCTGTAGATTTTTATTTTAATGGGAAACAATGGTATGAAGTAGGAATTAGATACAAAGGTAATTCTAGTTTGAAGAATGCAAATTCAGGTAAACTACCGTTTAAACTCAATTTTGACGTATTTGAAGACGTATTTCCTGAAATAAATAACCAAAGGTTTTATGGATTTAAGAAATTAGCAATGGGGAGTGGTTACAAAGATTTATCCTTGATGAGAGATAAAACTGCAGCAGATGTTTTTAGGCATTTTGGAGTGCCAGCAACCCGTTCTTCTTTTTATGAGGTATACATTGACAGAGGAGATGGAACTTATCAATATTTTGGTTCTTATACCATGAATGAAGTAGTAGAAGATACTTTTTTGAAAAGCTTTTTTGGAAATGAATCAGGAAACTGTTATAAGCCAGACGGACAAGGGGCAAAATTTTCTTCAGGTAGTTTTGTAACTTCTAGCTTTCCTAATAAAACAAACGAATTAGGAGATTTTAGTGACGTACAGGGACTGTATGACGCAATACACGCTACAACCAGAACTTCAAATCCTACGGCATGGAAAGCAGGACTAGAAGCTGTATTTGATGTAGATGGGTTTTTGAAATATTTGGCAGCTATGAATACAATCCAAAATTGGGATTGTTACGGAAATGCTCCACATAATTATTATTTATACAATGATCCAAACATGGGAAAGTTGAGGTGGATTGTTTGGGATTGTAATTTGGCTTTTGCTCCGGGAAGTGGAGGTAGAACCTCACTAACTTTTGATATGAATGAAGTTTCAACTCAATGGCCACTAATAAACTATGTAATTGATAATTTAGCGTATAAAGCAACTTATAAATCGTATGTAAAAGATTTTTATAGTACTTCATTTGCAACTAGCAGAATGAATTCAATTATTTCTTCTCAACAATCTTTATTAACAACATCTGCAAGTAATGAGGAAGCTAGCTATACTTTCTTGACTGGAGGAGTAGGTAGTTTTAATTCTACCGTAAGTGATTTAACAAATCACTGTGCAACCAGAGTTTCTGATGCCAGTATTTATGCTCCTTGACAAAAAAACAAGACAAAAGCAAAAGCTGAATTGGATTAATTTCTAATTCAGCTTTTCTTTTAAATACTGAGCTGTATACGATTTTCTATTTTTAGCTAATTGCTCAGGAGTTCCCTCAAAAACTATATTCCCTCCAGTTTCTCCACCTCCAGGACCCAAATCTATTACCCAGTCGGCACATTTTATTACTTCAATGTTGTGTTCAATTACAAGCAATGAATTTCCTTTATCAATCAAAGCATAAAAGGCTTTCAATAGTTTTTGAATGTCTTCAAAATGTAAACCAGTTGTGGGTTCATCAAAAATAAATAACGTTCTCTTTTCAGATTTTTCTTTCACTAAAAACGAAGCCAATTTTATTCTTTGTGCTTCACCTCCAGAAAGTGTATTGGATGATTGTCCCATTTTTAAATATCCTAATCCTACATCTTGCAAAGGTTTTAATTTTAAAGCAATTTTTTTACCGTATTTATTATCAGTATTCGAAAAGAATTCAATTGCATCTTCAATAGTTAATTCAAGGATATCGAAAATACTTTTTTCTTGAAATTTTATTTCCAAAACTTCTTGTTTAAAACGCTTTCCCTTACACTCGTCACAAGTAAGAGAAATATCAGCCATAAACTGCATATTTACTTTGATTGTCCCATCTCCTGAGCACGACTCACACCTTCCTCCTTCGGTATTGAAAGAAAAATGTTTTGGTTTGTAACCATTCACTTTCGAATGGTTTAAATTACTGTATAAAGCCCTTATTTCGTCATAAGCTTTTACGTAAGTTGCAGGATTAGAACGGGAAGATTTCCCTATTGGATTTTGGTCAATGAATTCTATTTCATCAATGTGATCAACGTCCCCCTCCATTTTTATAAAGTCACCTGTTTTTTGAGCATGTCCTCCTTTTGTTTTCTTAAGAGCAGGGTAAATTATTTGTTTTATCAAAGAAGATTTTCCACTACCACTTACTCCAGTAATTGCCGAAAATATATTAAGAGGAATCTTAACGTCAATTCCTTTCAAGTTGTTTTCTCTGCAGCCAAGAAATGAAATACTTCTTGTACTTTTCTTTCTTTCTAATGGAACTTCAATTTTTTTTCTTCCCGTTAAATAATCAGAAGTTAAACTAGCAGTAGAGTTTATTAATTGTTTATGATTTCCATGAAATACAACTTCACCCCCGTGAGTTCCTGCCATAGGCCCCATGTCAATGATTTCATCTGCTATGCGCATAATATCTTCGTCATGCTCCACCACAATTACCGTATTTCCAATATCTCGCAAAGATTCCAGTACTTTAATTAGTCTTTCAGTATCGCGAGAATGCAATCCAATACTCGGTTCATCTAAAATATACATAGAACCCACCAAACTACTCCCTAGAGAAGTTGCCAAGTTTATTCTTTGTGATTCGCCTCCAGAAAGAGTTTGCGAAAGTCTGTTTAAAGTCAAATAACCCAATCCTACATCTAATAAAAATTGAAGCCTTTGATTAATTTCTACTAAGATTCTTTTTGCAATTTTTTCTTCTCTTTCGGTCAATTTTAATTCACTGAAAAAAGAAGCGCATTTCTCAAGAGAAATATCAATTAAATCTGAAAGAGTTACGCTACTTATTTTGATGTATTCCGTTTCTGGTTTTAGCCTTTTTCCGTTACAAGTAGTACAAGTAGTTTTTCCTCTATACCTGCTTAGCATTATCCTGTATTGAATCTTATAAGATTGAGACTCTACAAATTGAAAAAATTCTGAAATACCTTTAAAATATTTATTACCAGACCAAAGAAGTTTTTTTTGAGCAGCAGTTAAATCGTAATATGCTTTGTGGATTGGGAAATCAAAATGATGTGAGTTGGCAATCAACTCTTTACTCCATTCAATCATTTTCTCCCCTTTCCAGCAAAAAATTGCTTCTTCAAAAATCGATAAATTTTTATCTGGAATTACCAAATCTTCATCTATACCAATAGTTTGTCCATAACCTTCGCAAGTTGGGCAAGCACCAAGAGGATTATTGAAACTGAATGTATGTGGATTGGGTTCAGAAAACAAAATTCCGTCCAATTCAAACTTGCTAGAAAAAATTCTATTTACTGTGTCTTCCCCTCTAACTTCCACTTCGCAAGTTCCGTTACTTTCTTGAAAAGCCATTTCTATAGAATCATAGATTCTAGCGTTATTTTCTTCGTTTTCTTTGTCAATAGAAATTCTATCCATTACAATTTTTATCGAATCAAATTCCGCAGGAGGATTTTCAATCACATCAGCAATCATTCTTGTTTCTCCGTCTATTTCTACCCTATTAAACCCTTCCGTTTGAATATTGGAAAGGTATAAGGCCAACTTGTCTTGTTCCTCAATTTTTAATTCTGCAAGTATGATAGCTTTGGTTCCGTTAGGAAATTCATTCAAGTAATTAAGCACATCATCTCCTGTGTCTTTTTTCACTTCATTTCCAGATATTGGCGAAATTGTCCTTCCAATTCTAGCAAATAATAGTTTTAAATAATCATAAACCTCTGTAGTTGTACCTACGGTAGATCTTGGGTTTCTTGAATTTACTTTTTGCTCAATTGCAATGGCTGGAGCAATTCCTTTAATGAAATCTACTTCTGGTTTTTCTAATTTTCCTAAAAATTGACGTGCATAAGAAGATAAACTCTCAATGTATCTTCTTTGCCCTTCGGCATATAAAGTGTCAAAAGCCAAGGACGATTTCCCCGAACCCGAAAGTCCAGTGATTACAGTTAATTTGTTTTTGGTAATTTTGAGTTCAACATTTTTTAAGTTGTGAACTTTTGCACCTTTAATATGGATAAAATCTGATTTCGTAATACTCACTTTATAATCTTTTTTTTTCGAAATTTTGATTCAAAATTCGATTTTAAAGGTAATTATTCTTGAGATAAACAATCTTATAATGAAGAGATACTTTTAAATTTATTATTTTGGCGAAAGAACAAATCAAAATGAAGTATTTATTTTTAGTGAGGCACGCAAAATCTGACTGGGCAAACATTGGTTTGTCTGATTTTGAAAGGCCTTTGAACGAAAGAGGAAATAGAGATAAAGGGATAATGGGCAAAAGACTGAAAGAGAAATCTATCGAGTTAGACTCATTTATATCAAGTTCTGCTAAACGAACGACTCAAACCAGTATGGCTTTGGCTAAAGAGATGAATTTTCCGACACGAGAAATTAAATTTTCCAAAGAAATTTATCATGCATCACTCTCAGTAATGCTTTCTTTTATTAATAAAACAGAGAATAAAAATAACACGATAATGTTGGTAGGGCATAATCCTGGGACATCAATGTTGTGCGATTATTTATGTAATTATTCGGTAGATTTTCCAACTTTAGGGATTGCAAAAATCTGTTTTGAAACTGAAGATTGGCGCGAGGTTTCTGCTCAGACAGGAACGCTTGAATGGTTTGATTTTCCTAAAAAATAGCTATTAGTGTTTTGTAAAAAAATATATTTTTAATTCAACTTGATTGCCATAGAAATCGAGTTGTTGCTCTTTTTTTCTTGAAGTATTTATTGCTTTTGAAAAATTGTAACCAATACTTAGTCCGATATTTCTTACAATTTTTATTTTCGCTCCAACCCCCATTAATGGTTGAACAAAAAAACCTTTAAACTCTTCATTTTTAGAAATATCATACGTTCTAGATCCAACTATTTGTTCTCCATATATTATATAAGAAACATTTAATCCACCCTTTACAAATAGATTGAAGTCCGAAAGAAGTAGCGAATTGTTCCTAGAAAAATTAAAAGTAGAAAATTTAAAAAAATTGTAATTAATTACATTTTGTATCCCAATGTAACTTGTTTCCCAAGAATAGAAGTGACGATCTATAGTAGCTTTGGAGTTAAATTGCGAAAGAGTTATACCTACTTCATAGTTAAGATGTTGATTTCTGTTTAGAGCAAATACTCCGCCAACTTCAAAAAAGTTACCTAGTCCTCTTTTGAGTTCGTCAATTGACTCACCTTCAGAATTTGTATAATCATAACCGGTAATTGTTTTTCCAAAAGTAAAAAATACTCCTTGAGAAAACATGCAATTAAAAAAAAGAAAAAAAAATGAAGTTGAAATAATATTTTTTGTCATTTTAGGTTTTAATATTTTTATAAAAGTACTAGTTTTTGTTTTAAACGACTAATTTAAGTTTACATTTGTGGGAAATAGGGATTTAAAAAAAGAGGTTATTAACACGTGAAAATATATGAATTCTAAAAGTGTATTTTTTGTTTTATTTGTTTTATTTTTTTTTAGAGTGAATTCTAATTTTTTTTCTCAGGCTAAATCGAATCTCATTATTGCAAGATCAACCCTTGGTTCTTCTTGTGTAAATAATCGAATTCCTAGTAATTTCAATCAAAAAAAAGTGTTGCAAAGTATAGGTCAATCGAGTGTAATTGGAACTTTCAAAAATAATTCAAAAACATTTTGTCAAGGCTATATTCAACCTTTATTTTTTTTAAACTTAGAGAATGTAAGTAATGATCTAGAATTAGAGGCAACCTTATTTCCCAATCCTTTCATTTCGTATTTTACGATTCAATTTGAAGAAATTATTAATACAGAAATAAATTTAGAGATTTATGATTTATTTGGAAGAAGAATTTTCAGCAAGATTTATGAAAAGAATCAAAACATTACTATTTCAAATTGGAATAACAGTATTTCTTCAAGTTTTACAGTGAAAGTAACAGCTAATAAAAAACTATTCACTTCAAAATTAATCAATATAGAATAATGACTATTTCTAAATATTGAAAATCTAACTTATAACTAAATTAAAATTTCATGAAAAATCATTTAAACAAACTCAGTTTTATATTATTATTCTGTATAACGACACTAAACTTTTATGGTCAAACAGACGGCTTTAGTTATCAGGCGGTTATTCTTGATCCTTCTCAAGAAAAGTTGGAACTTCCAGGAGTTGATGATCCTTACGCATTTTTAATTGATAAAGCTTTAGATATGAGGTTCACCATTACAAACTCTAATGGTGTAACTGAGTACCAAGAGATTCATTCTACAAAAACTGATAATTTTGGAATGGTAAATTTAATTATTGGAAACGGATCACCAACTTTGGGTGTATTTACAGAGATTTTTTGGGATGGAAAGCCAAAAGAATTTTTAGTTGAAGTTAAGATTGAATCATATTTTGATCCAATGAGTAATCAGGATTTGTTGTATATTCCATATGCTCTTCACAGAGAATTAATAGCTACAAAGTCTACTAATTTATTCGATTCTTTAATAGTAAATTCTGGAAGTCCAAGTTTGTTGTCAGGAATTTTAACAGTAGATGGAGCGACAAATTTAAATAATACTTTATCTGTTAATAATGGAAGCTTAACTACTTTGACAGGAGACTTGATTGTAGATGGTACAACAAATCTTAATAGTTCCCTTACCGTAAATAATAACAGCCCAACTTCTCTTACAGGTTCGTTAACA
>Ga0307996_1000125_pt1 | contig 21122 bp, 18 predicted proteins | sample Davwhametageno35_FD_203143 | JGI IMG/M metagenome (GOLD analysis project Ga0307996, IMG submission 203143) | Marine microbial communities from Davis Island wharf, Antarctic Ocean - #35 | ecosystem: Environmental > Aquatic > Marine > Unclassified | place: Antarctic Ocean: Davis Island wharf...
ACAACTACACTTCCAGTTGCACAAATTGTATTAGTTACTGAACCAGTTAAGGCTGGTAAAACGTTTAATGCAACAGTAACAGTAGAATCACAGTTGTTAGGACCTACAGTAAATACTTCTGTTCCTGATGGAGTAGCAGCATCATAAGTGTTTCCATTCACAACTACACTTCCTGTAGCACAAATTGTAGAACTATTATTTCCAGTTAAAGCTGATAAAACGTTTAATGCAATAGTAACAGTAGAATCACAGTTGTTAGGACCTACGGTAAATACTTCTGTTCCTGATGGAGTAGCAGCATCGTAAGTGTTTCCGTTGATTACGATACTTCCTGTAGCACAAATTGTAGAATTATTATTTCCGGTTAAGGCTGGTAAAATAGTTATTGTAATAGCTATAATGCTGTCTGAACCACAGCTATTAGGAATAGTGTCAGCAACTGTACTTGTCCCAACAGTAGTGTATGTTTCATCTCCACTTGGCACCGTATAAGCTGTACACTCTGTTACAGAAAATGAACTATTAGTCACTATGCAAGGGACAGCACAGCTATAAGAACACCCGGGAGCTTGATAATTATTGTTTGAACTACCAGCAGTATAATTTGCAACCGTAACTAATGCTGTTCTTAAAGCAGCAACAGGACTTAATGTAGAACAGTCGTATTGGAAATTGTCACTGCTGTTTAATGTAGCAATAGCATCTACACCATCAGTTAGTCCGGGAGGTAAAGCAGAGGTAGAAGTAGTGGATGCGTTTGATGACCACCCAGTAGTACCTAAACCAAAAGCTGTAATAAAGTTGGTGATTTCTGTACCATCATTTGGGACAGAAATTCCTGTATATGCTAGTAAATGATCCTTAGTAGAAGATAGATTAAAAGAACCAGTTTTGATAACGGTTCCTTGATTAGCTAATCCAGTTGGGGTAGTAATTTGAATTTCTGTTCCACAAGGTAAAGCTCCAGTAAATGTCCACGTAATTGTTCCTTCGGTGATGCCCCTCCAAGTTGGGTTTGCGAAAGTCCCATTAGCATCATCATCCCATCCATTATCTGTAAAATAAATGGTAGTAGTTCCAGATATTGGAGTTAATAAAACGAAACTGAAATCATCAGTATCATCACTATTTACTGAGCTAATAGCGATATCTCCGGCATTTAATGATGTAGCTTTTGTTGTAGTATTCCCTAATAAAAATAGAGAACAAATAAGTAGTAATTTTTTCATATTGTTTTTATTTTTTTTCAAAGGTAAGAAATTTGATTTCATACTGAAAATATAAAATGTTAACGAACCATTAAGTAATGGTTAGATGACTATGTTTACTATCTTATTAGGTACCACAATTATTTTTTTAGGTGTTTTTCCGTCCAAGTATTTTGTGGTTTGTTCGTTCGCCATAACGGTAGCTTCAATATCAGCCTTACCCATAGTTTTAGGCAATTCTAACATAAAACGCATTTTACCATTAAATGAAACAGGGTATTTATGGTTTGCTTCCGTTAAATATTCCTCATTATGTTTTGGGAAAACAGCGTAAGTGATACTTTCTGTGTTACCTAATTTGTTCCAAAGCTCTTCTGCAATATGCGGAGCATAAGGAGAAACGATAATACATAAGTCAGAAAGAACAGTTCTTTTATTACACTTTTGAGCGCTTAACTCGTTTACACAAATCATAAAAGTAGAGACAGGCGTATTAAACGAATAACGTTCAATGTCCTCTTTAATTTTTTTGATGGTTTTGTGTAAAGTCTTTAACTCTTCTTTAGTTGGTGCTGCATCAGAAATATTTAACGCTTCCTCAATGTGGAATAAACGCCATAGTTTTTTTAAGAAACCGTGTACTCCAGTAATTCCTTGAACATCCCAAGGTTTGTGTTGTTCTAAAGGACCTAAAAACATTTCGTAACAACGTAAGGTATCTGCTCCGTATTTATCAACTAAATCATCTGGTGTTTGCAAATTGTATTTTGATTTAGACATCTTGTCAACTTCTCTACCACATATATATGATCCATCTTCTTCAAAAATGAATTCAGCATTATGATATTCTGCTCTCCAGTTTCTGAATTTTTCAGTATCTAAAACATCTCCTTCTAAGAAGTTAATGTCAACATGCAATGATGATACATTGAAATCACCTTTTTTTCCTTTAGAAACAAATTTTCCGGAATTAATATCTCTATAAACCAAAGCAGAATTCCCTTGAATCATTCCTTGGTTAATCATCTTTTTAAAAGGTTCTTCAAAGGGAATGAACTCTAAATCATATAAAAACTTCGTCCAAAAACGAGCGTATAATAAGTGACCTGTAGCATGCTCAGCTCCACCTATATATAAATCTACATTTTGCCAGTAGTCTACTTTCTCTTTAGAAACAAATTCATTTTTGTTTGTTGGATCCATGTAGCGTAAAAAGTACCAGCTACTTCCTGCCCATCCTGGCATAGTGTTGTGTTCCATTCGGTCTCCTGGACATTGAACATTCCAAGCGTCTTTTTCAGCTCTAGCCAAAGGTGGTTCGCCATCTTCAGTAGGTAAATACTTATCTACTTTTGGTAATTCAACAACATCTTCAGTCTCTAATACATAAGGAGTATCTCCTTTATAATAAACAGGAAATGGCTCTCCCCAATAACGTTGGCGAGAGAATACTGCATTTCTTAATTTGTATTGTGTTTTTCCTTTTCCGAAACCTTTCTGTTCAATTTCGTAAATAGCCAATTTGGTAGCTTTCTTAACTGGTAAATCGTTTAAAAAATCAGAATTAGTAATAGCTGCATCTTTTTCAACGTAAGCTCCTTCAGAAATATCTTTGTCTTTAAATATGTTTGGAATAGGGATGTTAAAATGAATGGCAAAATCCCAATCTCTTTGATCTCCACAAGGAACTGACATAACTGCTCCAGTTCCATAACTTGCCAAAACATAATCACCAATCCAAACCGGAATTTTATCTCCAGATAATGGATGAATAGCATAAGCTCCAGTAAATTCTCCAGAAATGGTTTTTACATCACTCATTCTATCTCTTTCAGATTTTAAAGAAGCTGCTTTTTGGTAAGCTTCAATCTTTTCTTTTTGAGCATCAGTTGTAATTTTAGCAACTAATTCGTGTTCTGGTGCTAACACCATAAACGAAACACCATAAATAGTATCAGGACGAGTTGTAAAAACTTCAATCTTATCCTCAAAGCCATTTAAATCAAAATGAACTGCAGCTCCTTGAGATTTTCCAATCCAGTTTCTTTGTATGTCTTTAATAGAATCTGCCCAATCAACAGTATCTAAATCCTTTATTAAACGTTCTGCATAAGCAGTAATTCGCATACTCCATTGGCGCATTAATTTTTGCACAACAGGATGTCCACCTCGCTCAGAACGGCCATTCTTAATTTCATCATTGGCTAAAACAGTTCCTAAAGCAGGACACCAGTTTACCCATGTGTCAGATAAATAAGCCAAACGATAATTCAACAAAATTGCTTGTTGCTCTTCGTCATTCCAACTATTCCAATCTGAAGCAGTAAATATTTCCTCAAAATCTGTTGCAGCTTTTACCGTTGTATTTCCTTCGGTTTTAAATTTTTCAATTAAAGTGTCAATTTTTTCTGCTTTGGCACTTTCGTTATTGTACCACGAATTGAAAATTTGTTTAAAAATCCACTGTGTCCATTTGTAATAAATAGGTTCTGAAGTTCTGACTTCTCTATCCCAATCAAAAGAAAAACCAATTTTATCCAATTGATTTCTATAGCCAGGAATTACGTTTCCGTCTTTATCAGTTCCACCTTCAATATTTGTTTTTGTGGTAACTGCAGGATGTTGTCCTGTTTGGATAGCATACTGCTCAGCAGGCAATCCAAAAGAATCGTAACCCATTGGGTGCAATACATTAAAACCGCACAATCTTTTGTAGCGTGCATAAACATCAGATGCAATATATCCGAGTGGGTGCCCAACGTGTAACCCAGCCCCCGAAGGATAAGGAAACATATCTAAAGCGTAAAATTTTGGTTTTATACTATTGTCTTCAGCAGCAAAAGTTTTGTGCTCAGCCCAATATTTTTGCCAGTTTTCTTCAATCTCGTTAAATTGATATTGCATCGTTAATAAGTCTTAATTTGAGTTGCGAAATTAACAATATTTAGCAGTATTTTTGGACAAATAAGTTGTTAATCACAACGTTTAATAATATCTTGCAGACAATTATTTTTTATGTCGAAATCAGAAAATAAACATTCAAAAAGAAGACTTAGATCTTCTTATCTTACTACTATCATAAGCATTTCATTGGTTTTGTTTATGTTAGGAATGTTGGGTTTAATTATTTTAAATGCACAACAAATTTCTGATCATGTAAAAGAAAACATTGGATTTTCTATCATTTTAAATGAAGGGATTAAGCCACAAGAAGTAAAACACATTAAAGATTTGTTGGATACAGAACCTTTTGTAAAGGAAGCTGTTTTTATTGATTCGGATGCTGCTGCAGCTGAATTTCAAGAAGCGTTAGGGGAAGATTTTGTCACTTTTATTGGAGAAAACCCCTTGTTACCATCTATTGATGTAAAGTTAAATGCAGCTTATGCAAACCCTGATAGTTTAGCCATGATTGGTGCAGCATTAATGGAAAATGCTAAAATTAAAGAAGTGTTTTATCAGCCGGACTTAGTGGATGCTGTCAACAAAAACATGAAAAAAATTAGCCTGTATTTACTTGGTTTTAGTGGGTTGCTATTGATTATTGCAATGGCCTTAATTCACAATACCATTCGTTTATCTATTTACTCTAAACGCTTTTTAATTAAAACAATGCAGTTAGTTGGAGCGCGTCATTCTTTCATTAGAAGGCCTTTTGTAATGCAAGGAATTGGAAATGGAATAGTAGCTTCATTTATAGCAATAGGCTTAATTGTTACTTTCCTCTATTATTTACAACAACAAATGCCAGAGATAATTGATTTTCAAAATATAGAACTTTACGGAGCACTGTTTATTATAGTGATTTTTTTAGGAATTATTATTTCATGGATTTCTACTAACTTAGCAGTCCGAAAATATTTACGAATAGAGTCGGGAGACCTTTATTAATTAAGATTATGAGCGATAACAAAAACGAATTGAACAAGGATTTTGCGTTTGGCAAAGAGAATTATATTTTAATAGCTGCAGGGGCATTAATGGCTGTTATTGGTTATGTTTTAATGTCTGGAGGTGGGTCTGAAAATCCTGCTATATTTAGCGAAGAGTTATTTAGCACACGTAGAATGTTTGTTGCTCCAATCGTAATATTAGCTGGTTTAGGTGTTGTAGGTTGGGGTATTTTAAAAAAATCAAAGGAGTAGTATTTCTTAATAAGGATAGGTAGCTATACCTATCTATTTTTTATTTGTTTTTAACAAGAATACAAAAGTCAAGCTATGTCAGTTTTAGAAGCAATCATTTTAGGAGTTATACAGGGTTTAACAGAATTCTTGCCAGTTAGTAGTAGTGGTCATTTGGAGCTCGCGAAAGTAATTTTGGGAGATAATTCTTTGCCAGAAGAAAGTATGTTAATGACGGTTGTTTTACATGCCGCAACAGCTTTGAGTACAATTGTTGTGTTCAGAAAAGATATTCTGGAAATCTTTAAAGGACTGTTTCAGTTTAAGAACAACAAAGAGTTTAAATTTTCACTAAACATCGTAATTTCAATGATTCCTGCAGCTGCTGCAGGAATTTTGTTAGATGAAGAAATTGAAGATTTATTTGGTGGTCAAGTGTTGTTGGTAGGCACAATGCTGTTGGTTACTGCGGTATTATTGATACTAGCTGATAAAGCAAAATATACCGCTAAAAAAGTAGGGATTAAAGAATCTGTAATTATTGGAATTTCACAGGCAATTGCTATTATTCCTGGTATATCTCGTTCGGGAGCTACCATTTCAACATCAGTTTTATTAGGAATAGACAGAGAAAAAGCTGCACGATTTTCATTTTTAATGGTGGTGCCACTTATTTTAGGAAAGATTGCTAAAGATATTTTAGATGGAGCTTTTGATGTGATTGATGGTTCGATGCTCAATTACGGAGTCGGATTTGTTGCTGCTTTTGCAACAGGAATATTAGCCTGTACATGGATGATTAAATTGGTTAAGAAAAGTAAATTAAAGTACTTTGCTTATTACTGTTTAGTGTTTGGTGTTGCAGCAATTGTTTACACCGTTATTTAATTACGAATAAAAACATTTTGACTATTTTATTAAATAAATAGTTACTCTCAGACAATGGAAATACCTCAGAATAAATTCCAAATAGGACAATATATTTTAATTGATAAACCGCTAACCTGGACCTCATTTGATGTGGTAAATAAGGTAAGGTGGTTAATTAGACAAGAGTACAAGCTTAAAAAGCTAAAAGTAGGGCACGCAGGAACGTTAGATCCTTTAGCAACTGGTTTGTTAATACTTTGTACAGGAAAATTGACAAAGACGATTGACGCTGTTCAAACACAAGAAAAGGAATATACAGGAATAATTACATTAGGAGCAACTACCGCTTCTTATGATTTAGAAAAACCTGTAGATATCGAATATCCTACAGAACATATTACCGAAGATTTAATTAAAGAGGTTGCTAAAAGTTTTATTGGAGAGCAAGAGCAAACGGCTCCAATGCATTCAGCAAAAAAAATTGATGGAAAAAGAGCGTATGAATATGCTCGTGAAGGAGAGGTTGTAGTGATTAAATCAAATACAATTAACATAAAAGAATTTGAGGTGCAAGTGTGTGATTTCGCAGGAAATGAAATGCTTGAAGATTCAAAAATAAATCAGGAGCCACCTTATCAAAATGGAATACATGTTCAGTTTAGAATTGTTTGTTCTAAAGGAACATACATTAGAGCTATTGCTAGAGATATGGGAGAGAAGCTAAACTCTGGGGGTTACTTATCTAAATTAGTAAGAACAAAAATTGGCGATTTTAATGTTGCTGATGCCATTACGATTGAAGAGGTAAGTAGTTTGTTTGAGGATTAGTTTCTGCAAAATGAAGTTTTGATTATGTCTCAAGAAACAAAAGATTAAACTTTGAGATGGATAATTAGTCTTAATTAGTAGATTTTTTTTACTTTTACGTTTCTTATTAAGTTTAAAAATAAAAACATGGGTGTAGCTTTAGGTTGGATATTCTTTTTCGCAGTTCTATTAATGGCAATGTGGATACTATTGTTTTGTTTTACAATTATGATACCAGGTGCTCTTCAGTTGTTGATGTTGAATAAAATAGCGCCAAAATTCATTAGAGAATTAGCTGGATTAGAAGACGAGAAAGAATCTTAGAATAATTCTAAGACATTTTGTGGCGGTCTTCCTAAAATTGCCTTGTTTCCTTTTACAACAATTGGTCTTTCTATCAATTTCGGATATTCAAGCATTACTTTTATCCATTCATCATCATTGAAGTTACTGTTTTTAAATTTCTCTTTATAAACAGCTTCACCTTTTCTGAGAATATCAGTTGGTTTTAAATTCAACTTCATTAAAATCATTTTCAAGTCTTCTGCTGTAGGAATAGCATTTAAGTATTCAACTATTTCTACTTCAACACCAGCATCTTTTATTAATTGTAATGTCTCTCTGCTTTTGCTGCATCTTGGGTTGTGATATATTTTCATAGGTGTAATAATTACTGGTTAACTTTTCCCAAACTTCATTAAATAGGACTTTAAGAAAGGATCTAAATCGCCATCTAAAACTTTAGCAGGATCGTTAACAGAGAAGTTGGTTCTATGATCTTTTACTCTTCGGTCATCTAATACGTAACTCCTTATTTGAGCTCCCCATTCAATTTTCAACTTGCTTCCTTCTATTTCTGCACGCGATTCCATTTTTTTACGCATCTCAATCTCATATAATTGAGACTTTAAGAGTTGCATGGCTTTCTCTCTGTTCTTTAACTGTGATCGTGTTTCAGAATTGGTAATCATAATTCCTGACGGAATATGCTTTAAAATTACTTTAGTTTCAACCTTGTTTACGTTTTGACCACCAGCACCACCAGAACGAGCAAAATCTAATTGAAGATCTGCAGGATTAATCGTTATTTCAATACTATCATCCGCTAAAGGGTATACATAAACCGAAGCAAAAGAAGTCATCCTTTTTCCTTGAGAATTATAAGGACTCACACGAACTAATCGGTGTACCCCGTTTTCTCCTTTCAAATATCCGAACGCAAAATCACCTTCAATTTCTATGGTAACTGTTTTAATTCCAGCAACATCTCCAGATTGATGATCGAGTAATTTTATTTTGAAGTTGTTTTTTTCAGCCCACATCTTGTACATACGAAGGATCATTTCTGCCCAGTCGCACGCTTCAGTTCCTCCAGCACCCGCAGTAATTTGAACTACAGCACTTAAGCTGTCTTCTTCTGCGCTCAGCATGTTTTTAAACTCTAAGTCTTCAATTTTACCAATACAGATATCGTATTGGTTTTGTACATCATCTTCAGAAGCTTCGCCCTCTTTGTGGAATTCGTAAAGCACTTCTAAATCATCAATCTCTGCTGAAATTGAGGTGTAATTCTCCGTCCAAACCTTTATGTTCCGAACAACCTTTAGCTGTATTTCTGCAGCTTTAGAGTCATCCCAAAAATTAGGGTCTTGTGTTTTTTGATCTTCTTCTTCTAATTGTATTAACTTGGCATCAATGTCAAAGGTACCCCCTCAACGCAGCCAGGCGCTCAACTAAATCTTTTACTTGCTCTTGTGTAATCATATTTTTCGAAAGTAATATTTGCTTATAAATACTAGTTTAAAAATCTAATTTCTTTTTCAGATTATTTTCAATAGCATCTTTGTGTAACATAACCGATATCGTATTCATTTTAAAATACGCTTCAGAAACTAATACATGCCCCTTAAAGTCATCCATTCCTTTTTCATCTCCCCATGAGTTTTTAACGATAAAATATTCTTTACCATCAATTCCTTTAGCTAAACCAACAATATGCATTAAATGATCATCAGTAACCGTATAATTCTCAAAGTATTCTTGTCTGTTTTTTGGAGTTACTTCCATTTCGGCTTCAACAGTAACAAAGTTTGGATCTTCATTTTCTATAGGAAGAATAGCCAGTCCCTTTTTAGAATTAAAACCTGCATTGCTCACATCAGCATCCCATTCAATAGTAAAACCATTGCTTAATGCTTTTTTTGTTGTGGCAACCAATTCGTCTAAATTTACATTGTAAAAGAATCCGTTATCCCAGTTGTCTGGGATGTCCAAAATAAATTTACTGTAATAAGGTTGGTGTGTGTAAGAACAAAGTGCTGCGTAGTTCTCTTTGTTAATTTCTAATGATTCTGCGTAGCTTTTAGGCGTATATTTCTTGCCTTGGTATTCAAATTCTGCAGGAAACTTTCCTAAGTAAACATCCAATAAAGCACTGTAAGCATCCATCCAAACAGGCGTTAATTTTCTTCCTTTATTCTGAACAATTGCTTTTAAAAATGCTTCTAAAATATTAGCAAGTTCAGCATGGTTGTGTTTTTCAGAATCTAATTGTAAGCCATCAAAAACTGCTGTAGGAACAATGCCGTATTTATCAATAGCATTTAACAAATCATGCCCCAAACTCCCTTCACCAAATTGTGCTCTGCCATGTCTGCCAACAAAATTTTCTGCTTTGCGAACATATACTTGTCTGGCTACAAAAATTTCAGAAAGATTGTGTTTTCCTTTTTTCATTCGGATAATTTCCGATTCTAAAAAAGAGGAAGTAGAAAAACTCCAACAAGTCCCCGTTTTTCCTTGGCTTTCAACAGGGTTTGCATCACATTGTATAATGGTGCTAAAAGATAATGTATCCTTAGTAATGATAGTGTCTTGTTCTTGCGCAAATAAACATCTCACTGCAAAAGCAAAAGCGACAAATATTGATTTTTTCATAGTTCTAATTATTGTGTATCAAATTTAGGTTAAAAACTATAAAATAATTGATAAAAAGGTGTTTTTATGATGTATAACCAATAACTTTATCAAATAATAATAGAACATTATGAAAGTTTATACAAAGACAGGAGATAAAGGAACAACCTCACTATTTGGTGGGAAACGTGTTCCTAAACATCATATTAGAATTGAAGCTTACGGAACGGTAGATGAATTAAATTCATACATCGGTTTAATAAGAGATCAGGATATTGATGAGAATAGTATTAAGACATTAATAGAAGTACAGGATCGTTTGTTTACTGCGGGATCTATTTTGGCAACTGAACCTGGAAATACAAAGGTAAAAGTGCCGCAATTAATACCTTCTGACATAACTTTGTTAGAAGAAGAAATAGATGCTATGAATGAGCATTTACCAGAAATGAGATCGTTTGTTTTGCCTGGAGGACATACAGTTGTTTCGTATTGCCATATTACCAGGTGTGTTTGCCGAAGAGCAGAACGATTAATTAGCCATTTGGCGGAATTAGAAACTATTGATGCCCTTGTTTTACAATATTTAAACAGATTATCTGATTATTTATTTGTGTTAGGACGTAAAATTGTGGTAGATAAAGACGTTGATGAGGTAGAATGGAAGGCTCGTATGTAGCTCAAAGTCTTTGCTGTAAAGGGTTTTGAAATATTAAAAATTGTTAATTCTTTTTTTCTTGTAAAAGTGAACAAAAAATCTATTTTTGCGTAGATATTAAAAATTAATAATTAGGATATGTATTGGACGTTAGAATTAGCATCATATTTAGAGGATGCACCATGGCCAGCTTCAAAAGATGAATTAATCGATTTTTCGATTAGAACAGGAGCGCCTTTAGAAGTTGCTGAAAACTTACAACAATTAGAAGGTGAAGATGATTCATATGATAGCATTGATGATATTTGGCCAGATTACCCTACCAAAGAAGATTTCTTTTTTAATGAAGATGAATATTAAAAAGATTTAATTATAGCATTTAGATAAGAGCCTTTCGAAGTAAATTCGGAATGTTTTTGTGGTTAAAAGTAAAACACAACTATCTGGCTGAGAACCCCAACAGCAAAGCCAACATAAACTTGACTAGGTGTGTGTGCCTTTAAAATTAGCCTTGCAGAGCCGATTAATCCAGCGACTAATAAAGAGAGTATAAAAAAGGGGGTTATGTAAATCTCTAATAAAATAGAGAGACAAAGTAGTGCACCTATTAATCCTCCAATACCAATCATGTGCGCACTAATTTTCCACCTTATATTAATTATAAAAGCTACAATTATTGAAAGGGTTGCGCCAACAAGAAAATTTAAAATAATTACAGGAATTGGTGCCTGTTTTAACATGTAGAGGGTAGATAGATAAAAGGCAATGGTAATTGAATACGGAATAACTCGTTCCTTTTGCGTCTCCATTTCTAAACTATTAATCAGTTTTCTGTTTAATAATAATAGAGAAATCAATAGCGGAATTAAGAACGTACTTGCTCCAACTAAGATTATAACAGCTTGTTTTAACTCTTGAGGTACCGCATAATTAATATACGAATCGGTATTAAATACAATTAATAGGCCAATAATGGGCATTATCAATGGATGAAATATGGTTGAAATTATTTTTGCGGCTTTTTTCATTTAGAAAAATCGGTTACAATTCTTTTCTTAAACGAGCAACAGGGATATGTAATTGCTCACGGTACTTTGCAACTGTTCTTCTAGCAATGTTGTATCCTTTATCATTTAATAAACGAGAAAGCTTATCATCTGTTAATGGTTTTTTCTTGTCCTCCTCTTCAACGGCATCTTGCAATATTTTCTTTACCTCACGTGTAGAAACTTCCTCTCCACTATCTGTACTTAACGATTCAGAAAAGAATGTTTTTAATAAGAACGTTCCATAAGGAGTTTGTACATATTTACTGTTCACCACTCTCGAAATGGTAGAAATATCTAAGTCAACCTCTTCAGCAATATCCTTTAAAATCATTGGGTTTAACAACGTTTCATCACCCTCTAAAAAGTAGTCTTTTTGGTGGCGAATAATAGCATGCATTGTTGTAATTAATGTGTTCTGGCGTTGTTTAATCGCATCAATAAACCACTTTGCAGAATCCATCTTTTGTTTTACAAACATTAAGGCATCTTTTTGTGATTTTGAAGGTTTCTCTTTTTGGGCTTGATAGCCTTTCATCATATCTGAGTAACCTCTACTTAATTTTAATTCAGGAGCATTTCTGCCATTTAATGTCAATTGAATTTCATCATCATCGGCAGTTAAATGGAAGTCAGGCACAACATGTTGTACTAATTTTGAAGAACTGCTAGAGGAATTTCCTGGTTTTGGGTTTAATCTTAAAATTTCGGCAATAACAGCCTTTAAATCTTCTTCAGAAATATTAAGTCTATCAATAATTTTGCTGTAATGTTTTTTTGTAAACGCCTCAAAGAAATTTTCTAATACCTCTACAACATTTAAAGTTAATAACGAATGATCGTTTTTCTTTTTAACTTGAAGTAATAGGCATTCTTGTAAGTTTCTTGCCCCAACTCCTGGTGGATCAAAATGTTGAATGATTTGCAATATTTTATTAATATGTGCCTCGTCAGTCATTATGTTTTGAGTAAAGGCTAGATCATCAACAATAGCTGCGACTTCTCTACGTAAATAACCAGAATCATCTAAACTACCAATGAGGTGCATGGCAATTGTTTGATCTTCGTCATCTAAATTAAAAAGCGTCAATTGTTGTTCTAGTATCTCCTGAAATGTAGCTCCACCACTTAATGGAACTTGCTTTTCTTCATCATCTTTACTGTGGTTGTTGGTGTTTAATTTATACGATGGAGTCTCATCATCACCTATATAATCATCAAAATCAAATTCTTTTTCTGCTTCACTAATTTCTTCCCTTCCAAAATCATCCTCTTGCTCTTCTTCTATTTCCTCATCCTCTTTTCCTTCATCAAGAGCTGGGTTGTTTTCCATTTCTTCTTTAATACGTTGTTCTAAGGCAACGGTAGGAAGTTGCAACAATTTCATTAACTGAATTTGTTGAGGAGATAATTTTTGTTGAAGTTTTAAACTAAAAGATTGTCTTAATGCCATAATTGTAAATTTGAATTGCATAAAGCAATATCTCATCCAAAGATAAGAAAGGTAAAAGGATATAAAAAAAAGAGTCCCGATTTTTCGGGACTCTTTTTTATGATGTCATCTTTAAAAGATAAATCTCAATGATTAACTGCGGAATTTATTACTTAGCAGTACTCGTTAAAAGCTTCAGCTAAATTTTCAGCAATCATTTCTGCTGGTCTTCCTTCAATGTGATGTCTTTCTATGCAATGTACAATTTTACCATCTTTAAACAAAGCCATACTAGGCGATGACGGAGGGTAAGGTAACATATGTTTTCTTGCTTGAGCAACAGCTTCGCTATCAACACCTGCAAAAACAGTAGTTATTCTAGTTGGTTTTTTATCGTTGGTAACTGCTATTCTTGCAGCTGGTCTTGCATTTGCTGCAGCACAACCACAAACAGAGTTTATTATTACTAAAGTTGTTCCTTCAGCAGTAATTGCTGAATCAACTTGCTCAGCAGTTGTTAAATCTTCAAAGCCCGCAAAAGTCAATTCTTCTTTCATTGGAGCTACTAATTCCGGTGGATACATATATTTTATGTTTTGTTTTTATTTATAATGGCTCAAAATTACGAATTATGGCGTTACCAATGAAAAAATGGGATAATGATTAAATTCTTTCATTGTTGAAATTCTCCATTCACCAAAAATCCACAGCAGTTCACCTAAAAACTATTTTGTATTAAGATGTGCTACTCTACATTTGAAGTATAATTTAAAAACATACATTACGAAATCAGAAGAAAAAAACCAAGATAACATCAAATTTAGAGTAAGAAAATTTGGAGCAGATTTCCAGAAGCAGAAGAATGATAAAAGAGCAATTTTCGGTTATGGATTAATTGCTGTAGGAGTTTTATTTATTGCAAAAAAAACAGGGATTATTCCAACAGAGATCTCTCATTATTTATTTCCATGGGCCTCATTCTTTATTAGGTTAGGTTTGTTAAATATCTTCGTTAAAAAAAATCTAAGAGCAGGATTAATTCTAATGTCTATAGGTTCGATTTGGCAGGTTATTCTTAAAAATGGAGTTAATTTAAAAGTGAGTCGTTTACGTTATGAAGAATTGAAAATGATTCTAGAGATATAGAGCCTAAATAGGTTGTTTAATTTCTTTTATTCTGAAAAAATTGTTTGAGTAAGTCGCTTGACTCTTCTTCCATTACACCTTTAAGCACTTCAGTTTTTGGGTGTAGCAAATTTTCTTGATGTTTGGCAAACCCTCTAGTTAAATCAGAAGCACCATAAACTACTTTTTTCAGTTGCGTCCAGTAGCATGCTCCAGCACACATTGTGCATGGTTCTAGAGTAACATAAAGGGTGCATTCATTTAAATATTTTCCACCTAAATAATCTGTTGCAGAAGTAAAAACTAGCATTTCTGCATGAGCTGTTACATCATTTAACCGTTCAGTCATGTTGTGTGCTCTGGCAATAATTTTATTATCACAAACGATAATTGCACCTACAGGAACTTCATCTTCATCAAACGCTTTTTGAGCCTGCTTAAAAGCTTCTTTCATGAAGTGGTCATCAGACAAAACAGGTAACATATTAAACGGTTTGATGGTTATTTTTGTTCGCGTATTTTAGAATAATCGACCAAACAATATAAATAATAATAATGATTGGCATAGCAACAATATTTGTTAGTACTAATAATGCTATCCATAAAAAAAAGAAAGTTAGTGGTTGTTTATTCTCAGCCCATTTTAAATTTTTCACTTTTAGAGAAAACATTGGCACTTCTGCTAACATCATCAATGAAAGCGCGATGCACAGTAAGAGCATAATCAAAGGATTCGAAACAATTGAGCTCACAATATCGTCTACATTAATAATTTTTGGAAGGCTTGGAAACAGAAATAATAATGCTGAAAAAATATAAAAAGCAGCATGAGCAGGAACTGCTAAACCGATAAATGATTTTGTTTGTCGCGTGTCAATATTAAATTTTGCTAGTCTGATTGAAGAAAAAATCGGGATCATAAAAACTAAATAATGTAACCATGGCATATCAATTAGCAACTGAATTTGCTGTTCTTCTTGAGCTAATTTTGTTAGCTGATACATAAGCATTGCTGGTGCAACGCCAAAAGCGACCATGTCTACTAGAGAATCAATTTCTTTTCCTATAGGGTTGTTTACTTTAAGTGCACGAGCCGCAAATCCATCTAAAAAATCTGCAACACAGGAGCCTATAAGTAAGTAAGCCGCAATGGCTAATTCTCCTTCAAAAGTTAAAATTATAGCTAAACAAGCTAGTATTAAACTTAGTATGGTGATCGCATTTGGGATTTGGTTTTTCATAAAGTAATTTAATGTTACAAATTTAATTATTTATACTTGAAACAATAATTTAGGACCAAATATGTTACATAAGCAGCGAAAGATTGTTTTATGACGTTCAGTTTTCTAAAAAAAAACTAATTTTTGTTCTTATTTTTACACTAATGAAAAAAGTACTCTTTCTTGTTATTTTTTTGAATACGGGAAATGTATTCTCTCAAGCATCAGCCCCAAAATTCAGTAATGAATTTCTATCTATTGGTGTTGGAGCAAGAGCTTTAGGGATGTCTAATGCATATGTAACAACCGTTAATGATGCTACATCAGGTTATTGGAACCCCGCAGGATTAACACAAATGAAAAAAGATTTTCAAGTAAGTTTAATGCACGCAAGTTATTTTGCAGGAATTGCAAAGTATGATTATGGTGCATTTGCTGCAAATATTGATACTTCGAGTGCCTTTGCTTTTTCTGTTGTTCGTTTTGGTGTAGATGATATTCCAAACACCACACAATTGATTGATGCTGATGGGAATGTAGATTTTGATCGCATTTCTTCTTTTTCAGTAGCTGATTATGCATTTATGTTTTCTTATGCCCGTAAATCAAAAATTAAAGGATTACGTTATGGGGTAAATGTTAAAATTATTTATCGTCAAGTAGGAGATTTTGCCAAAGCTTGGGGTTTTGGTTTGGATGGAGGAATTCAATACGACTTAAAAAATTGGAAATTTGGATTAATGGCAAGAGATGTAACATCAACATTTAATGCTTGGAGCTTTTCTTTAGATCAAGAAACTATTGATGTGTTTAATGTTACGGGTAATGAGATCCCTAATAATTCAACAGAAATAACATTGCCAAAAGTTATTTTAGGAATTGGACGAGAAATTAAAATAAGTAATAAGTTTAATTTTCTTGGAGAGATTGATTTTGATTTGTCAACAGATGGTAAAAGGAACGTTTTAATTACAGGAGATCCAATTAGTATTGACCCTCATATGGGAATTGAAGTTGGTTATTCAAAGTTAGTTTTCTTAAGATTAGGTGTCGGGAATTTCCAAAAAGTGACAGACATATTGCAAAATGATAAAATTACCTATCAACCAAATTTTGGGATAGGAATTCAGTTTAGAGGAATTGCACTAGATTATGCTTTTTCTGATATTGGAGATCAATCAGAGGCATTATATTCCAATATTTTTTCTTTAAAGTTTGATATTAACAAACAAAACAAGACTGGGGTAAGAGGGTTTGATTGACCGGAAAGATGGGTGGCCTAGACTCTTTAAGCAACTAATTTAGTTTAAAATATGTATTTTTAGTCCGGTTAAGACGGATTTAGATCGTGATAATTTTCAACAATATAAAGTCTCATTTCAGACAGCTATTATTTTTTATAATTACTGTCGGAATAACTACGTCTAGTTTTGCTCAACCATTCAATAATAGTTGGATTAATTATTCACAACAATATTATAAGTTTAAAGTTGCTGAAACCGGAATTTATAGAATTGACTTAGCCGCTCTATCAGGTTCAGGGATTTCGATATCAACTATTAATCCTCAAAATATTCAGTTGTTCGCAAGAGGAGTTGAGGTTCCTATTTATATTGAAGGAGAAGGGGATGGCGTTTTTGACAGTGCTGATTTTATTGAATTTTATGGAGAGGGCAATGGTGGTTGGTTAGATGAGCCACTTTATGGAGGTGCAGCAAATCATCCGAGTCCATACTACAGTTTGTTTAATGATACCATTAGTTATTATTTAACATGGAATTCTTCTACAACAAATAATCGGTTGGATTTAGAAACAGATGTGAATTTTGGAGCTTACACAGCTATTAATTATTTTGATAAAGAGAGGATAGAGGTATACTCTGATGGATCAAAACATGGCGGAGATCCATATTATGATGGTATTAAAAATGCTGTAAATAATGGATTGTTTGGATATTCTTCCACTGAGGGTTGGTTTGATAATGGATATAAAACAACTAGCACAGGAAATGGAACTAAAACAAAAATAATTAATACTAAAAATGCGTATAATTTTGCTGGGAATGCTAGTTTTAATGCAGTAGTGCTTAGTTGGTCAGATCCAATTGCTACAATAGATCATCATTTACGAGTGGCTTTAGGCTCGAGTGTTTTTGATACAACATTTTCTGCGTATAAAAAAATTGATATTGAGTTAAATGTTCCGATATTAGATTTAGGAGCAACTACAACTTCAGTAAGTTTTACTGCTGTAAACGATTTAGGTGTTGGAGGGAATGACAGGCAAACAATATCTTATTTAACACTAAAATACTCGCATAACATGGATTTAGAGGGAGTCTCTATTTTTGATAAGATTTACTTAGAGGATCATGCTTTACAGAGTAAGTCATTATTTCGGTTTTCGAATTTTAGCTCTAGCGGAAACGTCTTGTTTTATGACCTAACCAATAAGAAAAGAGTCGCAGTTTTGCCAAGCGGGGTAAACTATCAATGTTTAGTGCCAAATTCAGGAGGAGTAAAAGAGTGTTTTATAAGTGCAAGTGATGAAATTAATAATATTAGCTCGTTATCTGGGGTAAATGGAGGTTCTGCAATATTTACAGATTATGGGGCAATACCAATTGATACGGCTTATATAATTATTACGCATCCAAGCTTATTATCTGAGGCCAATACTTATGCAAACTACAGATTAAACTCACCAGTAAACGCATTAAATATACCGCAACAAAATGCAGTAGTTTATAATATTGATGATTTATATGATCAGTTTGCTTACGGAATTGAAAAACATCCATATTCGATTAGAGGTTTTATTGATTATGTTGCCAATACTTGGCCAACAGTTCCTAATTACCTGTTTTTAGTAGGAAAATCAATAAAATCATCAGAATCAAGAAGAAACCTAGTCTCATTTCATGAAAATTTGGTACCATCCTTCGGAGATCCAGCCTCTGACATTATGCTTACTGCAGGATTAAACGGAACATATTATGAACCACTCATTCCTACAGGAAGATTGTCTGCAAAAACTGGAGAGCATGTAGATTGGTATCGAGAAAAAGTAGAAGAGCATGAAAGCCATAATGCAGATCCGTTCGGAGCATCCGCATGGATGAAAACGTTATTACATTTTGCTGGAGGATCAACCATATCTGAATCTGCTGGTTATTTGAGTAATTTAAATGGGTATAAATATACCATCGAGGATACTCTATTTGGTGGCAATGTTAGTTCGTATTCTAAATCTACTACAACACCAATTCAAAATAGTTTATCAGACTCTATAAAAGATAAGATTGGAGAAGGCGTGGCAATGATGACATTTTTCGGACATGCTTCTACTTCCGGAGGGTTTGATCAGAATATTGATAATCCTTCTAATTGGCCAAATCAACATGGAAAATATCCTTTAGTTATGGGACTTGCCTGTCATGCAGGAGATGTACATACTGCCTTAGCAAATAGTACTAGTGAACAGTATGTTTTGGTTGATAATCAAGGAGCAATAGCCTTTTTTTCAGGGGTAGATTTGGGAACACCATCACCCCTAAATATCTATGCGGGAGAGTTCTATAGAAATTTGGCATATAAAAATTACAAGAGTGGCTTAGGGAGGTGTGTTAAAAATACAATAATTGGGACACAGAGCCCTTTTAACAGTGTTAGTCTCCTCCAAAACTCTACAGCTTTATCTATGACTTTGCACGGAGACCCTGCATTGTCTTTAAATGGATTTGAACTTCCTGACTATATGATACAGAACAGTTCAGTCACATTTAGTCCGTCAATTATTACATCTGATTTAGATTCTTTTGAAGTAAGTGTATTGGTAACAAATCTAGGCGCGGCAATAAGTGATTCTATTTCTATTATTCTTTCTCGAGATTATCCAGGAATGATCTTTAGTGATACAACTTATATTAAATCATTTCCGGGCGCTCCTTTTCAAAATACAGTAGTTTTTAAACTTCCTGTAGATCAGGTAGGAGGGTTAGGATTAAATACATTTAATATTGAAGTGGATGTGATTAATCAGTTTATTGAACTTAGTGAGGGTAATAATACTGTTACGATTGATTTAAATATTCGGTCAGGGGAAATAATCCCAATATATCCATATGAATTTATGATTGTTCCTGATTCTGCTGACATTGTATTAAAGGCATCTACAGCGTTTCCTTTTGCATCGGCTAAAAATTATCTATTTGAAATTGATACGACAGATTATTTTAATAGCCCGATGCTTGAAAAAACAACTATCTATTCTCCTGGAGGAGTGGTTTCTTGGACGCCAAATCTTCCTTTAAGTTTACCAGATAGCACTGTTTATTTCTGGAGAATTAGTAAGGATTCTATTAATTCAACTGGTTATACATGGCGAAATCGATCTTTTCAATACATAAAAGGGAAAGAAGGTTGGGAACAAGATCATTTTTTTCAATTTGAAAATGATGAATTTCAATTTGTTGGCCATAATAGAGGTATAAGACAATACGAATTTGTAGATGATGTTAAAGAATTGCGAGGTGTGACTCAAAATGCATCTTCAGCTAGCGATCAGTTTCAGATAGGTTACTTTTTAAGTGGAAATTCTGAAGGTAATAACGGGTGGTTATCTCAAGCTTCTTTTCATGTTGCTGTAATTGATTCTTTAACTCTAGAACCTTGGTCTGCTGTAGAGCATTCAACTCTCGGTCATGTGAATAACTGGTCAGCTTTTATAGGTTCAGCTCAAGAACATCTATTTATTTTCAGACAAAATAATCCTGTAAATATGATGGACTTAGAGAATATGCTAAGTGATAGTATCCCCGCAGGTAACCATGTGCTAATATGGACTTGGCAACATATTAATTTTGGAGGGTATGTGCCAATTTCAGCAAGTCTTAAAGCACAATTAGTAACTATGGGAGCAACTCAACTTGCAACAGTTGCGGATAGCTTACCATTTTTATTTTATAATAAAATTGGGGATGTGGGTTCAACTATAGAAGTAATTGGAGATTCTGTTAATCATAAAATGTTAACGCTGTCAACAACGTTAACATCATCTGCTAATTATGGAAATATATATTCTCAAATTTTAGGGCCTGCAACAAGATGGGATTCATTGTCATGGAGGGTTAATCCTTTAGAATTTCCGACAACAAAGGATAGCACGTTACTTAATGTTTATGGAGTAGACGCTAGTGGTAATGAAACCCTAATTATTCCTAGCTTGCCTCCAGATTCGGGAGATATTCAAATTACAACACAAATAGATGCGAGTGTATATCCTTATTTGAAGTTAAACGCATACATAACCGATGATTCCCTCTTTACTCCGCCTCAATTGGACCGATGGCAAGTTACTTATGAGGGAGTAGCTGAAGCAGCTTTAGAGCCAAGTATTAATTTTTCCTTTTTTAGTGATACTTTGCCTGAAGGAGGAGAAGTTTCTGTTTCTATAGCCATAAAAAATATAAGCAGATATGATATGGATAGCTTACTTATCTCATTCTCTGTTTTAGATAGAAATAACAATTTGCAAGTTTTGCCATACGCTCGGCAAAAGCCATTACTAGCTGATAGCGTTATTATTATAAAATTGAAATTTCCTACTTTTGGAATGGCTGGACTGAATATCCTCTTAATTGAAGTAAACCCCAATAATGATCAGTCAGAACAATATCATTTTAACAACTTAGCTCAAATACCATTTTATGTTACA
>Ga0307996_1000127_pt1 | contig 21044 bp, 14 predicted proteins | sample Davwhametageno35_FD_203143 | JGI IMG/M metagenome (GOLD analysis project Ga0307996, IMG submission 203143) | Marine microbial communities from Davis Island wharf, Antarctic Ocean - #35 | ecosystem: Environmental > Aquatic > Marine > Unclassified | place: Antarctic Ocean: Davis Island wharf...
TAAGCCCCTTTCTTTTAGATCGGGGCTTTTTTATTACCTTCACTTTTTTATGATAAAGACCCTTCCTAAAATAATTTGTAGCTTAGTTCTTCTCAACTTGTATAGTTTGAGTATGGCACAAGATGTTAATTAATTAAGTATTATTAACAATTGAGTAGGCTTAATATTGTCTCAGAATTTCCTGCGTCATTATTTCTATTTTCCCAATCAATTGCATTTTTTCAACGCTCAACTGTAAAATAATTATTATTAATTTCTGTTGCTGTTTGGCAATTTAAAAGTCTATACTAGTATTTTTTTATATGTGGCATCAAAGTGTATTAACTTTATTTGTAGCTGTTAAATAGCAGGTCCTCTCATCTTCCTTTTTCAACTTATTTAAATTATTCTCAAAAGTTAGATTTTTATAAAAAAAACTTGAAGTTTTTTATTCATAAAATAGTTGTGGGTTCTTTCTTTAATAAAGATCCTACTTTTACATAAGGGAATATTTCATCATATTTTAAAACAGAACTCATACTCACCCTTCTATTGATGTCTTTTCGTTCTAAATTAGATGATTTTTGAATGCCTGCGGCTGCAATTAACTCCACAAAACTGTGTATTGTTTGTTCATGGAAATTAGCTACTCGAATTGTTTTATCCTCTACGTTTAAACCTTTCATTAAACTTTTATCTTGTGTTGCAACTCCAACAGGACACTTATTCGAGTTACATTCTAATGCCTGAATACATCCTACAGCCATCATCATAGCTCTTGCACTATTTACCATATCAGCCCCTAAAGCTATAGTTCTGGCAATATGAAATCCACTAAAAATCTTGCCTGAAGCAATTATTTTGATATCTTTTTTTAAATCATAACCGACCAATATATCATAAACAAAAGATAATCCATCTTTTAATGGCATTCCTATTGAGTTAGAAAACTCTATAGGTGCAGCTCCTGTACCTCCTTCACCTCCATCAACAGTAATAAAATCGGGCTTAATTCCAGAAGAAAGCATTGCTTTGCAAATGTCTTCAAATTCTTCTATATTACCTACACATAATTTAAATCCTATTGGTTTACCTCCTGATTTCTCTCTCAACGTTTTAATGAAACGCAATAACCCCGGAGCAGTTGAAAAAGCAGAATGTCCTGGAGGAGAATACACAGCTGTATATGGTTTTACACCTCTTATTTTTGCAATTTCTTCGGTATTTTTTGAAGCTGGTAAAATCCCCCCATGTCCTGGTTTTGCTCCTTGAGAGAGTTTTATTTCTATCATTTTAACATTATCCAAAGTCGCATTTTTTTCAAAAAGCTCTTCGCTAAAACCGCCTTCTTCTTTTCTACAACCAAAATAACCCGTTCCTATTTGCCAAATTAAATCTCCTCCTGGTTCTAAATGAAAAGGGCTAATAGATCCTTCACCTGTATTGTGTGCAAAATTTCCTTTTTTTGCTCCACCATTCATTGCTAAAATTGCATTTTTACTCAATGAGCCATAACTCATTGCAGAAATATTTAATATACTTGCGTAGTAAGGTTTTGTACAGTCTGGACCACCAACCATTACTCTTGGATCTTTATCTAATTCACCATCTAAAGTTGCATACATCGAATGATCTAACCATTCATAACCAGCTTCATAAACATCTAGTTGTGTCCCAAAAGGAATCGTATCATTTACTTTTTTTGCTCTTCTATAAATTAATGAACGGAACTGCCTGTTAATTGGTGCTCCTTGAGTGTCGGTTTCTACAAAATATTGCATTATTTCAGGTCGTATAGCTTCCAACATATATCTAAAATGACCAATTACTGGAAAGTTCTTTTTAATGGTATGTCTCTTCTGAATAATATCAGCATAACCAATAATTACAATTGGTCCGACTACAACTAGACTCCATAAAATTGGCAAATAATATTGAGCAATTATTGCTATTGTTGTTAATAGTATTATTGATATTATTATAAATGTGGCTCGTACTTTCATGAGGGTTGTTTTTTATTTATAACACGTTACTTTTTATTATCATTAATTTTTCTCTTGTCATTTCGTGCATAGAATATTGAATTCCTCCCATTCCAATTCCTGAAGTATCTCTACCTCCAAAAGGCATCCAGTCTACTCTAAAAGCAGTATGATCATTTACCATTACGGCAGTAGCATTTAATTTTTTAACACAATCTAAAGCTACATCTAAATTTTTAGTAAAGACTGCTGCTTGAAAATGAACCTCTAAACTATTGGCTATTTGAATTGCTTTTTCTCTATCAGAATAAGAATAGACACACACCACAGGTCCAAATATTTCGGAAGTTGAAACTCGAACATTTAAGGGCGGATTCAATAAAACAGTAGGCTCAAAACAAGTTTCTGAAATTCTTTTTCCGCCACATAGCACCTTGGTTCCTGCTTCAATTGCTTCATTTACCCATTTTTCTACTCTATCTACTTCTCTTGGTAAAATAAGTGGTCCAACTTCTGTTTTCTTATCCATCTGATTTCCTACAACTAATTTACTTGCCATTTCCGCTAATTGATTAGCTAAATCATTACAAATACTTTCATGAGCAAAAACTCGTTGAACAGAAACACAAACTTGTCCTGCATGATAAAAACCTCCTTTTAAAAGTGAAGGTAACATTTCATTAAAATCCGCATCAGGCTCAACAATTACTGGAGCTGCTCCACCATGTTCTAGAGCACATCTTGTTCCATTAGATAATTTTGATTTTAAATACCAACCTACTTTTGCTGAACCGATAAATGAAAAATAATTAATTCTATTATCTGTAACCAAAAGTTTTGCAGTATCATTTTCACAAACAATTGCTTGACACCAACCTTCAGGTAAACCAGCTTCTTTTAAAATATCAACCAAAGCTAGACAAGACAGAGGTGTCGTTAAAGCGGGTTTCACAATTACTGGGCAACCTGCAGCAACGGCTGTTACTACTTGATGTACAATTAAATTTAAAGGATGATTAAAAGCACTTATTGAACTTACGACTCCAATCGGTTCGCGAGTAGTAAAACCTAACCTATTTTCTGAAGATTTTGTCAATCCCATTGGGATTTGCTCCCCTTTTAATTGCCCGATATGCTCTGCAGCTAATTGAATTCCATTTATAGCTCTTAAAACTTCAATTTTAGAATCTACTAATGGTTTACCTCCTTCCTGCGCTGCAGTTTTTGTTAGCTCACCAATTCTACTTTCCATTATCGAAGCAGCTCTTCCTAAAATAGCTATTCGTTCATGAGGAGAAATCCATTTGCTTTGATCTTGAAACAACTTATAAGCTGTTGATAATGCTTTTTCTACTTCATTTTTTCCTACTAAAGGGATTTCTTCGATTAAACTTAAATCATATGGTGATAATACTTGTAACATAGTTTTATTTTTTAACAATTTAATACTTCTTCGATCGAAATGTTTATTCTACTCCATATGTTTTGATAAACATCTAACCTATAATCAGAGACTATTGGAAAAGGAGGTTTTTGTTTACCAACTTCATCAATTATTTCTGGGCTGATCCACTAAGCTTAATTGAATTAATTTACTTATAATTAAAGTATACATGTTTTCTCTTTTAACAACACATTCAAAATAGAATGATTTAATGAATAATCTATCGATAAATCAATAACATGAACTCCATCTATATCTAAACATTTTGCTAGCACTTCTCTAAAATTTTCATCAGAAGTTGGTCTGTGACCAATTGCTCCATAGCTTTCTGCATATTTCACAAAATCAGGGTTTTTATAATCTAAGCCAAAATTATCAAAGCCCATTCCCTCTTGTTTCCATTTTATCATTCCGTAAGAGCTATCATTTAAAATGATAACTACCATATTTAAACCTAAACGAACTGCTGTTTCTAACTCTTGAGAATTCATCATAAAGCCTCCATCACCACAAACTGAAATCACTTTTTTATTTGGATTGATAAGTTTTGCTAACATTGCAGAAGGCAACCCTGCACCCATAGTTGCCAGTGCATTATCTAACAACAAAGTATTGGGTTGGTAACATTTATAGTTTCGTGCAAACCAAATTTTGTAAACTCCATTATCTAACGTTACAATTCCATCATCAGGTAATTCTTCTCTAACAAGATGTACTAAACGTTGTGGTAAAATAGGAAAACGATGATCTTCTGAATATTTGTTTAAATGGCTTTCTACTTCTTCCTTTATTCTTCCATAATATGAAAAATCCCAATTGCTTGTATCCTTAATATGACCCGTTAAATGTTTTACTGAAGAAGCAATATCTCCGATTACATTTAGTTGAGGGAAATAAACCTCATCCACTTGTGCAGGGAAAAAGTTAACATGAATAACTTTAGTTCCATCTTCTTCCATAAAAAAAGGTGGCTTTTCAATAACATCATGCCCAACATTAATTATTAAATCTGCTCTATTAATAGCACAGTGTAAAAAGTCATTATTTGATAACGCTGCTGTTCCTAAAAATTGAGGGTGACGCTCATCTACCACTCCTTTACCCATTTGGGTATTAAAAAATGGAATTCCAGTTTTCTTTATAAAAGCTTCTAGTGCCTGACTTGTTCTTTTTCTATTAGCCCCAGCGCCAATTAACAATAAAGGCATTTTAGCAGCTTCTATCATTTCTACAGCTTTTTGAATTGCCATTTCATCAGCATCTGGCCTTCTATGTCCAACTACTTTAAAAATTCTATCATCACATTCTTCAGCTGCAATATCTTCAGGTAGTTCTAAATGAACTGCTCCAGGTCTTTCTTCTATTGACAAACGATAGGCTTCTCTAACCATAGAACCAATGTTATTCCCGTTTACAATCTGACGCGTATATTTTGTGATGGGCTTCATCAACTCCACGATGTCTACAATTTGAAAACGCCCTTGTTTTGACTTTTTAATCGGTTTTTGACCAGTAATCATCATCATTGGCATTGCTCCTAATTGAGCATAAGCTGCAGGTGTTGTAAAGTTAGTTGCTCCAGGACCTAGTGTTGCTAAACAAACCCCAGGCTTTCCAGTTAACCGACCATAAGTTGCAGCCATAAAGCCTGCCCCTTGTTCGTGACGAGTTAATATTAATTTAATTTTAGAATCTTTCATGGAGTCCAAAAAATCAAGATTTTCTTCTCCTGGAATTCCAAAAATATATTCTACACCTTCGTTTTCTAAGGCTTTTATAAATAAGTCTGATGCTTTCATATCTTTCTAAAATTAGTGTAACACAAAAGAACAATTACATTAAGATAAATATAATCTATCTAGTGACATTACCATGATTATTAATAAACTAATAGTTTCTCAATTGCAGATGCAACTTTATCTCCATTAGGTAAAAGTGTTGCTTCTAAAATAGAATTTAGCGGAATTGCAGGTGTATCTACAGAACCAATAATTTCTACAGGAGCATCTAAATCTTTAAAACAGTTTTTCTGTATACGAGCAACTAACCCTAAAGCAAAAGAACATTCAACAGATTCTTCAGTAACAACTAAAATTTTATTATGCTTTTTAGCCGCTGCATAAATCGCCTCTTCATCCAACGGATTTAAAGTTCGTAAATCTATAATTTCAACTTGACCTTTATATTTTTTAGCTGCTGCAGTACTCCAATAAACACCCATTCCGTAAGTAATAATAGCTACAGAATTTCCTTGTTCAGGAGCTGATAGTACAGTTCTAGCTTTGCCAAAAGGAATAATATAATTCTCATCTGGTTCAACAGTCATAGCGCCCTCAGTACCTTTAATTTTACTCCAATACAACCCCTTATGCTCCAGCATTACAACCGGATTAGGATCATAATAAGCAGCTTTCATTAATCCTTTTAAGTCGGCTCCTGTACTCGGATAAGCAACTTTAACCCCTCTGATATTGGTTACTATAGATTCTATACTTGATGAGTGATATGGACCGCCAGAACCATAAGCTCCAATCGGTACTCTTAAAATCATACTTACTGGCCATTTACCGTTCGATAAATAATAAGATCTGCCCACCTCAGTAAACAACTGGTTTAACCCAGGCCAAATGTAATCGGCAAATTGTACCTCTACTATTGGTTTTAATCCAACTGCTGACATACCCACTGTGCTTCCTACAATAAATGCTTCTTGTATTGGTGTATTATAAACTCTATCATCTCCAAACTGCTGCGCTAAGGTTGCTGCTTCTCTAAATACTCCGCCAATACGCGCGCCAACATCTTGTCCGTACAATAAACTTTCTGGATGTTTACTCATTATTTCTCTTATGGCAAACAAAGCAGAATCAACCATAACAGTCTTTTCTTTTCCTTCAGGAGCTCTCTCACCTTTTTCTTCGGTAACGGGAGTTGGAGCAAAAGTATGCGTTAATAAATCTTCTGGTGTTGGATCTTCTTCTTTTAAAGCAAATTCGTAATCTTTAGCAACTAATGTTTTCGATTCTTTTTCTATCTTTTCTAATTCACTTTTATCAACACCTTTTTTTATTAAAGCAGCAAATAACTTTGGAAACGGATCTTTACTCCAAGCCTCTGCCAATTCTTCTTTATCATGTCTATAAAATTCCATACGCACACCAGAAGTATGATGGTTTAACAAGGGAACTTTTGCATGTATAATAAATGGTCTTCTTTCTCTTCGTACAATTTCTAATACCTCATTAAAGGTATTATAACTCTCTTCAAAGTTAGTTCCATCAATGGTTCTAACATCCATCCCTTTAAACCCTTTGGCGTAATGAGTTATGTCTTGTGCTCGAGTTTCTTCTGGAGTTGCAGAAATATCCCACTCGTTGTCTTGTACTAAATAAATAATTGGCATTTGTTTTAAAACTGCCATCTGAAACGCCTCAGAAACCTCTCCTTCGGTACATGATGCATCTCCTAAACTACAAACTACAACAGGATTTTCTCCTTTGTAATCTTCAGCCATTCCTAATTTTTCTTTATGTTGTATACCCATTGCAACACCTGTTGCAGGGATTGCCTGCATGCCTGTAGCCGAACTTTGGTGCGGTATTTTTGGTTTATCAGCATCATTCAAGCTGGGGTGAGAATAATAGGTTCTCCCACCAGAAAAAGGATCATTTTTCTTGGCTAAAACTTGTAACATTAACTGAAATGGAGTCATCCCTATTCCTAGTAAAATACTATCATCACGATAATAAGGAAAAACAAAATCTTGTGGCTTTAATTGTAACCCACAAGCCAACTGAATTGCTTCATGCCCTCTTGAAGTTGCATGTACATATTTAGAACATACCGCTTTATTCTCTTCATATAAATCTGTTAATGCCTTTGCTGTACTCATCAAGCGAAATGCTTCTAACATTTTACTTTTATCTACAGTTCCTTTTTGCTCCATTAACTCTGCCATTTTCTTTTTTTCTTTTTAGACGGTATGTAAATGTAATAAAATAATGATAAGATGGAATACAAATTAGCTTCAATCCAATGATATAAACTCTTAGTAAATCTTTTGTTTAAAATAATAAGATACAATATCTGCGTCAAACAATGTTGGTTTTGATTGGAGTAGAACAATTATTGGGGAGTGTTTTATGCTGCTTTTGGGAGCAGCGCTTATTTTTTAGTTGCAACTACTTTTTGTTATTATTTAAAAGACAATTTTTTAGTTGCTATTGGAGTTAACTACTCTTATGAAAAAGTTGCTGTTAAAGGATATCTTCCTTATAAAAGCAATACTTATGGAGAAGATGTTTTCGGACAATACATGTTTAAAAATTTACCTTATTTAGTATATGTAGAATTAGAGTATGTAAATATGAATGTAGATTTTGATACTCAATTTTATGATGATCTGAGTATCACCTTTATTAACCCCTATATTGGTGGTGGATTAAAACAACGGATGGGTGAATACTAATGCTTCTAAGCATTGGGTTATTTAATCTAACTCTGCAAAATCCATTTAATACGATATATGTTCTTTCTGAGGGGTTATAAGTTTACCCAAACAAGTGAACAAATACCTCTTCGACTTTACTTACAAACACGATTTTAATTTTATGGTCTATTTCTGCCATACCTTTTTTGTTGTATTTTGAAATAAATATTTTTTCAAAACCTAACTTTTCAGCTTCCATAATACGCTGATCAATTCTACTAATTGGTCTTATCTCTCCCGATAATCCAATCTCAGCAGAAAAGCAAAGGTTAGAGCCGATGTGAATATCTTCACTAGAAGAGAGGATAGCACTTATCACTGCTAGGTCAATAGATGGGTCGTTTACTTTTAATCCGCCTGCAATATTTAAGAAAACATCTTTAGATGCTAATCTAAAACCACAGCGTTTTTCTAAAACAGCCAACAACATGTTTAAACGCTTACTATCGAAGCCGGTGGTTGAGCGTTGTGGGGTTCCGTAAGCTGCAGAGCTCACAAGTGCTTGTATTTCTATAAGTAAAGGCCTATTCCCTTCCATAGTAGCGCCAATTGCCGTGCCGCTTAATTGTTCTTCTTTGTTGCTCAGTAATATTTCTGAAGGATTGTCAACTTCTCTTAATCCTGCACCATGCATTTCGTAGATACCTAATTCATTGGTAGATCCGAATCTATTTTTTATTGATCGTAGTAAGCGGTAAATATGGTTTCTATCACCTTCAAACTGTAAAACAACGTCTACCATGTGCTCTAAAATTTTAGGCCCAGCTATATTTCCGTCTTTAGTAATGTGTCCAATTAAAAAAACTGGAGTATGCGTTTCTTTTGCGTAGCGCATTAGTTCAGAAGTACATTCTCTTACTTGAGAAATACTTCCTGGAGATGAATCTATGCTTTCCGTGTGTAAAGTTTGAATAGAATCAATCACCAAAACCTCAGGTTGTAATTCCTTTATATTATGAAATATTTTTTGCGTACAAGTCTCGGTCAAAATGTAACAGTCAGGATTTTTATTTCGAATTCTGTCTGCACGCATTTTAGTTTGCTGCTCACTTTCCTCTCCGGTAACGTATAATATTTTTTTGCCCTTTAGTCGTAGTGACATTTGAAGCATCAACGTAGATTTTCCTATTCCTGGATCTCCTCCAAATAAGATTAATGAGCCAGGAACTAGCCCTCCGCCTAACACTCTGTTTAATTCTGTTCCAGGTAATTTAATTCGCTGTATATCAGAAAGCTCAATATTATCTAATTGTTGCGGTTTACTTGTTCGAGTAGTGTTAAAAGTACTCTTAACATCATTTTTATCTGGTTTACTAATTACTTCTTCCGAAATGGTATTCCATTCGTTGCAAGCAGAACATTTCCCTACCCATTTATCATATTGTGAGCCACAATTCTGACAAAAAAATGTTGTTTTTATTTTTGTTTTAGCCATTTTTTAAGTGAATGAAATATTTTTCTTTTTAGCTAATGAAGCTTCAATATCTTTGACCTCTCCTTTAGGGATAGCATCAATTAATTCTTTAGTATATGTTGTTGCAGGGTTTGCGTATATCTCATCTGCTAAGCGTAATTCAACAATTTTGCCTTCTTGCATCACAATCATTCTATCACTCATAAATTTAACAACAGATAAATCATGTGAAATAAAGATAAAAGTGAATTTGAATTCTTCTTTTAGTTCGTTTAATAAATTTAAAACTTGTGCCTGAACCGAAACATCTAATGCAGAAACGGATTCATCACAAATAATAAATTTAGGATTTAAAGCCAATGATCGAGCAATACAAATTCGCTGTCGTTGCCCTCCTGAAAATTCATGTGGATATCTGTGAAAATGTTCTTCTAATAAACTTACTCTTTTGAGTAGCTCCATTACTCGAGTCTTACGTTCCGGTTCGCTATTAAATACCTTGTGAACGCGCATAGGCTCCATAATTGCTTCACCAATTGTTATTCTTGGATTAAGAGAAGAGTAAGGGTCTTGAAAAATAATTTGCATTTCTTTACGATATGCTCTCATTTCTTTCGGGCTTAAATCGGTAATATCTTCTTCTTTAAAAATAATACGGCCTTCAGTCGGCTCAACTAATTTTAGAATGGTTCTGCCTAAAGTTGTCTTTCCACAACCAGATTCTCCAACTAATCCCAGTGTTTCTCCTGGATAAACATCAAAAGAAACATCATCAACTGCTTTTACAATCGCTGTTGTTTTTCCAAAAAGGTTTTTAGCTATCGGGAAGTGAGTTTTTAGATTCTTAATTTCTAAGATAGGTTTTTGTTGGTATAGCTTTTCGTGACGCTTAGCTGTTTCACTCGGTGAAATAACTAAACCATCTGTAACATCTGCAACCGATTTATTTGTTTCGTGCATTCTACCATTGTTGTCAACAGTCATAAAATCAGAAACAGTCGGGAGCGATGTTAATCTTCTGTTCAATGGTGGCCTACATGCTAAAAGCCCTTTAGTATATGGGTGTTTAGGGTTTGTAAAAATGTCTAAAACATTACCCTGCTCAACTACTTTTCCTTTGTACATTACAACCACTTTATCAGCTAATTCTGCAATCACACCTAAATCATGTGTGATAAAAATAATTCCCATATCATGCTTTTTTTGCAATTGCAACATGAGTTCTAGTATAGTTTTTTGAACGGTAACATCTAAAGCTGTGGTTGGCTCATCTGCAATTAGTACAGACGGATTACAAGACATTGCCATGGCAATCATTACACGTTGCTTTTGCCCCCCAGAAATTTGGTGCGGATAAGCATCAAACATTGCATCTGGACGAGGTAATTCAACTTGCTTAAATAAATCAATTGTTAATTTCTTCGCTTCTTTTCTACTTACTTTTTGATGAAGTATGATAGCTTCAGAGACTTGATCGCCACAAGTGAAAACAGGATTTAAAGAGGTCATAGGTTCCTGAAATATCATAGCGATATCATTTCCCCTATAATTTCTTATCTCTTTTTTAGAGCATTTCAGTAAATCAACGTTCCTATTTTTTGAATGAAACAAAATTTCTCCATTAGAAATTCTTCCTGGAGGGCTAGCAATTAATTGCATCACCGATAAAGAGGTAACTGATTTTCCTGAGCCCGATTCGCCAACAATACCTATGGTTTCACCTTTGTTAAGCGAAAAAGAAACATCGTTTACAGCCTTAACAATATCCTCTTCGGTATGGAATTCGGTAACAAGGTTATTGATTTCTAATAATGGTTTTTTACTCATTTTAATAGACTGTTGTAAGAACAATAAAGTTACAATTTTTAAGGGAAAAGAACTGTTTTTTATACTTAGAACACCAGTGTATTAATCCTTGCGGTTCCTTCGAGTTTCTTAGGAGAAACTCCAACGAGTATTCGGCCTCAGTATATTACTCTTGAAAGAAGCGACTAGTAACTTAGATCTCTCACAAATATGGTAATGAAACCATACGAATGGCTGTCGTTAATCATAGAAATAGAGATGGGTGAATTAGAAATGCTAGAAGTGCTGTTCCAGCTCATGTAGCCATCAGCTTCTTTTTTGCCAACGCTGTACTTTCTATTAAAATGATTAGAGAAGTTCTTAAATAATAAATCAGCATCTTCAATTACATCTAAAAAAATAGCCACTTCAATTTCGTAAAGTTCATTTTTTTCTGAAAAATCATACGAAACCGTATAGCTATTTCCCATGCTTATTTCATAATTATAATGTAGATAGCTCCGCATTTCATCAATTAAAAACGCTTGATTTTCGAGTGTTTTTGTCTGTTCAATTGGACTTCCTATTTTAGCGCCTCTCAATTGTCCTTCTTCCGATTTTAATACGTCATCATAATATTGACTTTTATTATTGTTACACGCAAATAAAAAGCAAATGCTAAGTAGGAGTAGTGTTTTTCGAAATAGGCTTTTCATAATTTATGAGATAATAATGATTTCAGTATCAATGAGGCCTTCGTTTCTAAAACGAAAAAAAGTTATGTTAAAGCAATAACATCTTTTTCGCAATAAATAGCAATATGTTTTAAGTCTTTGTCTTTCCAATAAATATCATTAACCATACTTCCATCAATATCGTCTTTTGGTGTTGGGATATTAAAAATGGTAGTTAATAAAGATAACGAGGTGAAGTGTTATTGTTAATCCTGATTTGGCAATGTGGAAAGATCCAGACGATGGAGTAGAACCTGGTTCATTCGCTTCCCACTGTGAAGAATTTCCATTTGCTCCGTCATTTCCATTTGTTCCTGCTTGACCAGTAGCACCTCCATCTTGACCATTACCAACAAGCAATTGGTTGTCGTGATTAATATACTCGGCTAAATCAAAGTTTTTTCAGGAGAAAGTCAAGCTATTAATTTACTTAATCATCACGCCTTGTTTATTTAAAACAGGGATGTCAATTAGGTTTTTATCTTTGATGGTTTCAGCTAAAAACACAATTTTTTTATCGAGTAATCGGCCATCTTTAAAAAAGCTAACCCAATATTCGTTGTGTAAAGCAAATACATTTTTCATTATGGGTTCTATAATTTTGTATTCGTTTGGTTCAAGAGTCCCCATCGCATGACGAAGGGTAGATGTTTTTTTTTCGTTACCCTTTACATCAGTTAAATAACCTTTAGAGGTAACTAAAACTTCATTAAGGGTCTCTTTTTGGTAGTTGATAATGTAAGTGTTCCAGATGTCTTCTTGCTCATCGTTTTTATCTTTTACTATTGCTATGGCAATGTCTTTTACTACTGGAGGGGTAATGTCTTTTTTCATCGTTTTTTATTGAATCATTATAAGGGGAATGATTTTATCGAAAAGAATTTATTGCTTTTTGTATGGTCTTGTCTGACTCGTTAACGATTACATAGTAACCAATATCATTGTAAAGGTTTCTACTAATAGCAGCTTTTAAGTCTCTATTAATAAGTGTTTTCGAAGTCAATATTTGCTCTAAGTTTCTTTCAATTTCTTTTTCTTCAGCAAATTTTATAATGCTGTTAAATAAATCATCTGTAATGCTAAAGTTGTCTTTAAATGCCATCGCATCTTTATGAGTAGCATTCAGACTTTCTCGTTTTTTATCTACATAGTTTAGTGCAAATGTTTGAATAATTCCACGATAGCGTAATTGATATAAATAGTTGGTGCCTCCAACAGTGTCAATCGGAACAAAAATATCTGGCATAATTCCACCGCCACCATATACTACTTTTCCTTCTGGCGTATAAAACTTTAATGAGTCTGGAAACTGAATGCTATCAGCAGAAAGTAACTCTCCATTTTCATAACGGTCATAAGATTCTGCATAGTATTCATCTATGTTCGCTCCGTATCCTTTTTGGATGCACCTTCCAGTAGGTGTGAAGTATCTTGCAACAGTTAAACGCAAGGCAGAGCCATCTGGCCATTGTACTTGTTCTTGCACTAGGCCTTTTCCGAAAGAGCGCCTCCCAATTAAAGTTCCTCTATCATTATCTTGTATTGCTCCAGCTAAAATCTCACTAGCTGATGCTGAGTTTTCGTTAATCAAAATAGCAATTTCAGTTGATTCTAATATTCCTTCACTAGTAGAGAAATACTCATACCTATTTCGTGTTCTACCATCGGTGTAGACGATCATTTTGTTTTTCACTAAGATCTCATCAGCAATTTTTGTTGCGGCTTGTAAAACTCCACCGCCATTATTTCTTAAATCAATAATAAGTTTTTTCATTCCATTCCGTTTCAATTCTGCTGTAGCTTCAACAAATTCTGAATAAGTTGTTTTCGAAAAACGGGTAATTTTTAAATAGCCGATATGGTCATCAAGCATGTAAGGAGCATCAATACTAAAAATGGGGATTCTATCTCTAGTAACCGTAAAGAGTTTTCTCTTTTTCTCGCCTAAACGGACAATCTCAAGATCAACTTTTGTTCCTCTTGGTCCTTTTAATAATTTAATAACTCCGGCATTATTAATTCCGTTTCCAGCGATCTCTGTGGTGTCTACTTTAACAATTCTATCTCCAGCTTTAATTCCTAATTTATCGGAAGGGCCATTTGCAATAGGAGAGATGACTAAAACGGTATCGTCTTTTATTCTAAACTCTACTCCAATCCCATCAAAGTTTCCTTCTAAAGGTTCGTTCATTCCATCAAAGTCTCTAGCAGGAATGTAATATGAGTGTGGATCTAAAGTGGTTAACATCGAGCTAATCGATTTTTCTGTTAAATCTTTCTTGTCTAGAGAATCAACATACGTATTTTCAATAAAATTTAAAATTTCATTGAGTTTACTTGCATTATTAAAGCGTTGGTTTTGTGGGAAAATTATGGTCTGATCATTAATATTTGAAGGTGTCAAGAATGCTCCTAGAAACACACCAATAATTGTGCAAGTAGCAATTATTAGTGGTAAAAAAAAGTATAAGAATGTTTTATTTTTACTCATCTAAATGTTCTATTTGAGTTAGTTGTATTCCTGCACCTTCTAAGAAATCTATTCCCGAAGTATCTTTATATCCATTGATGTAAACAACACGAGTAATACCTGCTTGTAAGATGAGTTTACTACATTCTTTACAAGGAGATAATGTAATGTATAGCGTAGCGTTGTTTCCGTTTTGATTGCTTTTGGCAAGCTTAGTTAAGGCGTTTGCTTCAGCATGCAATACATACCAATGCGTGTCTCCTTTATCGTCTTCACAACAGTTGTCGAATCCTGTAGGGGTTCCATTGTAGCCATCAGAAATGATCATTCTATCTCTAACAATTAAAGCCCCTACTTGTTTTCTTGAGCAATGCGAAAGCTTGGCCCATTCTTTCGCCATTTTTAGATAAGCATTGTCGTATCTGAATTGTTTCTCTTTACTGTATTCCATCTAGGACTTTAATTTTTTGTAGCGTGGCAACCTGCTAATTCTTAATCAATTTCTAAAAAATCAAAAGTATGAAAAGGAGTTTGCTTATTGTATTTTGTTAACGGTTTTTAACGTGTATTATTCTAAAAAGAATAGGTTAATCCTCCTAATACACCAAATCTTTGAGAGGGGTAATCTTGGAATCTTTCGTAACGAACAGATCCAATATTATTGAAGTTGATGTAAGCTGAAAGTTTCTTCGTGTAACGATATTCTAACCCAATGTTAGCATCAAACACACCTTTTAACTTACTAGCAATGACGGTAGTGGTAGTAATGTTATTTGCAGTAACAGTTGAGAATGATTTGGCGTATTGTCGGCTAAAGTAATAGAAGTCTGCACGAACAATGATTTTATCACTTAGGTCGTAAATTCCAGCTAAAGATATTTTTAAATCTGGTTTGTGCCAGGCTTTAAGTTCGTTTTTAGGGTTATATTTAAAATATTTAGCGCCCAATAAAACTTTCAATTTCTCTAATTTTTGATATGCTAATTCAGCTGTTATAGTAGAGATGTTTACTGTGTCATAAGCAACTAAGAATTTGTTTTCTAATAAGGATCTAAAATCTTTTACATATAATGGGAGGCCTTCCAGTTTTTGTTGACTAAAGCTTGTATTAAATGTCAGTTTAGAACTTAAACTTCCTCTTATTCCTCCATAAATATCATATTTCTGATTTGTGTTTTGAATCGCTAAGTCGACTGTATTTATAAATGGGTTTTCATTGTAAAAAGTGTTAAGGTTATTGCTAATTAGGCCTCCTTTAATCCCTACGTAAGGGATAATGATGTCTTCAACTACATTGTATTTAAACTCTGCTTTTGGATAAAAATGAAACTTGGTGTCTGGATAAGAGTTTAGGTATAGACCGATACCTACTTTAAATTGCCATTTGTCAGTGCTTGTGCTAATGGTAGGATTTATTCCTAAAATTAAGTTTCTATCTAAACTTAAAGGGTTAATTAGCTTGTTGTAGTTTACTTCTACACCTAAAGAATAAAGCTCTTGTTTGTGATACTTGCTAAGGTTTCCGGCTAGTTCCAAATGGTTTTCAGAAACACCAAAATTATCTTTTAAATTATGGAAATCTATATCTGTATTATAATCAAACTGACTAGAATCGGTAAAGTTTCTGGCTAAAGAAAAACTAATATCAAGTTTATCTATTTTTTGTTTTGTACTAGCTTTGTCTACTAAAATAAAATCATTCGAAGGGTTTAAAAAAGCTTGCTCAGGAATGCCGTAATAATGATTTACATCTCTTGTGTAGCCTATCTTACTGGTAGTTGTAAATTCTTTAGAAAAATTTTTTCCGAAAAAGCTTAAATGATTGTTGCTATAACCACTGTAATCGTTTTTAACAATTCCACTTGATGAAAGGTGCTTTCCAAAAAATCCAAATGATAAATTTTTAGATCTTTTAGCATTGTAATAAAGTTCTGCTAATGGAGTAGTGTTCGTTCCAAAACCAACTTTTGCATATCCTCTATATAATTTTACTAAAGGTTCACCTTTGATTTTAGCTGCTTTTATTGGGTCAATTTGAAATCCTACAGGGATTTGTTTGTCTAAGAAACTATAGCTTAATTTAGGTATAATTTTACCCGTATCTTTAATGCTAGGATTGTCTTTAATCTTAAAGGCATCTGTTAAAAAGGGTTTAAACCCTGAATTGATAATTAATACTGTTGAATCTGTTAGGGAATTGATTTGTGCAAATCCAGTTGCAGATAACATTAAAAATGAAATCGAAAGAATTAATATGTTTATCGCCTTACTCATCTTTTGGGGTCTCCTCAATTACGTCTTCAGTTTCTTCAATTACTTCTTTAGTCTCCTCAGATTCCACCACTTCTATTGTTTCTGGAGCTCTTGGTAATCCCTCATCAAGAAGCTCTTCAGCTTCTTCAAAGAGATTGTCAAATTCCTCCTGGTTAAATAGTTCCACTTCTATTTCAGCTTCTTCCTCTATAATGTTTTGTGCAGCTTCAGTTACTTCAATTGCAATTAACTTTTCGGAAGCAGAACTAACTAGTTCAGGAAATGTGCTTTTATCAATAACGTTTTGTAAGGTTATTTTTGCTTGAAATAAATCTTCCTTAGCTACATAGTTGTCAGCCAATAATATTAAAGACTTTCCAACCCAATATCCATATGATGGAAATTTCTTAATTAAGCTAAACACTTCTACCTCACAGTTATCATATTCACTTCTTAGGTTTAAAATGTGTGCAACATTAAACTTCGCTTCAGCACCAAACTTATTAGTAGATCCGGCAGCAGTTCCAAATTCGGTTAATGCTAAGTTGTAATTGTCTTGAGCTAAACTAATTTTTGCATACAAGAGGTGAGCTTCAGTTATTAGTAATGCATCTTCAATGTCTTTATTAATAATTAACTCACAATACTTAATCGTTTCAGCTGTATTGTTTAATTCATAATTTAAACGCATTTGTGCTACTTGTGCATTAAATACATTTGTAGGAACATCAGCTAAATATTCTAACTTGCTATAGTTTTCTATAGCTTCACTAGGCTTTCCTAAATTTAAGTTTATTCCCCCAGCTTTTACTAAAGCTGTTTCGGTAAACTTGTTTTTTGGTTGCGCAATTACATAGTTAAAATCTATTAATGCTTCGTTATCAAAACCAGAACGATGCTCGCAATCGGCTCTATAAAAATGTGCATTCAAAATATATGTTCCGTTCGGGTATTTCTCTAGGTAATTGGTTAAGTCGGTTGTTGATTTTTCACAATTACCACTCATATAACTGTTCTCTGCAACTTCATAATAATCGGCATCCATAACTTGAGAAGAAGAATCTGCTCCTCCAATGCTTGCTAAATATGCTTCATAAGTTTCAAGTTCACCTTTGTCAATGTGTATTTTTTTAATTTGTTTAAGTGCTTCCGTTGCTTCATCAGTATTCGGATAATCTTTTAGTACTCTTTCAAAAGCAATCAATGCATTACTGTCATCTTTTTTGTTGTAAAAAATTAAGCCTTCTTTAATTAATGCTTCACTTAAATAAGGACTGTTTGGATGCTCTTTAATTAACAATTGGAAGTTTGCTAATGCTGCGTCTGTTTGATTTCCAATTTCTTGTGTTTTTCCTAATTGAAAAATAGCATCATCTAATAAATGAGTTTTCTGATTTCTATTAATTAAAGTTTTTAACAGGTTTTCTTTGTCTTTATAGTTCTCAATAACACCATTTGTTATAGCGCTTTGGTAAAGCGAGTAATCAACTTTGTCGATACCCAACATCGCTGCTTTATCGTAATATTCAATAGCTGCCTTATATTGTTTGTTGATGTAGAAGCAATCTGCAACTCTATTTAAAGCATCATTTTTTGTTTTACTATTGTCTTCTTTTGCATTTTGTATGTATTTTCTAAACCATTGGTTGGCATTGCTGTATTCTTTTAGCTTGAAATAAGAATAGCCAATACTGTAATGTGCTTTATTTACATTGTTATCAGCTATTGCTTCAGGTTCAAAAATGTAATTTTTAAACTCGCCAATTGCTAATTGATACTTGTTTAACCTATAGTTTGTTTCAGCTCTCCAGTAGCTATTGTCTGCTTTTATTTTTTTGCTAATCAAGTAAATGTCTGACTTATCGAAATGAGTAATGGCTTCAGGGTACTTTCGGTTGTTAAACAGTTCAATTGCTCTATAATGTGCAATTTTTTGATATGCTTCTTGTAGTTTTAGATCTAGAACATTAATGTTTTCTAAAGAATTTAAGGCTGCTTTATAATTTTTAGTCGAGTAATATACTGCAATCAGAAATTCATACGCATTGTTAAGTTTAGTAGAGTTGGGATACGTATTAATGAACTCTTCAAATGCTATAATGGCATCATTGTATGGATGTATAGATAATTCGTAAGAAATTTTAGCAAAACTAAACAGTGCATCTTCTTTTATTTTTGGATCAGAATTTATGATAGATGCCACTCTAAAAGAACTTTGAGCATATCTTTTTTGATTTGTTTTTAAATAGCATTCAGCCATATTGTAATGAGCGGCTTGCGATAAACTATCGTTTTCTTTTATAGATTTCTTTAACCATTTGATTGCTAAATCACAACTATCACTTTTGTAATAGGCATAGCCCAATTGATATTTATCTGAACGATTTGCGCCATGCGGTTTTTCTTTATGATACCGTTTTAAATAAGGTATCGCTTCACTATATTTATTAGTATTGTAATACGACTCCCCTAATAAACGTGCTATTTCTGCTGATCTTTTAGGGATTGATTTCTCTAAGAGAGCCGGAGCATATTCAATGACTTTATCATACTTTTTTTGTAAGTAATAAATCTGAGTAATATAATAAGGAACTATTGGCGCAAATTTTTCATCATCCTCTAACCTTTTAAACGTTTGCAAGGCCGATTCATACTTCTTTTGTAAGTAAGCAATGTGTGAATAGTAATATTTAGAGGCCGCAGAAAACTTATTGTCGGTATCTTTTATTTCGTAAAATGCAGGAGATGCTTTTTCTAAGTTCCCCTCTTTAAAATGACTGTATCCGGTTTTAAAATAGTACTCGACTAACTCCTCATTAGTTAGGTCATAGATGTCTATTTTTTTAAACCATTCTAGTGCTTTTTCATATTTCTTTTTTCTGAATTCATAGCGCCCTAGATGGAAGTAAGCCAATTTAATTTTTGGACTCTCAGGGTAAGCGTAAATAAATTCAATCAGTAAATTTTCTGCATTGATGTTAAATAATTCTAATCCACAGATGGCGTGGTAATACTTCGAATTGACAGCTATCTCAGATTTTTTTTCGTCAACAGCTTTTAAAGCTGCCGCAAATTTGTCTTGTGCAGCACTAAACTTTTCTTTGTCGTAAAGTTCGAGTGCAGCGTTGTAAGTCGCTAAATTGTGCGTATAGACACTCGTTTTTTGCCCAAAAATATTGGCGTTTAAGGAGCATGCGAGAATTGCTATGTATATAAAATGTTTCAAATAAATAGTGTTATAACAATTAGAATTATAACTGTTTAAAATTAGAGATGTTAGATGTAGGTACTTTTCTGATCTCCGTTAGTTTTCAACGGTAGAATGTTTACATTTTTTTGTGAGTTATTGCTCGAGATGAGGCAATAAAAAAAAGCTTTCACACACAGATGAACATATAGATGAATTTATTGTGAATTTCAGAAAATTGGGAAAATAGTTTAGGTTCGATACTGTCTCCTTTGTTGGTTTTTGAGCTACTAAATTTAGTTTCAAAAAAAGAACACTAGTAAATTCAATTTTATTCTAATTTTTAAAACCTTATTAAACGTACTATCTTATCTATTGACATATAAATAGGCTATTTTTGTACTTTAATTTGAAATAAAATATTGTTAAATTACTATTCATATTTGCATACAACCTCGAAAGAATGGGTAACTTTTGTTCATGGTGCAGGAGGTAGTAGTTCTATTTGGTTTAAACAAGTACGCGATTTTAGAAAACATTTTAACGTACTAATTTTAGATTTACGAGGCCACGGAAATAGCCAAATAAAACTAAAAGACACTTTTAAGGCCAAGTACACTTTCGATTCTATTACTTCAGATATTGTAGAGGTTATTGATGCTCTAAAAATAGAAAAATCGCATTTTATTGGTATTTCTTTAGGTACAATACTAATTAGAAATCTAGCTGAAAAAAGACCAGAATTGGTAAAGAGTATGATTATGGGTGGCGCAATCATAAAGATGAACTTTCGCTCTCAAGTGCTAATGAAAGTTGGTAATATTTTTAAATCGGTAGTTCCTTACATGATGCTATATAAGCTCTTTGCATTTATTATTATGCCAAAGAAAAACCACAAGAAATCTAGATTGTTATTTGTAAACGAAGCAAAGAAACTATACCAAAAAGAATTTATCCGTTGGTTTAAATTAACCTCAGAAATTAATCCATTATTAAGGTTTTTTAGAACAAAAGATATTCAAATTCCTACCTTATATGTTATGGGCGCAGAAGATCATTTGTTTTTACCTTCCATAAAAAATATTGTTGTAAAACATCTTATGGCTTCACTTTTTGTAATAGATAATTGTGGTCATATTGTAAACGTAGAACAACCAGAAAGGTTTAACAATCATACCATAGCGTTTATAAATTCTTTGGCATAAAAAAAGCCAAAGGAGTATCTTCTTTGGCTTTTTTTATATCAGAAGCATTTAAAAGGCTTTTGCTAATCAGTTAAAGAACTAACATCTACTTTGTCCGAATAC
>Ga0307996_1000128_pt1 | contig 21022 bp, 20 predicted proteins | sample Davwhametageno35_FD_203143 | JGI IMG/M metagenome (GOLD analysis project Ga0307996, IMG submission 203143) | Marine microbial communities from Davis Island wharf, Antarctic Ocean - #35 | ecosystem: Environmental > Aquatic > Marine > Unclassified | place: Antarctic Ocean: Davis Island wharf...
CTATCTATTTTATAAATCATTAATAACTACAAATTATGAAAGTTCCATTTATTATACTTTACATAGCTTTTAGTCAGGTAAATAATTGTGGAAAAAATCCTACATCAGGAAGTGATTCAATTAAAAATGATTTACAAATAGGCAACCTAAAAGGAAAAATAAAATCAGTAGAAATTATTAATCCAGAAAATGCACAATACATTGAAGGAGATGATGATTATATTGAAAATTCTATTCCTGTAGAGTCCTATAAATACAACAATATGGGGTATTTAACTGAATCTGTTAAATACGAAGACGGACAAGGCAGGCTTCAGGAATCCTATAAATACGATACTGAAAACAATTTGATTGAATACATAAGACATCCTAATCCTTATGGTTACGGATACAGTAAAAAAACCTATCAATACGACAATAAAGGCAATAAGGTGAAAGGGGTTATCAATGACCTTGCCGAAGGTATAAATCATACTTTGACTTATCAATACAATGACCAGAGTTTAATTGAAAAAATTAGCTATAGCTTGGATAGTATTACCTATGATGCTACGATTTACAACTATGATGATGAGAATAATAAGATTGGAATCGTTTCATTTTATTCTGACGGTAGAATAAAACAAAGTGACTCACTTAAAAAAGACGACAAAGGTAATCGCATAGAAGTAGTCTCATATGGCAGGGGGAGAAAGTATCAATTGAAATACAACAACAAGGATAATCTGATTGAGATTATTTATTATGATTGGAATGGGGAATTAAGTTATAAAGAAGCCTATCAATATAATGATGCAGGTAATAAAGTTAAAATGACTCACCTTATTTATCCCTATATGGATGAAATAAACAAGATCTATAAATACGACACTAAGAATAATCAGATTGAAATGATTGAAACTAATTATAAGGGAGAAATAAATTCAGAGACGAATAAATATAAGTATGATTCCGAAGGGAATTGGACTCAAAAATCGGCCTCTTGGAATACGGAACAACCCTTTAATGTTGTGAAAAGAACGATTGAGTATTATGAATAAACCCAATCAATTATTGATTATTTTTCGTTCTTTAATTCAAATCTTTGTAATGCAATTTGTTTTCTAATGACTCACTCGCTATTTCTTTATGTAAAATTTTATGTAGCTTTACGCATTAAAATATTGTTCTAAGTTTTTAATATTATTCTGAAATTTCAAGATTAAGAAAGAAAATAGAATTCTTAAAATCAACACTATAAAAATTAAACTTTTATGAAATTATTTAGCGCAGATTTTATGTTGTTTGGAATAATGATATTTTTTGTCATTGTAACTTCTTTACTTTTGTACTTAGTTTTCAAGTCGATAGTAAACAATAAAAAAACTGCTCCCACTCCACCCACAATTGAGCCTTACAAACCTCAGTCTGTAAAACAAGGAGTAGACGAAAAGCAAAAACACCTATTTCCTCTTCAACTACAAGCCTACGAGAGAATTGTCTTATTCATGGAACGCATTGAACCCAGTAACTTGGTAATGAGAAGTAAAACAAATGACATGACAGCTCAGCAGCTTCATGGTGTTTTGCTTAACAACATTAGAGAAGAATACGAAAACAATGTCTCGCAACAAATTTACATCTCGGATAATGCTTGGAACCTTACAAAACAAGCTAAAGAGGAAACGATAAACATCCTAAATCTTGCCGCAAATTCATTGGATACAAATGGAAACAGTAACGACTTAACTCGTGCTATTTTCGAAAAAATGATGATGCTACCCAAATCTCCATCGCAGATTGCTTTGGATTATTTGAAAGCTGAAATTAAGCAAGTAATAAAATAATAAAAAAACTCCCCTTTTGAAAGAACACGAATTTAAAATTACTGGCGAATACATTCACATGATTCAATTATTGAAAGCAATGTCATTTGTAGGAAGTGGCGGAGAAGCCAAAGAATGCGTACTAGATGGATTGGTTTACTACAATGGTGAAGTTGACTACCGAATGCGACTAAAAGTGCGCCCTGGAGATGAAGTGGTATTTGAAGGGAACTTTATTAAGGTCGTTTAACTTTCTTCACTTTGTTGAATTTTACTTAATTCAACTTCTAAAAATTTCTAGAACTTTATATGCTCTTGGGAAGAATCTGATATAAAATAAAGTTGAATATAATTTAAATCAAAGTAATCGGAATCATCTATACAACCTATTCCTCTTTCTGATTTCGAACTAACATTAACATTCGCCTTTTTTTAGCTATTTTTAAAAAAGACACCTTAATAATTTCATAAAAAATAAGATTAGCCCAGACATTTGCTTCGGGCTTTTTTTGTGCTTTATTTTTTATCTCAAAAAAAAATAGAATTCTCACTAATAAATAGTCTTAAACCAAAAAAACCCCATCAACTTACGTTAATGGGGTTTTCTTTTTGCGGAGAGACAGGGATTCGAACCCTGGGTACCCTTTTGGGGTACGCTTATTTAGCAAACAAGTCCTTTCGGCCACTCAGGCATCTCTCCAATTTTCCTTTCGATTAAGGTTTGCAAATATAGAAAAGTTTATCTACACAAAAAACAAAAGGCTTAAAAAAATCTTGCATTTTCTTTTGCCATTTTTCTTAGCAAACTACTGGGTCTATATCGGTCTTCGCAATAGGTTTGATATAGGTTTTCCAAAATCGTCAAAACCTGGTTGGCTCCCAGCTCATCACACCATGCTAATAAACCTTTTGGGTAATTGGTCCCAAAGCGCATTGCTAAATCAATATCTTCTTTAGAAGCTACTTGCCAGAAAACTGCATCTGCTGCTTCGTTAATTAACATTGCTAAGATTCTTTCAAAAATTTCTTTTCCTAACTTCTCGTCTTTATTAGGTTCAGCATTTATTGCTCCTTCTTTGTAATCATAAAACCCTTTCCCTGTTTTTCTTCCCAATAATCCAGCCTCAAAGAACCGTTTTTGCGTAAACGAGGGTTTATATCGTGGATCACAATAAAACGAAGTAAACACAGTCTCTGTTACTGTGTAGTTAATGTCATTTCCTATGTAATCCATCAACTCAAAAGGTCCCATTCTAAAACCGCCAATTTCTTTCATTGCCCAATCAATTGTGGCAAAATCTGAAATCCCCTCTTCGTAAATCCTCAATGCTTCTCCATAAAAAGGACGAGCCACACGATTCACAATAAATCCTGGAGTATCTTTTACCAATACTGTTACTTTTTTCCAGCTGTCAATCGTAGATTTTGCTTTATCGGTTACCTCCTGCGCAGTGGTAATAGCAGGGATTACCTCAACCAATTTCATTAATGGGGCTGGGTTAAAGAAATGAATTCCAATAACTCTCTCCGGGTTTTTACAAGCCGAAGAAATAGAAGCAATACTCAAAGAAGAAGTATTGGAAGCCAAAATACAATCTTCCGATACAATTTCTTCCAACTTAGAAAACACACTTTGTTTTACCTCTAAATTTTCTATAATTGCTTCAATGATTAATTCCGAGTTTTCGAAATAATCCATGCTTTCTATAAACGTTATTCTTCCAAGAATTGCATCTGCATCTTCTCTAGTATACTTTTCTTTTTCTACTAATCTATCAAATAACTTATTCAATTTTGCTCCAGCTTTATCCAAAGAAGCCGAGTTTGTATCAAACACCATTACTTCTTCTCCTGCCGTAGCTGCAACCTGTGCTATTCCAGCACCCATTGCTCCTGCTCCAATTATTCCTATATTCATTCTTTTTAGTAATTAGTAAATAGCCATTAGTTGATTCTCGCTTTAATTTTTATTGCTCTAAAATCTTTTTTTCTAAGAGCGAAGCGATCTTTAATCTATTCTTATTTCCCCTTAAATACTGGTTTTCTCTTCTCTAAGAAAGCCTCAATTCCTTCTTTATTGTCGTCAGTTTTTGCTGCTTGCGCTTGCAAATCTCTTTCTACTGTAAGTTGTGTTTCCAAGTCATTTGTCAATGCCTTGTTCAAAGCTCTTTTGGTCAATCCAAATCCTTTGGTAGGTCTTTGTGCCAATAGTTTTGCAAATTCAAATGCAGTTTCTTGCAGTTTTTCATGCTCCACCACTTCGTAAATCATTCCTATTTCTTTGGCTTTTTGAGCCGTAAATTTATCTGCCAAAAACATGTGAGCAGTTGCTCTTTGCATTCCTATTAATCGAGGCAAAAAAAAAGTTCCTCCACTGTCCGGAATTAATCCTATGCTACTAAACGACTGAATAAAACTCGCTTTCTCACTCGCAAAAGTGATGTCGCAAGCAATTGCAATGTTTGCTCCTGCTCCTGCTGCAACTCCATTAATAGCTCCAATAATTGGTTTCTCAATGTTTCTCAATCTCATCACAATGGGATTGTAAGTTGTATCTACAATTGTTTCAATACTTGGAGCATTTTCTCCTGTTGCTTCTTTCAAATCTTGCCCTGCACAAAACCCCTTTCCTTCGGCAGTTAAAATAATAGCACGGATAGAATCGTCTTTTTCATATTCATCCAAAGTTGCTTGTACTTCCAATGCCATAGGAATATTAAAACTATTGTAAACTTCGGGGCGATTGAGAGTAATAATCCCAACTCCTTCTTTTTCTTCTTTCTTTATAAATTCCATCTAGTAATTTTGTTTGGTTAAAAATACGGATTCTTCTATTAAATAAAAAAGAACCGCTACAGATTATGTTCTGCTAAAAAATCGAATGCCATTTTTTCTAACTCTGGAAAAAAAATTAAAAAATTAGCTTCCAGCTCTGTTTCCAGTTCTTGTAAATCTTGCAAAGAGTTTTTTATTGTATTGGAATATTTTGCTCTTCGTGCAATACTGTGCAAGGCTTTGTCTATTCCCCAATAAAATTGGTAGTTATAAAACCAATTCTGTTTTCGCATATTTGGTAAAAATTTCACCACTTTCTCTGGAAATACTTTTCTCATTTCCCAGAAATCATCATACACACTCGTTGCAAATTCTTGGAGAGGCTCTTCAGAAAACTTATTCCAGTTTTTGGCCAGAAAATAATCGTAATAAATATCCAATAAAACAGAGGAATATTTTCCTTGTCTTGGATGTAACATTCTTTTACTTTCGTGAACTAATTCATGAGAATCGGTAAATTCATCAATTTTTCTGTGTAATTCTACTCCTAACTGCACTTCTTTGGAATATTTTTCTAAATTATTTCCACGAATAAAATCAGCTAAAAAATTCCCAACTCTTATCTCTCTATGGTGCTTTGACAAGTATTCGTGAGCGAGAAAGTTCATAGTGAATTTGGTCTTTAAAATGTTTTAGACCATAAATGTAATATTAATTGACGTTATTTTTTTTAAAATTTAAATGTTCTCTTATATTTGCACACCCAAAAAAAATGGCGAGGTAGCTCAGTTGGTTAGAGCACTGGATTCATAACCCAGAGGTCACGAGTTCAAATCTCGTTCTCGCTACAAAAAAAAGCCTCCTTACAAATTGTAAGGAGGCTTTTTTGTTATGGCTTATTTTCTAGGATTTACTAGGGTGGATATAATTGATACACATCAGGATTCAAAATTGAATTGACCGATAAGGTTTTAAAATTATCCACATCATAAATCGTTTCTATATGAAATCCATATATAGAATAAAGAGAGACCAACATGTATTCTCCTGGGTATCTTTGCCGCAGAAGCTTCCCGTCTTTTTTTAAGAGCTTTAATCTTGATTTGAGATTAAACAAAGAAAACTCTTCTTTGGTTAAATTCATATTTTTGAGTTTTTATTAGACTTTGATATGCTCAAAGCATTAAGAGATTCCATGTTATAATTGTCTTTTACTTGCATATACGCACAAGATTGTGTTTGAGTTGCACCAAACTTTCTTTTTTCAGTTGTCGCGGAATAACCTAACTCAACTTTCTCATACCCTAACTCTTTTGCTCTTAGTAAAACTCTATACATTGCTTGTCTATAAGTATTTTGTTCTCTATTTGTTTCATAATCTACACCTACGAGTAAGAAAGAATAGTTTTGTTCTCCCTTATGACAAATGCAGACTGCTATTGCTTCATTATCTTCTTCTGAAGTGAACTCTGATTTTAAACTAAGGGCAATAAACTCCCAATCTTTATTAGTCGCAAATTTTCTAAACAATTCGTAAGGTAATTTATAAGTATTTAAAGCTAGACTATTACTTTTTACATTTAAATATAATTCATAGTACTTTTCAATGTTTTTTTCTGAGCAGTTCTCAATAACATTAACGTCAAATTTGTTCTTATGTCTAAAAACATCTTGAGTTATATGTTTTTTTGATCTTTTAGACAAAGATTCTTTTAAACTTAAATCATCCGTCCAATTCATATTTTCTATTTTATTATTTTCTGGCATTTCCATTTTGAAATATCCGTTATTAATCATAAAATCATCCATTTCATTATCAACCATTGATAAATCCCTTATCATTACGCTATTTGCATTATTGATTTCCTGAATTTCAGAAACTTTTGTTAAAAACATAGTCATAGCTTGTTTCCAGTCCTCTGATGTTCTATCCAAATAAATATGATTTCCTTCCGTTAACAAAGAACCTACCTGAAGAGTTCTGCTCGTATAAAAATAAGGATCATTAATTCTTTTTTGTTCTATTTCATAAGATATATCTTCTGGCGAAAGCATGTCGTCTTTAGTCATGGCCGTAGTTAAAAATGTTGTTAAAACAACTTTCCCATTTTTATCTTTTATTGTTAAATAATCAAAATCCCAATTTTCTTCATCCAATTCATTATTTTTAAATGAGTTCTCAAGTAAATTCAAACCATTCCAATCAAACGTCCCTCTATTTCCTAATAAAGTATCCCATTGAGACTTCGGAATATCCAATATCGTATCGGCATGCTCCAATGTCAATTGGTTTTCATTTACTAGTAGAGCTTCTCCTTCTAAATTTTCAGAATAAATGTCCTCAATTTTAAAAGCTTGACAAATTTGTTGAACTGAAAAATCCTCTTCTTTTAAAACAGTTAAAAAATGACTTGCCATAGACTTTACCATGCTTTCAATTTGCTCGAATGTATGCAACCTAGTGATTGTGAATCTTACCCCTGTATTTTTGATAGGTACAGCAGGGAAAATTCCGATATTCAAGAAAAAACCATCCTTCATTAATTTAGTCACCAAACTGTAAGCTATTTTTGGCAAGCCAACTCCTACAAAGAATATAGGGGAGAAGTCTGCCGCTAAGTTTGGTAATTTATATTTACTTAACATCAAGTGAGTGTACTTAATGTTCTCTTGTAACTCTTCTTGATACTCGTTAATTTCTTCAGATAAATGAAAATCGGCAGAAGCAATTGCAGCTCCCAATGCACTGGGTTGCATTGGTCCCGAAGTAATCATTGGTCCACCAAGACTTCTCACACTCATTGCTAATTCAGCATTAGGGAATAATAATGCTCCGCCACCTGTAGCAAATGCTTTTGCAAAAGAGGTAGCCATAACCATTTGTTTGTGGATGTCTCTTTCAGCTAATACATACCCTCTTCCGTGTTTTCCGTAGCAACTCATACCATGAGCATCATCTACATAAAAACGAAATTGTTCGTATTTATCCATCAAAGCATACACTTCATCCAAAGGAACAGCATCACCATACATTGAATAAATACCATCTGCCATGTACCAAATGTTGTCGTATTCTCCTTTGTATTCTTTTATCTTATCTTCCAATAAGTCCATTCTATTGTGCCTCACCATTTCCACTTTCACACCTTTAGCTTTAACCAAAGCAACAGCTGTTTGAACAGAACTATGAACTTGATGATCCAAAATTACGACATCATTGGGACCTACTAAAACAGGGATTGCAGCAATATGACCCAGTGTGGTCGTTGGAGTCACGACAGCAGAAGCGTTAAATATTTTCGAAAGCTTTGTTTCAAGCTCGTCATAGAAACGAGGAGAGACATAGGCTCTTGAGGAAGAGAACTGGGAACCATAATCATCAATGGCTTGTTTTGCTCCATTCTTTATGTTCTCATTGAACTCTAGTCCTAAATAGCTACATGAACCAAAATTAACATAATTCTCTCCTTTTATTTGAATTGAATTATGATTTAATTTTTTATCTTCAGTTGTTAAATGAATAACTCCATTACTTTTTGCATTCTCAGCAATTTTCTCTAAAGTTTCGTAAATTTTATACCTTGCCATATCTTTATGTTTGTAATGTTAGTTTGTTAATAACAAATATATAACACTGAGGCTAGGATTAAAACAGTAAAATGACCATGTTAGAAAGAGCGAAATAAGTATTACTACTTAAGTAAAAATACTTAGTTAAATGAGTGTTTTTTTAAATAAAAAAGTCTAATTTTAGAAATATTTAATCGTATTTTATTTACAAATGACAGAAATATTTTTTAATACCGACTTCATAAACCTCTCAATACAAGACGGTATATTGGTTGTTATTTATAAAAAAGGACCGATAACGCTTGATATAGCTAAGGAATTAGTTAACGTTAGACTTGATTTTTGCAAAGGAAAATCCTATCCTTCTTTGGTTTGTGACGAAGGAATTGGACTAAATGGAGTGGACAGAGAAGCACGTGAATTTATGGGTGAAGGAAGGGCTACTGAAGGCCTTTTAGCTGCTGCATTTTATACGAAATCTACTTTTAATAAATATCTAGTCAAATTCTTTCTAAAAATATCCAATAAAACTACTCATTTTCCAACAAAAATATTTTCGAATAAGAAACTAGCAATAAATTGGCTTGAAAACTTTGTTGAAAAAAAATAAGGCTTATCTTAGTGTAGAATATAAATTCCATGCTAAAATCACAAGAAGAAGAATTAAGTAACTTACTTATTGAATATGCAGCAGGGAATTATACTGTGAAGGGCAAATTGTCGGAAAAGCAAGACGAAGTCGACATGATCATCCAAGGAATAAACATGCTGGGTGAAGAATTAATGGCAACCAATGTCTCTAAAGACTATTTTTTGAGTATCTACAATGCTGTTACTGAATTGATTATTATTCTTGATAACAATCAAAATATTTCGGATATAAATTCTTCTGTTTGTTCCCTTTTTAACATTGAACTAAACGAAGTAATAGGAAAAAGTATTTATCATATAATTGGCGATAAGAAATCTACTTTTTCTAAATTCGAAAGAATAAAAGACTCTTCTATTAACTCCTATACTTTTGAGGCAGAGATTGATTACAATAACATTAAAATAATTGGTCTTTTAACTAGTTCTAAAATTATTGACAGAGTCAATAACAAACAAGGTTTTTTGATTAAAATAAAAGATATAACACAGGCCAAAAAAACGGAACAAAGAATTATACAAACGATTGTAAGAACGGAACAAAACGAGCAAAAAAGAATGGCGGATGACCTGCATGATTCACTTGCTCAAGAAGTTGCTATGGCAAAACTAATGGTTACTAATTTAGAGGTATACGGAGAAAAAAATGACCAGAATTTCAATAAATTAATTCAAACTTCAAAACACATCTTAGATGAGGCAATAACTCATATCCGTGAAATCTGCTATAACTTAATGCCGAGTGTACTAATAAAGGGAAATATTGAAATTGCTCTTTCTGAGTTTGTAAAAAAATTAAATTCTCAGAACATTATTCGATTCCACTATAAATCAGAAGGTAACTTTGACAACCTTAACTCTGAAATTGAAATTGTAATATTTAGAATAGTTCAGGAGTTTATTAATAATTCCATCAAGCATTCGAAAGCTAAAAACGTGACTATTGTAACCAAAATAAATGGGGATAATAACTTCTTTATTGAATTAAAAGATGATGGTGTCGGATTTAATCTTAAAAAATTGAAACCTAATACAGACGGAAGGGGTATAAACAACTTAAAAACGAAGGTGAATGCTTTTGAAGGAGAATATAGTCTTACAAGTAAAGAAAACGAGGGGACTAGACTTAAAATTACGTTTCCTAAAATAAATTAAAAATGGAGAAATTAAAGATACTTATTGCAGACGATCATAAATTAGTAAGAGAAGGAATTAAAATAACTTTGTCGCTAGACAATAGTCTTTTTGAATTTGAGAGGATGGATGAAGCTTCAAATGGAGAGGAAGCAGTAATAAAAGCTGAATTATTTGATTACGATCTTATATTCATGGATATCAATATGCCAATTATGGATGGTATTGAAGCTACAAGAAAAATAAAAAGTGACAAAACCAGAGAGAACAAAATAATTGCGCTATCCATGCACAGTGAGGAGTTCCAAATTAAAAGCATGATAAAATCTGGAGCCTCTGGATACATTTTAAAAAACACTGAATCAGAAGAGCTTAACAGAGCTATAAAAACCATTTTAAATGGAAATAAATATTACAGCAATGAAGTTGCTTTAAAACTACTTGGTGATTACAAAGGAGATGACATTAATCCAGCTATAAGCTCATCTAAACCAATGGTGAAAATAGCAGAATTATCCAATAGAGAGATTCAAGTTTTGAGATTGATTGCTAATGAATTTACAAATGTCGAAATTGCTAAAAAATTAAAACTAAGCAGAAGAACAATTGACTCTCACAGGTATAATATTGTAAATAAGCTGAATGTAAAGAATACAGCTGGCCTTATAAAGTTTGCTATGAACAATAACTTAATTTAATACCCTCCATTTTTTTTCCTCAAAAACCACTCAATGGTTAGTAAGGATAGTAATAAAAAGAAAATAAACTTGATGTTTATTAAATCATCAATGTCTTTTTCTTGAAAAATCACATTACTGTCATCTCCATTTTCTAACATAAAATCTCCAAGAGAATTGACCTCTTCTAAACTAACCATTTTTCCGCCTGTTACATCACTCATATTAAATAATAATGGATGATTGGCAACCGAATTATTCTGTTCTAATTTAACCTCATTCACAGAAAATTCTCCAGAGCGAGTTGTGTTTTTACCTTTAAGATTGGCTGATGCAATGTATTTGTAATTTCCCGCAAGGAGAACTCCTACTTCCAATCCATACCTCTCTCCTTCTTTAGAAAACAAATAAGTAAACTCTTTATTTTGTTCATTTATTATTTTCATTTGCACCTCATTTGTATTCACTAATTCATAACTACCATTATAAATTTCTGCTTCAAATTTTATTTTATCATTCTCCTTGTAAGTGTTATTGCCAAATACTCTAAACAGACTTTTATCTTCTTTAGAGATTAAATACTGAGCAGATTGAGTAAATAATTCATTGAACCGTTCATTCGATTCATTCAAAGAATAATCTTGTAATTTCCATCTCCAAACCCCCTCCCCTATAAAAAATCCATATTTTATGCCGTTTGTCTTATTAAAAGCTAGCAATGGATATTTTGTTTTTACAGGACCAATCTTTTGAAATAAAACAACTTCTGCAGAATTATTAAGGCTGTATTGAGTAGTAAAAGGAACTTGTAAAGGAGAAAAGTAGGTTACAAATGAGTTCAATTCTTGGCTCACAATAAAAGAAGAAAAACTAGGACTGAAATAAACCTGTGACTCAGTAAAACCTTTAGAATTTAAAACTTCTACTCCTTTTTTTAGCGCATTAAATTTATTGAAATCAGTCTGATTACCCAGCATATACAAAACCGGAATATTGGTTTCCTCTAATTTATTTGCTCCAGACGGCAAGCTAAAAGCGACTACCAAGTTATATTCTTCTAACTTACCTTTAAAATCAGAAATCAACTCTGTTTTTACTTCGTAGTTTTCATTGGATTCCAAAGCCAATTTAACAGCATTTACGTCAGGGTGAGGTGAATTTGACAGAATTAATATTTTCTCTTTACTCTCCAGTACATCTATATAAAAACTCTTGTAATTGTTGTTTGTAGAGAATTCTCCATCAAGCTCACTGACCGACACAGAGTATTTCTGTAATCCACTTCCTTCTGCCGTCAGTTCAAATGAAACTTGCTTGAGATCAGAAATAGCTGTAAAATTTATTGCCTTTTCCCCTACAGTTTTTCCTCCTTTAGAAATTTTAACTAAACAGCTTTTTCCTCTAAATTGTTCTGCTTTCACCTCTACCACTACAGGGAATTTACTCCCCCTATACACCAGTCTATTGTGTAAAACTTGATCTATAAAAACATCTTTTTTTGTAGCTGTATCACCAACTGAAATTGAATAAACTGGAATGTTCTTTAGTTTCTTAGTCTCAAACAAAGGGTTACTGCCAGAATTGTAAATTCCGTCAGTTGCAATCACAATTCCACTTAAGTTTCTGTTGTAATACCTGTTTTGTATTTCTTTAAAAAAACTAGAAATATTAGTCATTTTTGAGTCAAAATCAAAATCAAAACCTTCTTTGATTTCATCTCCAAAACTATAACTCACCACTTCATATTTAGAAGACAGCTTCTTTTCAAGCTCTTCAAAATCTAGCTTTAGTTGTTGTTTTACTTGTAAAGAATCATTAGAAAAAACCATAGATTCTGAACTATCATTAGCAAGAACAAGAATTGGTTTTTCTATTTTTTCTTTAGAGAACTCTAATAAAGGTTCTAGCAATAAAAAAGCTAAAAACGAAATACTCAGAAACCTTAAAGCTGCCAATGTTTTTTTCCAAAGGCTAGATAACTCACCCAAACTTTTATCTTTTCTATATAATAAAAAAGAACCTAATGCTCCAATTGCAATACAAAGCAAAATGCACCAAAAAGGAGAATTAAGTATCAGTTTCAAAAGCTGTTATTTTTAGTTGATTATTTGATTATGTTAACATTCCTCCACACACATGGATTGTTTGCCCAGTAACATAAGCACTCATTTCACTAGCAAGGAATACACATACATCTGCCACATCTTCTGTTGTTCCAGCTCTTTTTAGTGGTATCTCTTTCACCCAATTACCTACAACATCTTGATCTAATTTAGCTGTCATTTTAGTCGCTATAAAACCTGGAGCAATTGCATTACTTCTTATGTTTCTTGAACCTAATTCTTTTGCGATAGATTTTGTGAAACCAATCATTCCCGCCTTTGAGGCAGAATAATTTGATTGTCCTGCATTTCCATTTACACCGACAACTGAACTCAAATTAATAATAGAACCTTTACGTTGCTTGAGCATAGTTCGTTGCACAGCTTTTGTCATATTAAAAATTGACTTTAAGTTAACTCTTAATACATCATCCCAGTCTTGCTCAGACATTCTCATCAGCAATCCATCTTTTGTAATTCCTGCATTATTTACCAATACATCAATTTGTCCAAAATCTTCCATTACATCTTCTACTAATTTATGAGAAGATTCAAATTCTGAAGCATCTGATTGATAACCTTTAGCTTTTACACCTATTGCAATCAGCTCATTTTCAACTTCTTTTGCTTTATCAGGAGATGATAAATGGGTAAATGCAATGTTAGCTCCATGTTCCGCACATCTAATTGCTATTCCTTTTCCAATTCCTTGGGACGCTCCTGTTATAAGGACAACTTTATCTGCTAATAATTTCATAAGGTTATAATTTTATAATCGTTTACTTCAAAGATAATTTTTAATTGATGAAAATAAAGAAAATCATTCATAAATAATGGACTGAAAAAGTAGTTAAATACTGTGAACACCATAATAATTTGATGTACTTTTGTGGTATTAAAAGAGATTATAACCAATTAAAGAAATGGAAGAAATCAAATTGAATACAATAGAAGAAGCGTTAGAGGACATTAGAGCAGGAAAAGTAATCATTGTTGTAGACGATGAGGACAGAGAAAATGAAGGTGATTTTTTAACTGCAGCAAGAAACTCGACTCCAGAAATTATAAATTTCATGGCTACCCACGGAAGAGGACTTATTTGTGCTCCCCTTTCTGAAGATAGATGTACTGAATTGAACCTTGAATTAATGGTTCAGAATAATAACTCGCATTACGAAACTCCATTCACTATTTCTGTAGATTTAGTTGGAAATGGCTGTACTACAGGAATATCTGCAAGTGACAGAGACAAAACGATAAAAGCACTTATTGACCCACGTACAAAACCAATCGAATTAGGAAAGCCAGGACATATTTTCCCTTTGAGAGCAAGAAATGGAGGTGTCTTAAGAAGGGCTGGACATACTGAAGCTGCCGTAGATTTATCTAGAATGGCGGGATTTGAAGAGGCGGGATTAATTGTTGAAATCCTCAACGAAGATGGTTCAATGGCTCGTCTTCCTCAATTGATGAAAATAAGCAGAAAGCACAACATAAAAATTATTTCTATCGAAGATTTAATTTCATACCGATTACAGCATGAAAGCTTGGTCGAGAAACAAATTGAAATAAAATTACCTACTGAATATGGTGATTTTAAATTGGTGCATTTTTCTCAAAATACAGACGGAAAAGAACATTTAGCACTTGTAAAAGGGAAGTGGAAAAAAGACGAACCAATTTTAGTAAGAGTCCATTCTAGTTGTATGACAGGTGATATTTTTGGATCTTGCAGATGTGATTGTGGTCCACAATTACAAACTGCTATGAAAATGGTAGAAAAAGAAGGGAAAGGAATTATCCTTTACATGAACCAAGAAGGAAGAGGGATTGGGTTATTAAATAAATTGAAAGCTTACAAACTGCAAGAAGAAGGCTACGACACATTGGAAGCAAACCTAAAATTAGGGTTTAAAGGCGATCAAAGAGATTACGGAATTGGTGCTCAAATTCTAAGAGAATTAGGTGTTTCTAAAATGAGATTAATGTCCAACAATCCTACTAAAAGAACAGGACTAATTGGTTATGGGCTAGAAGTTGTAGAAAATGTTGCAATAGAAATTGAAGCAAACGAACACAATAAAAGTTACCTGGAAACCAAAAGAGATAAAATGGGGCACACACTCAAAAGCCAAACACTTAAAACGAAGTAACATTTTAAAAAAAAACTGACAAACCTCCTAGGTAAGTGAGTTCAAATTATTACTTCTCTAATCCTTTCCTAAAATAGGGAAGGCTCTCTAGAAAAGAATTTACCACAGAACAATGAAAAACCTTACTTTAAATAGAGTTCCTGAATCTACCAACCAATCCTTACGTGCTTGGAGTGCTGCAGATGAATTACTAATAGATTTTTTGGAAGAAAAAAACCCTGAGTCTGTAACTGTATATAATGATTCTTTTGGATACCTTGCTGCTCATGCTGCTCCAAGAACTGTATTCTTAGCAACTGATCTTAAAAGTCAAGAAAAAGCTACACTTGAAAACTTTGAAACAAACAAATTGGATTCAAGTTGCATTATCCCAATCTCTTTATTAAAAAAAGCAGATAAAAAGGCGAAAATTGGATTAATGAAAATTCCAAAATCATTGGACCTTTTTGAAATGTTTTTAAGTCATGCTGCTCAAAACATATACAAAACTGGATTTCTTGCTTGTGGATTTATGACAAGAAATTTCACAAAACAAATGCTTGAAATTGCAGGCGAATATTTTGAGGTGGTAGAACAGTCTTTATCTAAGAAAAAAGCAAGATTATTAATCTTATCTAAGCCCAAGAATGTAGAGAAAAAAGTATTTATTAATACAATTACTCAAGAAAAGGGAGAGATAAAGCAATATTTTGGTGTTTTTTCAGCAAAAAAGATTGATTATGCAACTCAATTTCTAATAGAAAATCTAGAACCTCCAGAAATAGTGGAAACAGTACTCGATTTGGCATGTGGAAACGGAATTTTAGCCAAAGAAGTAGCTAAGGAATTTCCTGCAGCTGAATATCATTTGATAGATGACTCTATGCTTGCAATAGAAAGCGCAAAATTGAATGTAAAAGGAGACAACTACCATTTCTACCACAATAACAATTTAGAAGATTTAGGCTCCAACACAATGGATTACATTGTATGTAACCCTCCTTTTCATGTAGAATACGAAATAGACATTAGTCTTCCTTTAAGGTTGTTTAGAGCAGCAGAAAAAAAACTAAAACCAGAAGGTAAATTTCAGGTTGTTGCCAATACTCATTTGAATTACAAACCTCATTTGGAGAAGATATTCAAAATGGTGAAAGTGGTGCATGATAACGATAAATTTATTGTTTATTCCTGCTTCAATGCTTACCCAGATAAAGACAAAAGATGGAACGAGGACGCAATTTAATTAAACTAAGGCCAGAAATTCCACAAGCAGATGTGAACGGAACTATGACCGAAATTGAACAATTTCAAAACACTACCTTACGCCCTATTCTCAAATTTCAAAATGACTTATTATCGATTCATTTCTCACAATTTGCCAGAAGTTACAAAAAAGATTGGGGGTCAATTTCTAACGAAAAAAAAATCGTTTTTATAGAAAGTTCTATGATGAAAAACCAAGGATTAAGAAATACAATTGTTGGGATGATAATTGGATTATTTAGCTTGAAAGAACACGAATTTTACCTGACTACTAAATCTGAAATTAATCGAAGGATTATTCAGATGGGGAAAGAAAGAATTGCAAGTAATTTGTCAATTCTATAGAATATTGGTAACTTATAGCTTAATCAGTAAAATCATAAATTACCAATGGCATTCAACCACATTGAGTACAAAAAACCTATTTATAAAATAAAGGCTCCGTTACGAGATCACCTCGAACAATACTCGAGATTGTCAGATATTTCTCTTTCTTATGACGACTTGTTGCGTTACCAGCAACTGATCCCAATTACAGACGATAGCGGAAAGGAAACAAATTGGTTCTCTGCACTTTATCCAATTGACGAACAAGCTTATTTTCAAGAAGAATTGGTGAATATTTATCAAACCTTGGTTTCGGATGGTGATATTTTGAGTTATGTAAAAGTAGGTAGTATTGACTATTGCTCCTTTGGGAACTCCAAACCCTTTAGAATAAAAATAATTAATGAAATAAACGATAATTATGATTATTTCTATGTGAAAAAAGCAGATGCTTCAAGGATTTATGGATTAGAATTAGAAGAGATTTTCTCTCCAGATAAAGTTACTTTTCTTGTCAATAAATCTACATTAATAGAGGATCATGTGGTAGGGATTCCATGTGATGAATTTATTAAAAGGAATAAGAAAACTAAAATTGAAAATAGACTCCGTTTTGCCAAAGAGTTTGTGAAATTTAATGAAAGATGTTTTGTGCGACTTTTGGGCGACATGCGTGCTTATAATTTTGTTGTAGAAATTACTCAAGATTTTGATAACGTACAATATCGATTGCGTGCAATGGATTTTGACCAACAAAGTTTTGAAGGAAGAAAAAACATGTATTTACCTCAATACTATAAAGACAACAAGCACTTGGTAGATGTTGCGCAGGAATTACTGACCAATGAAATGGCACAACAATACATGAAACAGGAGCGTGTAGCGATGAAAAAAAGATATCTAGCTTACAAACAAAGAGCAAAATCATTGCTTAGGAGAATGAAAAAAGACAACATTTCTACCAAAGAAAATATTGACACACTAAAAAAAGAATTTGCGATTTATTACAACAATCCTATGTTTTTGGAATTTAAAACAATGGGGCAAATTTTAGAATTACACCTTGAAACAAAACTAGGAATTAAGATATTTTAAGTCTTCTTTTTATTAACTTTTTAACTAAAAGTAACTTAATTTTATAATACAAAAATTAGAAAAATGAACAACTTTGAATTATACAATCCTACCAAAATAATTTTTGGAAAAGGAGAGATACAAAAAATAAAAAACGAAATCCCAAAAGACGCAAAAGTATTAATGCTTTTTGGGGGTGGTAGTATGAAGAAAAATGGAATCTATGAACAAGTAAAAGATGCTTTGGGAGAATACGATTGGATGGAGTTTGGAGGAATACCACCCAATCCTGAATATGAAGTATTGCTTAAAGCATTGGAAGTAATCAAGAAAGAAAACATCACTTATTTACTTGCTGTTGGAGGAGGTTCTGTGATTGATGGAACTAAATTTTTGTCTTCGGCATCTTTGTATAAAGGGGATGAACCGTGGGATATTCTTGCTAAGAAAATAAAAACAGATAAAGGAATGCCTTTTGGAACAGTTTTAACTTTGCCAGCAACAGGAAGTGAAATGAATTCCGGAGCTGTGGTAACAAGAAAAGAAACTCAAGAAAAATACGGAATGGGAGGGCCAGGATTATTTCCTCAATTTTCGATTTTAGACCCCTCTGTTGTTTCCTCTATTCCAGAGAGACAAATTGCAAACGGATTAGCCGATTCTTTCACACACGTGCTAGAACAATACATGACTTACCCTGTAGATGCAAAATTACAAGATAGATTTGCAGAAAGTATTTTGAGTTCAATTTTAGAAACTGCTCCACTCATCATGGAAGATACGAGTGATTATAAATCGGCCGCTAACTTTATGTGGAATTGTACTATGGCGCTTAATGGATTAATCCAAAAAGGAGTTCCTAACGACTGGGCAATTCATGCGATTGGACACGAATTAACAGCTTTTTACGGAATAGATCACGCGAGAACTTTAGCAATTTTGACTAAAAGTCATTACACCTACAACTTGAAATCGAAACAAGCAAAATTAGCACAATGTGCCGAACGTGTTTTTGGAATTACTGAAGGAGACGAACAAGAAAAAGCAGAACAATGCATTGAGGCCATTGAAGAGTTTTTCTTATCATTAGGTATTGGAACTTCACTTTCTAGCTATACAAAAGAATACGAAGGAACAGCACAAAAAATTGCCGAAAGATTTACAGAAAGAGGATGGACTGGGATTGGCGAACACGGTAAATTAACACCTAATGATGTAGAGCAAATTGTAGAGATGAGTTATTAGTATATAATGGAATATAAACTTCAAATATTAGAATTAAAAAAGTTTCTTTGGATTATGCTTCCTTTGGTTTCTCTTTCAACTGTTGGGATGATTATTCTATTTGCAATATATATGAAAGGATATTATTTACTTATTCTTGTTGTTCCAATTCCAATTCTATTATTTCGTTTTTTACAAATAAAACTATCTAAAACGACTTCTTTTATATTCAAAAAAGAATGTTTATCAATACAAAATAATTTAATGCAATATTCAGATATTGATCGATATCACTGGGATACAAATATTACAATGGATGCTTTGAGTATAAAACTAAAAAATGGAAAAATCACCAGATATACATTTTCTAAACTTGACAAGCCAAAAGAAAATTTTATTAGATTTTGTAAAACATTCGATACTTTTATGAGTGAAAATTCTGAAATAAGACCTCATTTAAAATATAGCGAAGTTCATGAAAAAGAAGTGAAAATTCTCAAACCAATGGTTTTTATAGGGGCATTACTATTTTTAGGCGCTATAGTGTTTTTTCTTATAAATGAGATTCCACTAACTTACCATTTTATAATGATGCCTGGGTTATTATTACTTATGTATACGAAAGCTTATAAATAATGAACATCTTAATAACAGGAGGAACAGGATTAATAGGAAAAAGACTTACAGAGATTTTGCTAAGCAAAGGACATGAAGTTTCTATTCTAAGCCGTTCCAAAAAGCAATCTGAAAAAGTAACATTCTACACTTGGGATATAGCCAAACAAGAAATAGAGAAGGTAGCTAAACAAAAAGCCGATTATATTATTCATCTTGCAGGAGCCAATGTAGGGGAAGGGAGATGGACAGATAAAAGAAAAAAGGAGATTATTGACAGTAGAGTTCAATCAGGAAACCTATTGCTAGACGCAGTAAAAGAACACAACCCAAACCTGAAAGGATTTATTTCTTCTTCAGCAGTGGGATATTATGGAATGGTTACCAAAGACAAAGTGTTTGAAGAAACAGACAAACCAGGAGTAGATTTTCTTGCCAAAGTATGTGAAAAATGGGAAAATACTGCTTTGAAATTCAAACAATTAAACATTCGTACGGTAATAATAAGAACTGGAGTTGTTCTGGATAAAAATGACGGAGCTTTGGCAAAATTATTAACTCCAATAAAACTAGGAATAGGATCTGGACTAGGAACGGGAAACCAAGCAATGCCTTGGATTCATTTGGAAGATATATGCAATTTATATGTGCATGCCATAGAGAATGAAGGAATGAAAGGTGCTTACAATGGAGTTGCACCTGAACAAGTGACTAACCAAGAATTTTCTAAAACAGTTGCTAAAGTGCTAAAAAAACCATTTTGGTTTCCAAATGTACCGGCTTTTGCTCTTAAATTACTAATGGGCGAACAAGCGATTATCGCTTTGGAAGGAAGTCCTATTTCTAGTAAAAAAACAGAGGCAACTGGTTTTAAATATAAATATCGAAACCTAAAAAATGCTTTGGAAGATTTATTGAAGAAATGACAAATTCGATTATCGCATAATTTTTGCCTAAATTAGAGAAATCTTAATTGAATTTGACATGAAAAAAATTACATTATTAGTATTATCTATAACATTGGTTGTTGCTAGTTGTAAAAAAGGAGAGGGTGATCAAGCGGAAATAGTTCCAGGTGACACACTTCCTTCTTCATTTACTAAAAGAGTATTATTAGAAGATTATACAAAACATTGTCAGTTCTGTATTCCAGTAAACTCGATGATAGATTCCATGAGGGATGCTTACCCAAACAGAACTCTTATTCCTGTTTTGATAAGTGCTTACCACACTACTCAAATCCCTTATTTTGATTCTATAAAAACTATATTTACTATGACTTCATTTCCAAAAGCAGGAATAGATAGATTACCTGCAATAAATGCCGGAGCAGAAACTGGAAATTTTGTTTATGCCAAAGAAAATTGGGCAACAAACATTGATTTGGAATTATTAAAAACTACAGATTTCGGTTTAAAATTGAATACTACGCTTTCTGGAAACAACTTAAACGTTACAGTAAAAGTAGGTGCTCTGTCCGCAGCTTCTAATAAAAAATTAAGTGTTTTTATTATTGAGGATGATGCTTACTACCGCACAATAAGAAAAGTTGTAACAGATTTCAAAGGAGAAAGCTTAACTTTATATGCCAATGGAATTTATGAAAAAACGTATAATAACATTGATGTAAATGGCCTTAATTTAGCCCGAACATCTGTAGTAGCATTCGTTCA
>Ga0307996_1000129_pt1 | contig 20990 bp, 20 predicted proteins | sample Davwhametageno35_FD_203143 | JGI IMG/M metagenome (GOLD analysis project Ga0307996, IMG submission 203143) | Marine microbial communities from Davis Island wharf, Antarctic Ocean - #35 | ecosystem: Environmental > Aquatic > Marine > Unclassified | place: Antarctic Ocean: Davis Island wharf...
AACAACGTTTCTTGTGGATTAACAGTCTTTTTAACATCCGAAATTTCGGTCATCATTTGCTCATCAACAGCTAAACGACCGGCAGTATCAATAATAACAACATTGTGTCCCTTAGCTTTTGCATGTTCAACTGCTCTTCTTGCAATATCAACTGGGCTTTTATTTTCTTTATCGCTCCAAACCTCAACACCAACTTGCTCTCCTAAAACATGTAATTGATCTATTGCTGCAGGTCTGTAAACATCACCAGCAACCAATAAAGGGTTTTTTCCTTTTTTGTTCTTAAGATGTAATGCTAATTTTCCTGAAAAAGTTGTTTTACCAGAACCTTGTAACCCTGCAACTAATATTACAGCAGGATTTCCAGAAATGTTAATTTCTGAAGTTCCTCCCCCCATTAAGTTGGCTAACTCATCATGTGTAATCTTAACCATTAATTGATGTGGAGAAACGGAAGTCATCACATTCTCTCCTAAGGCTTTTTCTTTAACCGTATCAGTAAATTGCTTTGCAACTTTATAGCTAACATCAGCATCTAACAATGCTCTACGAATTTCTTTTACGGTTTCGGCTACATTAATTTCAGTTACTTGTCCTTGTCCTTTTAATACCTTAAAGGCTCTATCTAACTTATCGGATAAACTATCAAACATTTTCTTCTATCAATTTTATTGAACACAAATTTAACATTTCTTATCGAATTTTAAACGCCTTACTTTTAGCAATATTAAAAAGGTTTTGATATCAATATTATCTTCTGATTTTTCTCCTGAAAAACAGTAAATTTGTTTAACACAATTTAAGTCGCATTTTAACGTGCCCAACAAGTACATTAGCAAACATAAGTAAAAATGAAAAAGATAATTTCAACAATATTTGTAATCACGCTACTAATTAGTTGTAGCAAAGATGATGATATTTCAATTCCCGTAACTGCTGCTTCATCAACATCTAATAGAGGTAGTTTAATTGCTGTAATATTTGAGGGCCTTTAGTGAAAACAGATGATTTCGATTACATTGTTGCAGGAATCATCAAGTATTTCGACTACAAAACTGAAGCTTATTTAGCACCAATTGATTATGGAAATGGAACTTGTGTCGAATGGGCAACTAAAACATGGCCAGCAGGAAGCTAAGGTATCAAAACATGGCCAGCAGGAAGCAAAACTTTTAGTTTAGTGAAATCTGGAGGTAAAAAACAGTTAATAATTTCCAATAATATGGTCAACTTTATCAGCTTAGTGTAAAGTTGATCTTTTTTAGGTTTTCAAGTAATGTTAGCTGGAAAAAGTTTATGCAGTGTCATAAAGGATGGTTGATGATTAGCTTAATCAATTGTTAAAAAAAGGGGAGTGATTCTTAATCACTCCCCAAAGAATAATGAACTATTTTATGTTCCTACATACTAACTTAAAAATGAAAAATGTTCAATTATTGAATTTCTGTAACAAAGGTTACTTCTATATCTGTGTCTCCTGGAGCACAAGTTCCATCTTTAACACCTGGTTGATGCTTTAAAGTAACTGTAGTTTCTCCAGAAGCAATTACCCCAGTTGACCAAAATGTTGTAATTCCTACTTCATAAGTTCCATCAGAATCTGTTCTTGTAATAGCGACATTTGTGTTTGATGGTGAATAACAAAATAAATGCTCATCATCTTCTTGTTGAACCTCTAAGGTAATATCTTCCGCAGGGCTTTCAGATTCATTTAACAACTGAATTGTTGCACTGTAATAAGTATTTGCAGCTAATCTAATAGTATCATGCTGAGTTGGTGCATTTCCACCATCTCCATCTGGATCTCTAAATGCATATTGAACCGATGGCTGAACCCCTGCTGTATCTACAAAAGAGAGTATAGCGCTAGTTATTAATTCTTCTCCGTTTACTGGTGGAGTATTTTGATTTGTTGGTAATGGTGTATCATCATCTTTTTTACACCCTGTTACAAATAAAGTAAATAATGTTATTACTAAAATTGAATATGTTTTTATTGTTTTCATTGTTATAAATTTTAAAAAATTAGTTTAAGTTTTAGGGTATAATTTCTACCCATTTCATCAGCATAATATCTAAACCTATTTAAGTAGTCTCGATAAGCTGTATTTAATAAATTCTTGATTTTAAAGTCTACTATTAATTTTTGTTTTTTAACTATAGGAATACCAAACCCTAAACCAGCACTTAACAAATTATAAGCATTTGGAGAGGATGAATAATCACTATTAGCTGGAATATGATGTTGCTTTAAAACATTCTGCACACCAATCTCTATATAAGCATCTGTTAGCTTTTTGAGTTTTGGCAACTTCCATTCTAAAGTGTTCTCAAATCGGTTAGCAGGCATTCCTACTAGCCATTCGTTAGCTGTTAGGTTGTAAGCATTTAAAAAGGAAGTTTTACCTGTCCATGTTAAATGATTAACAAGCTGATAACTCATTTTTAGATCAACTCCCGTTAAGGCAGCATCTACCTGTGTGTAATTAAAAGTTGGAAAAGCACCTCTAATTGTTAGCGTAGCAGGAATTGTTGGTTTTAAGTAAATAAAATTATTGATATGATTATAAAAACCTTCTATTTGAAGTAGAAAGCCTTTATTTACATAATCAACAGCAAAAATAGTATTGTAAGCCTTTTCTGCAACCAGATTAGTATCACCATACTCTACCGCTGCTGCGCCATGATGTAAGCCATTACTAAACAATTCACTCACATTTGGAGGTCTCCAAGCCATTCCAAAATTAACTCTTGTAGTTAACATCTCATTAGGCTTATAGACAGCTCCTACACTTCCCGAAACATTTTTATAGGTGTAATCGTAACTGTTATACACCCTTTTATTACTATTCCATTTATACACTTGCTGATAGACATAATCATACCTTAATCCTGTTTCCAATTCAAATTTAAAATCATCACTTCTCCATTTTTCTATTAAAAATATACCTGTTCCGTATTTTATAAAAGCGGGTATAAATTCTCTTCCTTCAAATGTATTGGCTTGATGAATTGTTGAAACACCAATTTGAGTATTGAAAGCTCCTTTTCTATTTTGCTTCCAACTTAATTCTCCTAAATGGGTAGTTATTTCAAATTGTAATTCAGGTAAATTTAAAGCAGCCAAACTATCCTTTCTTGGTAAATGCTTATCATATTCTTGACGCAAATTATATTGACGGGCATATATAAAGTTTAATTTTCCTAAATCTCCTGTTAACCAATAGGCTTTTACCTTAAACAGCTCGTGCTCTATGTGTTGAAATGGTCTGTTTATCTCATAAGTGAAATTAGCAGACTCTAATGGTTCATCAGCTTCTATAGCTCGTTGCAAATCGGTTAAGTTCCCAATATGTGCAGCAGAAAATATTCCAATATCAGTGTTAAACTGACTGTAAAAAGTTTCTACCCCATATTTTTCTTTATTGAAACCTAACGCCCAAGAAAAATTATACTCTTTTAACCCTGTATTTTTTAAATAGTAATATGGAGTGGTTACATTTCCTGACCTTTTTAAAGTGCCTTGTAATCTCCAACTCAATCCTTTTAATTTACCAATATTACCATCTAATGTAGCTGAAGAAACACCTAGCCTTCCATTAGAAGCTCCTGCTAAATTTAATTCGCCATTCATTCCAGAAGAATCTCTTAATGCACGAGGTTCCACTAAAACTACTCCAGCAATGGCATTAGCTCCATATCTAATTCCATCAGCACCTTTTATAACACTTAGCTTCTCGGCAATATAAGGGTCAATTTCTGGAGCATGTTCATTTCCCCATTGTTGTCCCTCTTGTCTTATCCCATTATTTAAAATAAGAACTCTATCGCTATGCAAACCGTGTATTACTGGTTTAGAAACACTATTCCCTGTATTTAAAGTAGTTACCCCTGTAATTGATTTTAAACTCTCCCCTAAAGACTCTCCTCTGGATTGGTTCATCTCTTTTTCAGAAAGCTCTTTTTTCACTACAGAAATTTCTTCTTCTTCCCTTATTTCTTGAATAGAAAATTCTTCTAACTCTTTGGAATGATGTTCTGGATAAAAATGATATGTTAAACTCTTTGTTAAGGTAATTGTTTCTGTAATAGGATCACATCCTAAATGACTTACAATTATCGTATAAGTTCCTTTACACAGATTTTCAATTTTGTAATTTCCCTTATCGTCAGAAACTGATCCACGTTCTAACTCTTTAATGTAAACTGTTGCAAACATTAAAGGTGTTTTATCGTGTTCATCAATAACCTTACCTGACAAAGTATAGTTACATACTGTTGTTTGTGTAAAACAATTGTAAGTATTCAGAAACAATACCAAAACAAAAAGTAGCTTACTATTAAGCATGCTATATGTATTGGTAAATAAAAATGATTGAAAAGAAAACGGTTATGCTTTCTTAAATAGAACTATTAAAAAATAATAGTGGACTAAAGGCTAGACGGAGGCCCTCTTAAAGAGATTGAACTAAAACAAATATTCTTTGCTAGCCATAAGAAATGTGTTTTTACCTTATTCTCTTGATAACGAATAATTTCAGAAGAGTTGGCTAAAAAGTCATCTAATAAACTGGCTGAAAAATTGAAATCACAGATGAAATCCAAATGAGCAAACTCGATATCATGAAAGTGTGTAGTTCCTGCTAATTCACATTCTTGTACTTCATGGTCGTGTTCAAAAAATTCGTGAAAAGCCTTACCTAATACTACATTAAATATAACTAGTACTAAAACAATGGATATTATCTTTTGAAAGATTTTCATGATATAAAGGTAGTATTTTCCCTTAAAATAGTTCTGAAAATTGATTTTTTTAGTAAAAATAAAAGTGACTGCAATATAATTAAGGGGTTTTACCCTATAAATTAAAAATAAATTTCTAGCTACTCATTTGCTGTAATCATATAAACAGACAATGCTGCTCCATCATAAAAATGCCACATTTCATCCGATTCTATTTTATGAAAAGCTGAAAAGCTGAATCGGTCATTAAAAAGTAAATACCTGTTGAAGCACTTCTTTGAGCACTATTTCTATTAATCACCTCTTTTTTAAATCTATACGTCTCCTTAAAATATCCACCCTCAGGATGTTTTTCTAATTGTAACTTTTCTATCCAGTATTGTTCGTTTTTCATTTGTTTTTATTTCATTAATGTCTAACAAAAGCGAGAAACAGTAAGAATTTATTTCCCGATACAGAAAGTAAAGCTACATACTATGATTTACTTATCCGGTTTTGAGTAACAAAATAGCAACAAAAAGTGTCATCCTTAAGAAAGCATTAGAAACTGTTGATAAGTATTTTAATAACTACAACTTCAATCACTAAGTATATATACGTACTAAATTAACATAAAATCTCTATAAAATGATATTGTATTTATAACTTTGGTGTATCTATAAGCTCAATAAGTATAATTGTGTACTTATTCAATTGTTGTAGCAAATTGAGGCAACTTTTTTTATAAAAGATTCGTCTTTAACGAAAAGTAATAAATTTTTACCGCAACTAATCATACACAAACGTTAAACGAAAAAAGCAACGTACTTTCCCACTATGTCTTTAACTTCTTCTAAAACTAGATTTCATTTTTTAATCTTGTTTTAGAAGAAGTTAAACAACAAGTTGGCACACAAATTTAAATAGAAGACTAAACTAAAAGAACCATGAAGAAAATACTACTTTTTATATTCGCAGCATTTACATTAATAACATCTCAAGCACAAAACTGTAACGCAATTCTATTTAATCAAGATGGAAATAGTTTTCAGGTTATATTGAATGGTATACTTCAAAATTCAAATTTTGAAACGAATGTTAAGATTACTGACTTGAGTTTTAAAGGGAGCTATAAAGTAACTGTCATATTTGAAGATAATAAAGTTCCTAATTTGGAGAAGACCATCTATATGATGGAGAGTAACACTGAATATACTTACAACATAAAAAAAAATAAGAAAGGAAAGTATGTACTTCGTGCCCAAAGTTTTGTTCCAATTGCCCAAGCAACACAGCCTGCTCCAACCCAAGCCGTAATTATTTATTCAACAACTCCTGCACCAGCCCCAACACAAACTGTAACTCAAACTATTTCTACATCTACAACATCTCATAATAATGGTACTCAAGACAATGTATATATGGGTGTTCAAGTTGGTGATGTTGGAATGAATTTAAATATTAATGTTAATGATGGTGGTTCTCATTCAGGAACTACAACATCTTCTTATTCTGAAACTACAACGACTAGTTCTAATTACACAAATGAACCTACATCAGCTAATGATCATTATATCATGGCAGGATACAACGGATCTATTGGTTGTCCCTATCCAATGAGTGATTCAGATTTTAATTCTGCGAAACAATCTGTTGCATCAAAAGACTTTTCTGAGAGTAAATTAATCGTAGCCAAACAAATAACAAAAGTGAATTGTTTAACTTCTAATCAGGCTAAACAGATTATTCAATTATTTGATTTTGATAAAACTAAATTAGAATATGCCAAGTTTGCTTATGGTCATACGTTTGATATTGGAAACTATTACCAAGTTAATGATGCATTTGACTTTGATTCTTCTATCAGAGAGTTAAATGATTATATCAATGGAAAGTAATTCTTAACTAATCAATTCCGCTGTTAAATCACCCAAAATAGCTGCAACTCCTTTTTTAGTAAAATCCTTTGAAAATGAATTTTCACTTTTTTTCTCACAATTACATGGGCAATATTTCTCATTAAAATTTGTCTTATACTCAGTAAGACATCACATAGACTTTTTAGTTGCCTTAAAGTAAACTTAATATACTTATTTAGAAAGTATCAGTTTCTTAAAGATTTTCAACTTCTATATACCTATTAACTTTCTCTTAAAAAAAGATTACCTTTGTTTAACACAATTTAATTCGTATTGAAACGCCACCAAAAATTACGTTAGCGTGCATAAAAACAAGAATATGAGAAATTCAATTGTCCTATTATTTATCATTGCTTGTGCAGGTAATCAATTAACATTTGGGCAAGGTGTAAATAACATCATAATCCAGCCGAGTAACCCAACAGTAACGGATACAGTATTCGTTATATCTGACTTTTCTTACTATGGTAATTGTGCTGTTGGCCTTGTAAATTTAGATATAATTCAGTCGAGTACTGTCATTAATATTTATCCTGAATATTGTGGATTTGGAGGCTCTACTTTATGTAACTCCATTGACACGTTCTCACTAGGTGTTTTACCAATAGATAATTACATAGTTAACATAGAATACCATCAAGGGACAATATGTGCTGGAAGTTTTGATACAATTATTGCAAATACTGATACCACCTTTGAAATCGCCACACTCTCAACTGGTTCTATAATATCTTTAGAAAATGAAATTAGCATTTATCCAAATCCAACATCCGACTTCATTACTATGCAATCTACAGAATATATTGAGGTAATTAAGCTTTTTGATATAACTGGAAAAGAAATAAAAGTTTCAATTTATGACGGTAAAATAGGTCTTTTATCTCTCTGTTCTGGTGTATATGTTCTATCTATTCAGTTGAAAAGTGGTAAAGTTGTTACAAAAAAAATCATTAAAAATAACGAGCGCTAACATAACCTAAAATGCATTGAAACGCGGCCAACAATTACGTTGTGTGTCATTTAATAAAACCTAATTACTAAAAATATTATAGAATATTATTTACCCTCTCATTGTGTAAAACCATAGTAGTTTCAGTGCTTTGTATATAATCTAAAGTAGATAATCTATCGAGAATAAAGCTCCTTAACTCATCAGAGTTCTTCACTCCTATGTGCAAAATGAAATCATTGTTGCCTGCCATATGAAATAATTGTATAACACCAGGGAATTTAGATGCCTTCTCTTTAAAATCTGCAATTATTGAACGATGTTGTTTGTTTAGCTTAATTGCTAATATTACCTCAATATTAAGACCCAATTTTTTTTGATCGATTTGAGCAAATGCCCCTTTAAAATAGCCTTTCTGGATTAGTTTCTTAATTCTATCGTGTGTGCTAGATTGTGCAATTTCAACTTTTGCAGAAATCTCTTTGTTGGATAGCCGTGCATTATTCAGTAATAGTCTCAAAATCTGAATATCTTTCGAATCTAGTTCATCTCTCATAGCAATATCGAATTATTTTCGGTTTAATTAAAATACAAAGGAATGTTATTGTGTAAAGGTCGCTTTTAAAGTATTTTTGTACAAAAGTAATGAGATATATGGAATTAAATAAATTATAATCACAATCTTTCCAAATGAATGAAATAAAAATATTTTCTCCAGCGACTGTCGCTAATGTAAGTTGTGGGTTTGATGTGTTAGGTTTTTGCCTAGATAGTGTCGGTGATGAGATGGTAATTAGAAAAGTGGATAAAAAAGGTATAAAAATTACTAAAATCGAAGGATTTGACTTACCGTTTGAAACCGAATTAAATGTTGCTGGAGTTTCTGCTCTAGCTATGTATGATGTTATTAATCCAGATTATGGATTCGAAATTGAAATCCGCAAAAATATAAAACCTGGAAGCGGAATTGGTAGCAGTTCGGCCAGTGCCGTTGGTAGTGTTTTTGGAATAAACGAGCTCTTAGGCAGACCGTTTAATAAAACCGAATTAACACAATTTGCAATTAAAGGTGAAGCTTTAGCTAGTAAAAGTGAACATGCAGATAATGTAGCACCTGCTTTATTTGGCGGCTTTACTTTAGTTAAAAGCATATCGCCTTTAGAAATCCTAAAAATTCCGTCACCAAATAATTTATATGCAACCATTATTCACCCTCAAATAGAAATTAAAACATCTGAATCTAGAGCTATTCTTCCGAAAGATGTAAAGCTTCAAGATGCAATTATACAGTGGGCCAATTTTGGAAGTTTGATTCATAGCTTACATACTAATAATTATGAATTAATACAAAAATCCCTGCATGATGTAATTATAGAACCATATAGAAGCAAATTGATTCCACATTATTATGAAATCAAAAATGAAGCACTAACCGCAGGAGCTTTAGGCTCTGGTATTTCTGGTTCTGGACCTTCGGTTTTTTCTTTATGCAAAGGACTTGAAACAGCCTATAATGTGAGGGATGCAATAAAGAAAGTGTATTCAAAAACGGGGATTGATTTTGATATTTACGTCTCAAAAATTAATACAGAAGGAATAAAGGTTCTTTAGCTCAATATATTTCGAATTAATAGGAAACAAAAAAAATGAATTATTACAGTTTAAATAAAAAAGCACCAAACATATCTTTTAAAGGTGCAGTTATAAAAGGATTAGCCCCTGATAAAGGTTTATATTTTCCTGAATCCATTACACCTTTGCCTAAAGTGTTTTTCGATAACATAGATAATTTGTCTCATTCTGAAATTGCCTTTGAAGCTATTAAGCAATTTGTGTCATCAGATATTCCAGAGGATATTTTAATGACCATTATTAAAGAAACACTATCATTTGATTTCCCTATTGTGGAATTGAATAAAAACATTTCAACTTTAGAGCTCTTTCACGGCCCGACTATGGCATTTAAAGATGTTGGTGCTCGTTTTATGGCACTAAGTTTAAGTTACTTTAATCAAAAAAATAGCAACAAAGTTACAGTGCTTGTAGCAACATCTGGCGATACAGGTGCTGCTGTAGCTAATGGATTTTTAGGGGTTAAAGGAGTAAATGTGGTTATACTTTACCCTAGTGGAAAAGTAAGTGATATTCAAGAAAAACAATTAACCACCTTAGGACAAAACATTAGTGCCTTAGAAGTTAACGGTACTTTTGATGATTGTCAAGCCATGGTTAAAACTGCTTTTTTAGACGAAAACCTTACTAGTAAAATGCAATTAACTTCTGCCAATTCTATTAATGTGGCACGTTGGTTGCCGCAATTATTTTACTTTATGTTCGCATATAAAAAATTGCATAATAAGTATGAAGACATTGTGTTTTCGGTACCTAGTGGGAATTTCGGAAATGTATGCGCAGGTATAATGGCACAACAATTAGGATTACCTATTAAACATTTTATAGCATCAAATAACGAAAACAATGTTGTAACTGAGTATTTAAAGACACAGTTATATAATCCAAAACCATCTTTACAAACCATCAGTAATGCCATGGATGTTGGAGCTCCAAGTAACTTTATTCGCATTCAAGAAATCTATAAAAATAAATTTGAAACCTTAAAAGATAATGTGTCTTCATTTAGTTTTTCTGATGATGAAACTAAAGCAGCTATGTTAGAAATTTATAACAATCATAATTATGTTGCAGATCCACATGGAGCGGTTGGCTATTTAGGTTGTAAATCTTATTTAGAAAAGAATACAAATGCACATTGCGTCTTTTTAGAAACGGCACATCCAACCAAGTTTTTAGATGTTGTTGAAGATGTCATCAAAACAAAACAAGCCTTACCACAACAAATTCAATCTGTAATGGGGAAAATTAAATTGGCAACTATAATTTCTACTTATGAGGATTTTAAAGAGTATTTATTGGAATAGCTTCGCTGTTACTTATACACAACTAAAAAAACGAACACACAACAACGCATATAAAAAATAGCAGGAATGAGATAAACCTATAGCTTAGTTCTTTTCTATTATCTTTTTTTTTAACTGAAAAGTAGCACATATAAGTCAGCTACTTTTCATATGCAAGAGCGTTGTGTGTAATTTAATCAGTGTACTTTATTTAAGAAAATCCGTTTTATAAATTCAGGATTAGCACCTGATATAATGAAAGATATACTAATATGCCAATAGGTTGCAACATAGAATAATAATAAAATCATTTGAAATAGTCTAAAATCTACATAGCTTGTGCTCCATAAAGCTAATAATCCAATTCCTAACAACCCCAAGCCATTCCACTTCATAGCATCTTTCCAAAACACTTTTAAACGCTCTTTGTCTCCCTTAAATATATCGCTTCGGAAAAGTGGAAGCATTCCCCAAAATGCAAAATGGTATAAAATTAACACGATCCAACTTATGGGTTTAAAACTTGTTAATAAACACAAGGCCGGCAGGCTATAAATTAATAAAGTGACTTTATACACGTCTTTAAAAACAGGTAAGTCGTAATATAATGCCATAACAAGGTTAATATTGATAATTCAGTGGAATGAAAGTAAATTGAAAAATCAACCCTATATTTAAAATAAAAAGATCCTAAATAAATGTTTGAACAAAGCTTTAAAAATATAGACGACATACTGCATAAAGATGCAGGATGCGGAAGTGAATTGGATTATTTAGAACAAACCTCTTGGGTGTTGTTTTTAAAATACTTAGACGATTTAGAAAAGGATAAGGAAAATGCAGCCTTACTTTCTGGAAAAGAATACACAAGACTCATTGAACCAGTCTACCAATGGGAAACTAGAAAAGACCTCCTATTTGCCGATACAGAAAGTTCCTAGTCCATATTTAATAGTATCTAGAGGTATTGAGTACCAAAATAGTCACACTAATTTCACAACTTTTAGGAAAGTAAATGGAAAGTTTCCGAATTTCCCGATTGGAAAGTAACTCTTCTTTAATAGCAAGCTAAATTAAGTGTTATTATTTGATGAAAACACATATTAAACCTTAACCGTTATAATTTCATCAATTCGAGTAGTATATCTTGGTGATAAACGCTCTTGTTTCATCTTCCAAGTTCTACCTAAATCTTGACAAGCTAATTTAAGTTTTTTTTGACCAATAGACTTGTTTAAACCATCCATTACCTTCATCAGTTTATGATGTTTTGGATTTTCTTCTGTAAAAAAGTTTAATTGCTTTTCTTCTTCTGGTGTAATACCCATAACTATTACCCCTGCTTTTTTATACTGATAACCTTCTTTATATATTGCTTTTAAGCCCATTATAGCGTATCTAACAATATCAATGCTTGAACTTGTTGAATAATCTGTTTTAACTACTATGTTCCTACTATATTGAGGTAATTCTTTACGATGTCCATTTGTATGAATAAAAACCATTATTAAATTACAACATGATTTTTGTTTTCTCAATTTCTCAGCACAATTAACTCCGAAAGTTGAAACCCTTTCTTGGATGTCAGATAATTTAGAATAGTTTTTATCAAAAGTTCGTGTAGTTGCTATTGATTTTTTACGTTTAATATCCTCTAAATCTAAAGTTGATTTACCCTCTAATTCTCTTTTCAATTTTAGCCCAATAATACCCATATTTTTTTTTACCCAAGTATCGGTTAGTTCGGTAAATTGATAAGCTGTTGTTACACCGTAAATACGTAACCGTTCAGCATGCCTCCTCCCTATTCCCCAAATATTACCGACCGCTAACCATTTCAAGGCTTTTATACGTTTTTCATCGGTATCAATAATATAAACGCTACCTGTTTCTTTAGGGTACTTTTTAGCGATACGGTTAGCTACCTTTGATAACGCTTTTGTATTAGCGAAACCAGTACTAATTGGTATTCCTGTTCCAACCCTTACACTCTTATTTATTTCCTTACCATATTCAGCTAAATCAAAGTAATCAAACCCATCAAATTTTAAAAAGGCTTCATCAATACTATAAATCTCTACATCAGGTGAAAATGTGCTTAAAATAGACATCACTCTACTGCTCATATCCCCATACAAGGCAAAATTGGAAGAAAAAACATTAATTTGATGCTGCTTGAAAACCACTTTAAATTTAAAAGCAGGTGCGCCCATAGGTATAAATGGTTTTGCTTCATTACTTCGAGCAATTACACATCCATCATTATTAGATAAAACAACTATTGGTTTACCTCTTAAATTAGGGCGGAATACACGCTCACACGAAGCGTAAAAATTGTTACAATCGACTAAGGCAAACATTATACATATTTTATAATGTTGGTTACAATACCCCAAATTGTAAAATCATTATCTGCGGTAACTTTTATCGGTTTGTATGCTTTGTTTTCAGCAACTAACCAAATAACGTCTTTTGTAATATCTATACGCTTTACCGTAAAATCTCCATCAATAAAACAGACCGCTATGTCATCCGATTTTGGCGTAATGCTTTTATCTATGATTAATAAATCTCCATCATTAATTCCCGCACCTATCATTGAGCAACCTTTTACCCTAGCAAAAAATGTGGTAGATTTATTCTTAATTAATTCTTTATTCAGATCAATTGATGTATCTAAAAAATCATCGGCAGGAGAAGGGAATCCTGCACTAATACCATTCTCAAAAAAAGGTATTTCTAAACTTGTTTTTTGATCTGGGATAATAAACGCTAAAGACCTATATATTTGGATAGTTTTCACATTACAAAACTATCTATAATTTGTAGTTTTTCTGACTACAAAAAGTAGTTTATGCGATTTTATTAAAAATAAAAACCTTATACTTATTAATGAGGTGTTTTTTTGAGAAAACCCACAAAAGTGAAAAACTATAAAAAAAGAAAAGAATAGTTTTTTCATTATTTTTTTTAGTGCATAATGAAAAAAAGAAAATGTGTACGAAGTACTTTTTTGCTTTGAGATTTTGCTCATCCAGATCATTAAACACAACGTCTCATGCATGCTGTCGTAGCGTCCTGAAGGGTTCTAATATACACATTTTTAGATGCAGTATTATTTATCTAATAGTCTTTGAATATCTTCCAATATATTTTCAGGTCCACTTGCTCTCGGATTTACAATGTATCCTTCTCGATCAATTAATACATATGTTGGAGCATAATTTATTTTATATGACTCTATTTGGTCATTAAACCTTTGGTTTTTAGCCACCAAATGAGTGCCTGGCCAATCCTTCTTCGAAAGAAATCGTTTCCATCCCAATATATCTTCTTCTCCAGACTCTAGAGCTACATTTATAAAAACCACTTCATCTAAATTTTCAATTGATTTCTGTAACTCTAGATGCTTTGGAATTGCCTTGATACATGAGCCGCACCATGTCCCCCAAAAATCGATGTAAACAACTTTACCTATAAAATCACTTAATGATACTTCTTCATCCTCAGTGTTTTTCAATGTAAAATCTGGAGCTTTTTTACTTGGCGCAATTTTCATAAAGTCCAGATAGTTTTGTTCAAAAAGAGAATAATATATTTTTGATTGTTGATTAAAAGAAAAATAATTATTTACAATTTCTGCTTGCTCAAAAAAGTTATTCTCTGTCACAGATAAAAAACGAGAGAACTCATTTGAAAGATTTAATAATCCAATATCGCGGTTTATTCCACTTAGGTTATTCTTTACGATAGAGAATTTTTTATTGAACATTTCTTTATCATATCCCGAATTTAAATTTTCTAATTCCTGAATTATTTTATACTCATAATGAACATAATGATCAATACACCCGTCATATCCAGACATGAAATGATAACTTGTGTCTGGTATTAGCTGTTCCAAAACATCTAGTCCTAAAGAATCTGCAGAAACAGAATCCCAACTTCCATGAACATAGTAATTGTGATATTTCAAAAAATCCCAAATATCCCACATCCATTGAATCTGGATTTTTGCAACCAAATAATTTTTATAATTAGTTGGTATTTTATTTGTTATATGATTTTCAACAATGCCAAGTTTTTCTTTTTTTATTTCATCTATATACGCGATAAAATCTTTGGGGTCAAGGAATCTTCGATCTGCATAAAGTTTTATCGATTTTTCGTCTTTAACAATCCATTTGTCTAATTCCAGAGAAATATTATTGAATTCTGAAGCTTTCCCTTTTAATTCTAGGCGACCATCATTAACTCTTATATTTAGGCTATCTCCTGGGTTTAAATAAAAATCATTTTGGTTGATTAGGTTTCCTTGTGAATTTCGTATTTGAAAAAAATCAGCTAACTCCAAGTTTAAACTGAATTTAAAATGTCCAGTAGAGTCTACTATGCATGAATCTTGAGCTTTGTAAAAGTGTTTCCAATCTTGAGCATCAGTACTTCTTACTAGGTAGTACGTTTCTTCTTGAACATCAGAAGTGTAACCATTGATAATTAGTTCATTATAGACTTCAGCATTCTTAGAATCACATGATACCAAGGATATGAACAGAATTAATATATAAATGAATGATTGTAATTTCATGTTTGTTTTCTTATTGCTTCCAACGTTTTGGCTAAACTGCATTTAAATACAGTTTAGGTTTTGTTATATTCAGAATTCTATCTTTAAATATTTTCCTAAATTAATATATTTGTATGTAAACTCAACTTCGGGATACATATTACTTTCTATTCTTTCGAATGGGCATTCATCAATTATTCAAGCTGCCAATAATATTAAATATAAATGTGTAGTTAGTTTATTGAATTCAGCAGGATTAAAACGAGGTGAATTAATAAACTTAAAATTATCTGACATTGACAGCGAACGTATGGTTATAAACGTTATTCAAGGTAAAGGAAATAAAGATAGGCTAACAATTCTTAGCACCTCTGTATTAAAAGATTTAAAAATATATTTTAAGGAATGGAATCCTCAAATTTATTTATTTGAAGGAATGAGAGGTGGTAAATACAGCCTACAAAGTGTTAATCAAATTATTAAAAAAGCTGCAAAAAAGGCGAAAATTAAAAAAATATTACAACCCATATGTTACGACATATTTTTGCAATACATTTATTAGAAGCAGGTTCAGACTTACGTTACATACAGGTGCTCTTAGGGTATTCGAGTACTAAAACAACAGAAATTTACACGCAAGTTGCTGTAAACAATATAAAAACTATTGAAAGTCCTATTGAATCCTTATTTTTGAGTTAAATCCATAAGCTGAATAAGTACAAGTTGTACTTATTCAATTGTTGCAAATAATAAAAACGAAATCTCATGAAGTACTTGATTTTTATGATGATAATGTTCACTTCTATGGCTTCACATATAATCTTCGACTTTAATCAAAAATCAGATCTAAAAGACTGGTATATTGTTGATGATGTTGTCATGGGTGGGAAATCATCAGGTTCCTTTGAATTAAGCCCCAAAGGTTACGCTGTATTTAAAGGATCTATATCATTAGAAAACAATGGTGGATTCTCTTCTATAAGGCATAAATTCGAAAGAAAATCCATTAAGGGTTTCACCAAAATCGTTCTTAAAATAAAAGGCGATACTAAAAATTACCAATTTAGAATAAAATCTAATTCAGCGGATTATTATTCCTATATCACAACCTTCAGATCAAATGGTGATTGGCAAGAAATACAAGTACCCCTGCAAAATATGTACCCATCATTTAGAGGAAGAAAGCTTGATAAACCAAATTTTTCGGAAGACTATATTGAAGAAATAGCTTTCTTAATCGGAAACAAAAATGAAGAAAAATTTCAACTACTTATAGATAAAATAGAGTTAAAGTAAATCATGGAGCTATTTATGAATCTTTAATAGTTTCAATTACTGATATTTCAGGTAAATTGATTGATTCAAAAACCATTACACAATCACAAGTTCTAAATCTCAACATAAAAGAACCTGCTGGGTTATATATGGTTTCTGTTCAAGCAGGAGATAAGAAAGCTAATATTAGGTTAATAAAAGAATAAAACGATTTGCTAACAATGTATAAGCGGCATTAAAACGACCGCTTATACTTAACGTTAGGTGCTATTTCTTAGTTGTTCTTTGGTTTTTAAACTTCTTATTTTCTTGTAATAAATAATAAAAGCCCGCTATCTTTTTGGTCAGGAGCAAGAGATGAAATTTACTTTCTCCTTTTCTAAACGTTAAAATAGTTTTGGCTTTCTGTAGCAGGGTTTTTCGATAGCGTTTGCTCCATTTTCTACTTAAAACTGTCTACCAAACAGTCTGCACTATTTTTACTATTTGTAAGCTAAGGTTTTTTTGCTCTACTTTTTGCTTTTTTACTTGTGCTATGCTCAAACTGTTTTTACTGTAAGTGGACTCCACAAGTTGCTTTTCTGCTACACTCCTACTCGGTTACTTAGTTGCTTTTTTACGTTTTTGGTCTTTAGCTTTTAAGCTTTGTTCCCCTAAAATAACAGCACCTAACAATGTGTATAAAATATGCCTGTTACTAAATTGGTTAGTTATCTGTTTGCTCTCTCAGTTAATGCCATAATTTTTACTTGCAGTTTTTAGCTAATAATTAGCAAGCTGCATTCTTGCTCTGGGATGGACAGGTCTTTATTTTTTTTGACACAGATTAACTTGGGAAGACTCACAAAAATTATTACTTTTAAATCAACTTAAAAACGGGGTGCACATTTCATACACTAGCGTTATCTGTAATTAAATGAAAACAATACTAATAGCCATATTATCATTCACAACGCTCCTTGCTCGTTGCCAAGAAAATAAACGAATTGATTCTGCATCATCCGCAGATACAAGCCAAAATAAAATAACAATTGAGAGAGTGACGCTAAATGAATTCTCGAAAAAGAAAAAGTCACTGCAATTAGAACGTTTACGAAACGTCAAAGATAACCCCTATTTGCTAAGTGCTTTAGTATCTCAATTCAATCTTAAATGGGAGGACGTATCAGAGAAGATAGATAGTCTAGACGACCGTTCAAAACTAACCTTCATTGAAATAGTATTTAAAAATAGTTTTGAATTTACCTTAAAGAATAAGGGGGGAATTATCAAAATACTTGAAAACACTTCACCAGAAGAAGATAGGCAAAAGAATCTTAAACAGACTTTATTGCTTTGTTTGCGCATTAATTCAAAAAATTATACTGAAAGCTTTTCAAAAATCGACAAGCTTACTGTAATAAATTGGAGCACGGAATATTTATTGTGTAAAACTGTTGAAAACAACAAAGAAGATGAATTTAGTATAGATCTTCTGAATTATTTATCAAAAAGAAACGACTGGAATAAACTCGGTCATGACTTAAGCTATTGGGCATTGTATGAAACTAAGGATTCCAATCAAAATAACTTATTCAAACAATTTTTTATAGAACAATTAGAAACAAAAGGATATCAGGAAAACCCGTGGAATGGACACTCTGATTTTCTACCAAAATGGTTGAGTAAGGACGAAATTATTGAAGTTTGTAAAAAGAAAAAAACGGAAAATTATTCGAATGAAAGGTTCTTTTATGGTGAGAAAAGAACCGTGACGAATCTTGAGGAATATGTTTCTGTAGCCTCATTCTATCAAGCCAAATATTTCTCATACTCTTCTTCTTTAGAGTTAATCAGTCAACTCAAAATAATAGACCAAAAGCTGGATCTTATATATATGCTAACTCACCTTCAAGAATTAACAAGTGAGCAAAAGAATGAGCTATTTCAAATTATTCTTGACGAAAAGGAGCAGATTTCATCGTATAACAGTTCAGAATTATTAATGCCAATTCTAAGAACCTTGAAGCCAAACATAGCATTCGAATATATTAACGAAACTTTCCCTAACCTTTATTCGAAATGGACTAATCCTGAACACCTTCGTCAGGTCTTTTATGATTCAAAATTTGATTTCAAGAATTTCATAGATATAGCAAACGAGATCAAATACTTTCACCCCAAATTATCCTATCCAAGCGATTATCTTTTAAGATCTTATATGTCTGGAAACCGTGGATTTAGGTTGAATAATATTAGTTCAGCTCAAGCCATATTCGAAGAAAATAATATTGGAGTTTCCATTTATGATTTATATTATGGTGACTATGAGTTCCCTCTTGATTATGATTTTATTATCGAGTCAACCTTTAGAGATTTATTTAAATCAAATTTCGGAGAAGAAATAAAGAGCTATTATGAATTTGAGATATTAGAAGAGTCAATAATCAACTATAATATTCATGTATTTTTTAAAGGTCGTGACTTCAAAATGGACATCAAAGAACCTATTGGAAATCCAGATAATGAAGCGATAATTCATTTGATGAATGAAATACTTTGGGAAAATGAATCTGAAAAGCAGTTAATTAAATATGGTTACAACAACTTTTATTGCTTAGCCAATAAAGCCAAATTTGAACAATTAGTTGAAAAAGTAAAAAATACAGACAACATAATAGATAGGTAATGCCACCCTGCGGGATGTAACTACCCATACATATGGCGTTGTGTACAATACAGACAAAAAACTATGAAAAAAACAAAGAAGATATTTAACTGGCTTTTAGGAGGGATAGGTTTGTCTTATCTTCTTGTTATAGTATTTCCTTCATTTCTCTTTGCAAATAAATTAGAATACAAGAGCTTTTCTGTGCATTATCATTCCAATGATATTAATATGGAAGAATTAAAGTTAGTTTTAGATAAATCTGAAAATTTACTATACAACACAGAATTATTTAAAAAAGGAATAAGTCAAGACATCTTCATTTGTAATGGGTACAGTGAATTTACTTTTTTTGCGCTGATGTCAAGAAAAGCATTTGCTGTAAACTATCCTATTTTTCAAAATATTTTCATATCCAAGTCTTCAGTTTCACAGAACTATATTTTAAGAAATGGAAAAGAAAATAACAAAAGGACATTAAGTGGAGTTATTGCACACGAAACTGTTCATTCTCTGTTGGAAAACAAATTAGGCCTATTAAAATATAAATTACTCCCTTCTTGGAAAAATGAAGGATACTGCGATTTTATTGTAAATGAAAGTTCTTTTAACGAACAAAAAGGATTAACAGATATTTGTAATGATGAAGTTAATTCAGAATCTGCATCTTTTAAATATTTTAAATACAGAATGATAACACAATATCTATTCCAAGAAAGAAAAATTAAATTAGAAAAATTCTTAAATGATGATTTTGAATTGGAAGAGATTAACGAAAATTTGAAGAACAAATACTGCACACAACATAAAATATAAGTAATAGCTTCCTATCGTCAGCTACTACTCATATTCAAACCGTTACCCAACATTACAAAGCCAATAAAAAAACCGCATAATAATAATATCGATATAACTAAAAATCAATATAAATGGAATTAAATACAAGTTCTAAGGAAGAAAAAAACTATTTAGAATTTTGCGATACTTTACTTTCAAATTGGAAAGAAAACAAAATTACTTTAGAAGATAATTATGGTTTTGATTTAAATGCCTTGCCAGAACCATATTTAACTTTTGGTAATGGTGATAGTAAAGTATGTTTTTTAACTACAAATCCTGGACAAGTACAAGATTTTCAAAAAAGAAATTATAATTTTTCTACAGATGGAGAGTCCTATGCAAATTTATCTAAAAGACTTCCTAAACGAGTCGATCCCATTACAAACGAAAGCTATGAGGGGCAAAAAAGGGTAATTAATATGAAAAAAACCTCTAATTTGTTGTTTCCTGAAAGTAAAGGTTTTTCTCAATTTGAAATTTCTCCTTTTCACTCTAAAGATTGGAAAATAGATATAAAGCGTAAATTTGCAAAGAATGTACTTAAAGAAGAAAATAATTTACACACTCAATATATTCACAAATTAACTTCAATTTTAGGTGATAAAAATTGTATTTGCATTCAAGGAGGGGCTCCTTTACTTAATAGGAAAGATAATTCTATAGATAATTTAACAGAAAAAGAACTACTAAATTTCAATGGAAATGCTATCTGGCGAAGATTAATTAGTAAAATTTTAGGTGTTAAAATAGAAGATTGGAAATTAATTGTATTTGGATATGGACCATCTGGAATAGCTAGTCAAGGTGCATGGTATTACAAAAAAGACAATGTTTTTAAGGTTATTTTATTTACTATGGGTGGAAATAAAATGCCAAAACCAGAAAAAATGGCAAAATTATTCGAAATATTAAAATCTAGTTAAAGTAGATAATATAAAACTCAAAAAAAACAGACAATATGAAAAACATCCTTTTAACTATCATTCTGATAACAATATCATTGAACCTAATGGCTCACGAAGGGGGGCACGGCGTACCTCTAAAAGATTGGACATTAGAATCAAAGAAAGAAACTTTTAAAGCGGACTTTATTAAGTATGACCAAAATGAAGTATGGTTAAATGACCAATCTCATCGATTACTCAAATTCAGC
>Ga0307996_1000130_pt1 | contig 20945 bp, 13 predicted proteins | sample Davwhametageno35_FD_203143 | JGI IMG/M metagenome (GOLD analysis project Ga0307996, IMG submission 203143) | Marine microbial communities from Davis Island wharf, Antarctic Ocean - #35 | ecosystem: Environmental > Aquatic > Marine > Unclassified | place: Antarctic Ocean: Davis Island wharf...
AAAGGTTGTTTTTTGCTGCATTTTACCCTTATTTGATTGTTTTTTACTCAAAAAAGAAAGAAATTCCTCTTTTTCGTCAGTTGTATGAAAATGTAAAACAGTAGAGTCGAGAGAGATTTCTAATACAAACTGAGGAACAAAAAAATGAGCCAAAGGAAAATTTATTTCATCCTTATTGTTGGAACTTAAACTGGGCTCTACTTCGTTTTTTAGGTCGTAACTCAAATAACCAAACACCCAATCTTGGTGTTCACCTACAAATTCTTTCAATCCATCAAAAACTTGATTTTCTTTGGGTATAAAAATCGCTTTTTGTCCTATTGCCAACAAAGAACTCTGTTCTTTTGAATTGGAATTAAGATAAACCAATTGGTCATATTCTTTGGATAGATTTTTTATCTCTTCCTGCGAAATTTGGCTGTGTATGTTTTCGGTGTTTCTCAATGTAAAAAGGAATTTCACGAAGTTACACAAAGGGGCACAAAGTTTCACAAAGGATTCTTTTTCTTTCAATCAGTCATCCTGAATTTATTTCAGAATCTTTCTGTAAATAGAGTTTCGGCTTAGTTTACCTTAAACAATAGCAAGAAAAATTAACCTAACATTAATGAAAAAATTATTCCCTCTTCTCAGTCTACAACAAAACTCCTGTTCTGTTGTTTTTCTTGAGGGTTCGAGTTCTATATTGGAGCATAATTTAGAGCTTTCTTTTCTACATTAATTCCATTTTTATATTTAATCTTTCTCACTTCTTTTCCTTTTTCGTCATACACAACCATTATACCGTGTTTTACATTTTCCTTGTAATTCACAATGCTTATCAACCTTCCACCTCTGTCATATGACTTGAAGGCTCCGTGCAACAATCCTTTTTTGTATTTCATGCTAGATGAAACTAAAATTCCTCCTGGAGAATAATAAGTCCATTTTCCGTGTTTCTTTCCGCTTTTGTATTGCTCTTTACTTACCAAAGAACCGTCATTCTGACTGTACATGGCCCATTTCCCATGCTTTACACTTTTGGTGATTTCTTCTTCTATTTTTAGTTTTTTTCGCTTTTCTTTTACAACCTTATATTTTCCTTCTTCTTTCAAGATTCCATTGGAATGCCAGTATTTCCAGCTTCCTGTTTTGAAATTATCCTTCCAAGATCCTTCGTATCTTTTTCTTTTGTTCGGATACCAACCTTCCCATTTACCTTCAAAAAGTCCATTTGAATAAGAGCCTTCGTCTTTTTTATTTCCTTTTTCGTACCAAGACTCCCAAAAACCCTCTTCTTTTCCGTTTTTAAAAGCCCCTTTATGAGAAAGCTTTTTATTTTCAAACCACACCTCCCAAACTCCTTCTTTTACATTATTCTTGTAAAATCCTTGTTTAAATTTTCTTCCGTTTTTGTAGTTGTAAATCCACTTCCCATTTCGTTTTCCTTCAAGGTAACTTCCTTTCGTTTTTAATTTTCCTGAAGGATAATAAAAGGTCCATTCGCCAGATTGTAGGTTTTTTATAAACTGACCTTCCATGTCTTTTCCTCCGTTTTTATCTAGCCATTTCCAATCTCCTGTTTTTTTATTGTTGTTAAATTCTCCTTCAATGTTTAGTTTTCCATTTTCGAAATACGCTTTGTATTCTCCAGACAAACTGTCTTTTATATACGTTTTCTCACTTTTTATTTGATCAAAAAAGGTGTAGTATTCTTTCCAATTTCCATGTTTAGCTCCATTTTCATGTTGCCCTTTCATCAAAGTTTTTTGACTTGCTTTTTTTAATTCAAATTCTCCATGTAACAAACTGTCTTTATAGCTAAACTGTTCTTTTATTTTTCCGCTTTCGTAAGTAGTGATTCGGTTTCCGTTCCCTTTTTCTATAGTTTGTTTTTTGTCTTTGTTCCAAAAGCTACCCACTCTCTCGATTTCGTTAGAATCATACCTCGCTACTTTTCTTACTGTACTGTCCACATACCAATATTGCCAAACCCCTGATTTTTTACCTCTGTTGTAATTTCCCTCCTCAGCAATTCTTCCGTTTTTAAAATAAGAAGTGTACGTGCTGTCCTTTTCTCCTAAATAGAAAAATCCTTTTATCATCAATTTTCCTGTTTCGTAGTGCTGTAGGGATTCGTTCACGTATTTTCCTCTATTGAAATAAGATAGCTCTTGTAAGTTTCCGTTCTTATAGTAGAACTTCCACTCTCCTTCTTTCGTTCCAAAATAACTCATGTAAGGGTTATTGTTCAAATATCCCACACTTCTCACGTTGGTTTTCCTCTTATCCCAATAAGTCTTTTCCAATTCATAGGGCTTTACTTTTTGTGAAAAAGAGGGGGTAGAAAAGAGTAAAACGAGTAATAAAATTAAAATTCTCATAAAAATATTTTTTGTATTAGTACAACTACAAACTTACTTAAAGTTACGTGTGAACCCTCATTTTATGTTATGGATTATGTAAAATTGATTGTTTATAAATTAGTAAATGCCGTTTTTATTGAAAAAAACACGCCTCCAAACAACAATTACTCAAGTAAATCGTAATTTCGACAGTGATAATTTTACAAAAATATGGAGTGTTGATTCTTCTATTGTTTTTTGTTTTTGATGCCTCTAGTCAAAAAGTAGCAAAGACAATACTAATAGACTCGAGTTTTGTTCAGTTGGATAGCTTTTCAATTGTACCCAATTCTTTTGTGATTTTAAACAATACAAGTCCTGTTCAAGATTCACTTTTTGAATTCAATCCGATCAATGCTTCGCTTATTTGGAAAGGGGGGTTGCCTGTAAATTTACAAATAGAGTATGTACTGCTCTCAGTAAATTTTAGCAAGGTTTATTACAGCAAAGATACTTCGCTTGTTCAAACAGTTTTTAATTATAAAAATCCATTTAAGAGTAACGGAGATACGGATAAAGAGTTGGATTTATTTGGATTGGATAATCTAAATAAATCGGGGAGTTTGTCTCGTGGGATTTCTTTGGGAAATGCGCAAGATTTAGGGGTGAACTCTAATTTCAACTTGCAGTTGTCGGGTAAAATTGGGGGAGACATCACTCTTTTGGCTTCCATTACGGATGATAATATTCCTATTCAACCAGATGGGAATACGCAACAATTACAAGATTTTGATAATGTTTTTATTCAGTTGAGTGAGAACAATTGGAAACTGATTGCAGGAGATTTTACCACAGAAAATAGGGCCTCTCATTATTTACGCTTTCTTAAAAAATCGAAAGGATTGTTATATTCCAATCTATTTAAACTAAAAGACAGCAATCTGATTCAAACAAGTGCTGGAGTTTCTGTTTCTAGAGGGAAATATGCAACTCAGTGTTTTCAGGGAATAGAAGGTAACCAAGGCCCGTATAAGTTAGTTGGAGCAGATAACGAGCAATTCATTCTTGTTTTATCGGGAACGGAACAAGTTTTTGTGGATGGAAATTTACTTCAAAGAGGAGCAGATAATGATTATGTAATTGATTACAACTCGGCAGAAATTACTTTTACTCCTTCTTTTTTGGTAACCAAAAACAAAAGAATTGAAATTCAGTTTCAATATTCAGATAGGAATTATTTGCGTTCTCTCGCGCAAACAGAGGTTTCTTACACAAGAACGAACTCAATTACTTCTTTAAATTTCTATAGCGAACAAGATCACAAAAATCAACCGTTATTCCAAGATTTAGAAGATCCAGAAAAAGCTTTGATGGCTTCGGTTGGGAACAATATTGAAAATGCTTTTGTACAAAGAGAAAATCGAGTGGGTGAGGATAACAATGTGGTTTCTTATGAGAAATTAGATTCGCATGGCTATTCTATTTATCAATACTCCAACAGCACCGATTCTAGTTTGTATCGTTTGCAATTTACTAATTTGGGAGCAGGAAAAGGGAATTATGTTTTAGATGGTTTTTCTCCTTTTGGGAAGATTTATAAATGGGTAAAACCCGATACAATTGGTGGAATTATAATAAGAAATGGAGAATACGAACCAGTAGTTCTTTTAATTACTCCAAAAAGAAAACAAATGCTTGCGGTTGAAAACATATGGAATGCGACAAAAAATCTAACAATAATCTCGGATTTGGCATTTACAAATGTCAATGTCAATACGTTTTCTTCGCTTGATAACAACAAAAACTATGGCGTTGGAGGAAAGTTGAAAGTAATAAATGAGAAGGAAATTGATTCTATATCTTCATTTATGGCGGGTGGTTTTGTCGATTTTACTAGCCTAAATTTTAATCCAATTGAGAAATTTAGAGCGATAGAATTTAATAGAAACTGGAATTTGGGAAATCAAGAAATTACTACCCCTTTATTTCTTGCCAATGTAAAGCTAGGATACAAAAAAGACAGTTTAGGGGCTGTGGATTATAATTTTGATGTGCTAGATTTGGGCGAACAGTTTCGTGGGTTCAAAAATAACCTAGTGTTGAATGTAGACACGAAAAAACATTTAGTGAATTATACCGGAAGTTTATTGAATTCCAAATCAGATGTAAACACAACTTTTTACCGACATAAATCTAACTTGGAATGCCGATTTTCTAAATTCATAATTGGATACAGAGACGAAGCTGAAAACAATAAATTTATGACAGATAGCTTATTAGGAAATAGTTATTCTTTTTATGACGGAAAAGTGTATTTGAAAAACAAAGGAAAAAAGAATGAATTCAACTTATATTATGGGTACAGAAATGAAAAAACAGGACAAAACAATGCGCTTTCGCAAAGTGCATATTCGCATGAAACAGGATTGGACTATAACTTAATCTCTTTCAATAAATTTACTCAGCTAAAAGGGAATGTTGCTTATAGAAAACTGGTGCCTATTGATACGAATAATGGATTGACTCCAGAAAACACTTTTTTGAATCAAACTAACTTCAGTACTTCGTTTTTAAAACAATTAGTGAAGTTGAATACATTTTATAGCATAGGTTCTGGACTGGAACAAAAAAGAGAGTTTTTGTATGTAGAAGTAAATCCAGGACAAGGAGTTTTTGCTTGGATAGATTACAATGAAAATGGAGTAAAAGAGCTGAATGAATTTGAAGTGGCAGCTTTTGCAGATCAAGCAAATTTTATTCGTGTTTTTACTCAAAGTAATGAGTATATAAAAACTTATTCTAATCGGTTTAGCCAATCGGTTTCCATTAATCCTTATCAAATATTAAAAAATAAAGAGGGTAAGTTTTGGAAGTTTTTATCTAAAACTTCCTCTGTTTCGGCTTACCGAGTTGACAGAAAAACAACTAAAGAAAGTTTTGCAACCAGCCTAAATCCTTTTGTCAACAACCTAGAAGATGAAGGGTTGGTTTCTTTGAATAAAAACATTTTTTCTTCTTTGTTTTTTAATCGAACTGGTTACAAATATGGAGTTGAACTAAAATACGAAGACAAGAGTAATAAAATATTGCTATCTAATGGTTTTGACTCAAGAAATAAGGAAAGTATAGGCATAAATTTACGATACAAAGTGAGCCGTTTTTTGTTGAAATGGGAAAATGAAACAGGCGAAAAAACGTTAACTTCTAATTACTTATCAACCCGAAATTTTTCGCTTGATTATTGGAAAACTTCTCCAACAGTTACTTTCCAAAAAGGAATAAATTTCAATTGGGATTTTATGTATTCTTACGCAGAAAAAAAAAACAAATTAGCTGGAGATTTTGCTTCCCTTAGTACATTGGGAACAACTATAAAATACACGGTAGTCAATCTATTAAATATCTCTTCTTCTTTCAGTTTTCTTGCAATTGGATATACAGGAGCTAACAATTCTTCTTTAGAGTATGAGATGTTGGAAGGACTTAAAAAAGGAAATAATTTCACTTGGGAATTGTTGTTGAATAAACGAGTTGCTAAGAACTTAGATTTAACTTTAAATTATAACGGAAGAAAACCAGAAAGCATAAAAACTATCCATTCTGGAACGGTACAAATAAGGGCTTTCTTTTAATTCAGTTTATAAGCTTTATATCAGAAAATAAGTAGTTTGAAACCTCTACTTTTAGCATGAATTAATACCCTGGCTTTGGATTGAATTTTGTTCTCACTCGTGTTTTTTACCCTTGATTCTTTGTTCTTAACTATATTATGTATAATCCTAGTTTAATAAAGACTACTAAAGTGATTTAAGAAAGTCATAGATGAAATTTTTAATTGCTTTTTAGTCTTAGGAGTTCTACCTTTATTGAAGTAAAAATACGAAGTAGAATTTCACACCTTCGTTTAATTTGAGTATCCTTGAAAAAGAAAAATTTATGTCACAAAAAAATGTAAGATTAGAAGTAATGAAACACCTTGAAAAAGATGTGAATACTTTGATTCAAAAATACTTAATTCCGCCAGAAACAATTTGGCAACCTCAAGATTTTTTACCTGATGCAAGAGAAGCTAATTTTACAGATAAAATTTTGGAAATTCAGGAGTTGGCTAAAGAAATGCCTTATGATTTTTGGGTTGTTTTGGTGGGTGATATGATTACAGAAGAAGCGTTACCAACTTACGAATCTTGGTTGATGGATGTGGATGGAATGGACCAAGTAGAAGGAAACGGATGGGCAACTTGGATACAACAATGGACTGCAGAAGAAAATAGGCACGGAGATTTATTAAACAAATATTTATATTTATCGGGAAAGGTAAATATGAAAGAGGTGGAAATAACAACTCAATATTTAATTGCAGATGGGTTTGATATTAGAACAGGACGTGATCCATATAAAAACTTTATTTACACAAGTTTTCAAGAATTAGCAACTTACATTTCGCACAATCGTGTGTCTGAAATTGCTAAGAAGCATGGAAATAAACAGCTAGCAAAAATGTGTAAAATGGTGGCTGGTGACGAAATGAGACACCACAATGCTTACTCGGAATTTGTAGATAGAATTTTCAAAGTAGACCCAAGCCAAATGATGCTTGCTTTTACTGATATGATGAAAAAGAAAATTACAATGCCTGCTATTTTCTTGAGAGAATCTGGAGGGAAAATTGGAACTGCTTTTGAAGAGTTTTCTAATACTGCACAAAAAATTGGAGTTTATACTGCTAGCGATTATGTAGATATCTTGAATAAACTGATTAACAAATGGGAAATTGACAAAATCACAAATTTAACTGACGAAGCAGAAAAAGCCCGTGATTACTTAATGAAACTGCCATCAAGAATGATAAGAGTTGCTGAAAGAATGGTTGTTCCAGATAACAATTACAAATTTAAGTGGGTGGAAGAATCTAGGGTTTAAGTAGGATTGCTTATCTATTTAAACTTGTAAAATAAGAGTTTCCCTTTTCTCAATTCCCAAACCTAAAGTTTGTACCTTCACGGCTCAAACAAGAAAAATTGATAAACCTCAAAACGACATACATCCCTTACTTTCCAATAGTTGGAATGATCGTTTACCTTATTTTATTTGTGACTGCGGCTAGTTTTTATCCCGGAGGATCGGATAATCTTCCTTTGGGTGAAAATGGATATAGTTTTTTTCATAATTTTTTATGCGATACAAACAATGAGTTTACCCATTCGGGAATTAGAAACCCAGGGCAATCCATAGCCGTTTTAGCTCACCTTGTATTAAGCTTTACAATGATGTCATTTTTCTATGTTTTGCCCGGAATATTCTCACATCAAAACAGAAATACTAAGCTTATTCGTGTATTTGGTGTTCTGGCAATGGCTGTTTTTACTTTTATGTACCAGGAAGATTTACACGACTTAGTTGTTACTTTAACAGGAGTTTTTGGGTCTATGGCTTTTGTTCCAATTTTTATTGAACTTATAAAATATAAAAATAAATCTTTTAAAGCATTAACCTATTTGGTATATGCAATGAGCCTTACCCTCTACCTTGGTTTCGAAACAAAAGTTGGAATCTATTACATGCCTTTTCTACAGAAATTTGTGTTTATGATAGATGCAGCTTTAGTGATTTGGACAGGACTTATTTTGATTCTCAAGAACAAACAGTCTGCTATCCTAAATTAATTTCAGCAATGTTCTTGATTCTATTTCTTTCCAAGAAAGCATCAATAGTTTCGAAATGCTCTATTACTCTTTGGTTCTTAAACTCAAATACTTTTTCGGATAATCCTTGCAGGAAATCTCTGTCGTGAGATACTAGAACTAGGGTTCCGTCATATTCTTTTAATGCTTCTTTCAGGATGTCTTTCGACTTCAAGTCTAGGTGATTTGTTGGCTCATCCAGGATGAGTAAATTTACGGGTTCAAGTAATAGTTTTACCATTGCTAGCCTTGTTTTCTCTCCCCCAGACAATACACTTACTTTCTTATCTATGTCATCTCCTCCAAACATAAATCTTCCTAACATGTTTTTTATTTGGGTGCGAATTTCGCCTACAGCTACTTCGTCAATCGTTTGAAAAACAGTTAAATCTGGATCAAGTAAAGAGGCTTGGTTTTGTGCAAAATACCCTACTTCCACATTGTGTCCCAATTTACACTCTCCCTTTACTTCTATTTCTCCCAAAATGGCTTTTATCATAGTGGATTTTCCTTCTCCATTTCGCCCAACAAACGAAACTTTTTCTCCTCTAGAAATCACCATGTTTGCGTCCTTAAACACTACATTGTCTCCATAAGATTTAGAAACTTCCTTTGCCGAAACTGGGTAATCTCCAGACCTTGGTGAAGCAGGGAACCTTAATTTTAAAGCGGAGTTATCTACTTCATCAATCACAATAACATCTAGCTTTTCCAGCATTTTCTCTCTCGAAGAAACTTGATTTGTTTTGGAGTATGTTCCTTTAAATCTATCGATAAACAATTGGTTATCGGTAATGAATTTTTGTTGCTCTTTGTATGCTTTTATTTGGTGAGACCTTCTTTCTTCTCTCAATTGCAAATAGTTCGAATAATTGGCTTTATAGTCATAAATCTTCCCCATTGTTACTTCAATGGTTCTGTTTGTAATGTTATCTATAAATGCTCTATCGTGAGAGATCACCATTACGCCATGAGCTTTATTTACTAAGAAATCCTCTAGCCATATTACCGATTCAATATCAATGTGGTTGGTTGGCTCATCCAACAAGATTAAGTCTGGTTTTTGTAATAAAATCTTCGCTAACTCAATTCTCATTCTCCACCCTCCACTAAATTCACTGGTTGGTCTTTGAAAATCTTCGGGTTTAAACCCCAATCCTTTCAGTGCTTTTTCTACTTCAGCATCATAGTTTACATCTTCTAATGCATAAAATTTCTCCCCCAATTCCGATACGTCTTCTATGATTTTCATGTAGCCATCACTTTCGTAATCGGTTCGGGTAGAAAGCTCGTTATTCAGTCTTTCCATTTCGTTTTTTATCTCAAAAACCTGCTTAAATGCTTTGGCTGCTTCTTCAAAAACTGTGCAATCGTCTTCCGTCAATAAATGCTGAGGTAAATAAGCGATTACCGCTTCTTTGTTAGCGCTTACATTTCCGCTTGTAGCTTTTTGAACTCCAGCCACAATTTTCATCATGGTAGATTTTCCAGCTCCATTTTTACCCATTAAGGCAATTTTATCGGCTGGGTTTATGACAAACGAAACATTGCTAAATAGGATGGTTCCGCTAAATTCTACGGCTAAATTATTGACTGAAATCATAGGATAGTTTTTGAAGAAGCAAAAGTACACAAATTGAAGTCTCCTTTTTTCATCTTTTGATTAATTAATCTAAAAAATCCGCCAAATTTCTTCTGTCTTTTTTTGTGGGTCTTCCTGCGCCTTTGTCTCGGTAGGATTTTTGTGCAAGCTGCTGCAATCTAAGCTTTTCTACTTCCTCTATAGAGGTCGTTTCCAGAATAAAATCTTGAACTAACTTTGCGCCCATTCTCTTGGTGGCAATGTCTAGTACTTTGTATTCGAATTTTACCCCTCCTTTTTTCACACTAATTTTATCTCCCATTTTCACCTCTTTTGAGGCCTTGGTTTCTGCTCCATTTATCAAGATTTTATTTTTCTTGCATGCTTCAGAAGCTTTGCTTCGGGTTTTGAACAACCGCACCGACCATAAAAAAGAATCTACTCTTGCCATAGAGTAAAGTTAGTTTTTTTTGTCTCTTTATTCAAATCTGAGTAAATCCTTCCTTTTTTTAACAAAATTAAACCTTTAGCTCTTTCTTAAAAATCACCTTCTCTTTTTTAATCTTTTGGCCACAATCGCCTAAATGATCAATTCTCTCATTTTTAAATTCAAAACCGATATTTCTTACATAGAAGTTCCCGAAGAACTGAACAATCCTTTTGATAACGATACTGAAAATATAGGTCTGCATTTAGGCACTCTGCAAAATCCCATAAACCTTTGTCGTTATGAAGGGGTTTCTTTTGTAAATGAATAAATATTAAATCACTACCTTGTAATCCTAATTATTTATAAAAATAACGCCTAAAAAATGGAAATATTAGACTGGATACAAGATTGGTTTCAATATAATTGTGATGGAAAATGGGAGAAGGGTAATGGGATTCAAATCACTACATCTGATGTTCCTGGGTGGGAAGTAGAAATAAATTTATCCAATACCTCTATGGCACACCTCTCCCTAGATTGGATTTTGAACGAAAACAGCAAACAAGATTGGTATGGTGTAAAAGTAGATAACCAGACATTTAGTGCGGCTTGTGATTCGGGTAAACTGGAGTTTATTCTCAACATGTTCAAAGAAATGATTGAAAAATTGGAGAATTAATTTCCAATTAATAAAAACAAAAAACGCCCAGCAAAGCTGAGCATTTTCAATAAATATTAATCCAATTTTTATGCTTCGTTTTCTACCAAGTTAAACGTAGCCATTTCTGGTAAATCATATTCTTTTTCGGCTAGTTTTTTTGCTACTACTTCAAAAGCATCTAATGTTTCTATTACATCTTCTTTGCTGTGTGAAGCTGTTGGGATTAATCTAAATATAATCATTCCTTTTGGTATAACTGGGTACACTACAATAGAGCAAAATATTCTGTGGTTCTCTCTCAAGTCATATGCCAAGTGAGTTGCTTCTTCTAGCGACCCTTTCATGTAAACTGGTGTTACACAGGAGTTGGTGCTTCCTATTTCAAAACCTCTTTCTTTCAATCCGTTTTGTAATAAGTTTACATTGTCCCACAGTTTGTTTTTGAATGACAAATCGCCTCTCATCATATCCAATCTTTTTAATGCTCCAATCACAAATGGCATAGGTAAAGATTTCGCATATACTTGTGAACGAAGGTTGTATTTCAAGAAATCAATTACTTCTCTATTTCCGGCAATAAATCCTCCAATTCCTGCCATAGATTTAGCAAATGTTGCAAAATATACGTCAATTTCATCTTGTATTCCCTGCTCTTCTCCTGCTCCGTATCCTGTTTCTCCCAACACTCCAAATCCGTGAGCATCATCTACCAAGATTCTGAAATTATATTGCTTTTTAAAGGCTAATATTTCTTTTAGCAATCCTTGGTCTCCTCTCATTCCAAAAACTCCTTCAGAAATCACAAGAATTCCGCCTCCTGTTTCTTTAGATAGTTTTTCTGCTCTCTTTAAGTTCTTTTCAAAACTCTCCATGTCGTTGTGCTTAAACATGTATCTTTTTCCTTGGTGCATTCTCACCCCATCTATGATACAAGCGTGTGACTCTTGATCATACACAATCACATCGTGTCTATCTACCAATGCATCTACACATGAAGCTATTGCTTGGTAACCAAAGTTTACGACTAATCCTGCATCTTTTTGTGCAAAATCAGCCAACTCATTTTCTAATTGCTCGTGGTATTTTGTATTTCCGCTCATCATTCTAGATCCCATTGGATAAGCCAATCCCCAGTCTGCAGTTGCTTGTGCATCTGTTTTTCTTATTTCTGGGTGATTTCCAAGACCTAGGTAGTTATTCAAACTCCAGTTCAGTACTTCTTTTCCGTTAAACATCATTCTTGGAGCCAATTCTCCTTCCAGTTTTGGAAACATAAAGTACCCTTCTGTTTTAGATCGGTATCTTCCTAGTTCTCCTCCTTTTGCTATTTTTTCAAATAAATCCGCCATCTTTCTTACTTGTTATTGTTGTTAAAATAAAATTCGTTTATTACTGTTGTCAATTCGTCTTCTTTCTCATTTGAATAGCCATTTTCTTTTTGCCAATCAAAATCATAAAACTTAGATAAATACTTGCTCCCATGATCTGAGAACATCAATACTACCGTATGTTTTTTATTCAGTTCTGGAGCAATAGCTTTCAGTCCCTCAATAGTTGCCCCACAAGATCCTCCTGCCATAATTCCTTCCTTACGAGCTAAGTGCAAGATGTTTTTCACACTTTCTTTGTCGTCTATTTTTATAAATCTATCAATGCTATTCATTAAGACGTTAGGAGGAATAATATCCTTCCCTACTCCCTCAAGCATTGTTTTTCTTTTCAATGAAGTGTCGTATTCTCCTGTTTCATGAAAATGTTTCAAAACTGAACCTTCACTATCTACAGCCGTTACATCAATGTTTTCGTTTTTCTCTTTCAAGAATTTAGCAATTCCAGAAATCGTACCTCCCGTGCTTGCCGAAGATATAAGATGAGTTACTTTTCCTTCCGTTTGTTCCCAAATTTCTGGTCCTGTTGTTGCATAATGCGCTCCTACATTATCCAAATTGTAATTCTGGTTGATATAAAAAGCATTTGGAATTAATTTACTTAATGTCTCTGCCGTTTTGTAATAAGATCTTGGGTTGTCTGCTTTTACTCCACTCGGACATAAAACCACTTTTGCTCCCAAAGCTTTTATCGCGTTTATTTTCTCTATAGATGATTTATCTTTTACACATACAACACATTTATATCCTTTTATAGCACAAATCATTGCTAAACTAAATCCTGTGTTTCCAGAGGTTGCTTCTATCAAAGTAGAAACGCCTTTCTCTAATTTCCCTTCTTTTTCTGCCTGTTCAATCATATTAAGAACAGTACGGTCCTTTGCCGAATGTCCCGGATTAAAACCTTCGAGTTTTGCATATACATTGGTGTTGTAAATGTCGCTTAGCTCGTGCAATTTTACCATGGGAGTTTTCCCAATGGAATCGATTAAGGATTGTTGCGTTTTGTTCATCTTTTCTTTTTTCCTATTGAGCCTAACTAGTTATTGTTTTTAAATCACTCTTAGCTTCTCAATTTTTTTTCTCATCCACTATGGACTTTCTCATTTAAATAACAGAGTGTTCCCGTCATGGTTTTTGAATAATTTCCATAACTCTTCCTCCATTTCTTCTTGTGATTTTTGCCATCTCCACTCACACTCTTTCAAGTGATACGTGTAGTATTTTGATACTCCATTAAATTTACTAAGTCTGTTTTTTACGTAAGTCAAAAACCGGTTTGTACGGCTTCCTTCTTCGTTACTAAATGAGATGTATTTGATGTATTTGTGCTCTTTTACACCTTTGTAATACTTTTTTAAAGCATCAGGAACAGATTCTTCAATTTGGTTAACTCCATTTTTCACTGTTTCAGAAAAATGCTCTACAAAATTATAAGGCTGATAAATATGAAGGTTATCTCCATTTTCTACTACCACCATTAATTTATTTTCCTCACCTTGCGCAATTCCTTTGGTAAAAGAATTATACAGTGAGTTTACATAATCTTTTGATAATGAGTAGCTGTTTGCTGTCTCTTCCAGCTTTTCTCTTTGATGAGTGTAAATGCATTTGCGATAAATAGAATAGTATCTATTTATCGTTTTTCGGTTAAAACCAAGCAATAGAGATGCTTTTGTAGCATCAATATCTGCACAAAAGTACTTTATTATTTTTTTTACTTTATACGAGCTTAACTTGCTGTTTTTCATTTTATTGTGAACAAACTAAACTTTTTTGGTGGTCTAGCTTATTCACAAATGTAGACATTTTTGTGAATTAACAAAGCTATTTTGTTAAAAACTGTGTTTTTAACAAAATGAAAATATTTTTAGATAGCTTGCGAATGAAAGATGAAAAGTCAGCCTCCTTACCTCCTTTTAAGAGAGAGGGTGTTACTCGACTTTAGGTAGAGTTTATTCTAAACCAGTGTCATTAACTATTTCAAGGGAATGACAAGCAGAAAGGATAAGAAAATGGTAGGGCGAAATATCAATGCAGTGTTAGCTATTTAAAACAAAAAAGTCCTTAGTACAAGGTGTACTAAGGACTAATTACTTTTTACTAATAACTATTGGCTATTGGCTAACTTCTAATCAACCCAATCAGCTACGAACATGTTAGTTGATCTGCCTCCTCCGTTATCTCTGTTAGATGAGAATACAATTCTTTTTCCATTGGGAGAGAACATTGGGAACGAATCAAATGCTTTGTCATATGTGATTTGTTCCAGTCCTGATCCGTCCAAGTTTATCATAAATAAATTGAAAGGAAATAATTTTGTAATGTGGTTAGAACTAAAGATTACTTTGTTTCCAGAAGGGTGGAAAAATGGTGCCCAATTAGCTCCCCCTAGATTTGTAATTTGTTTCATGTCGCTTCCGTCTACGTTACATACAAATAACTCCATAGCTGTAGGTTGTACCAATCCTTTTGCTAATAAATCTTTGTATTCTTTTTTCTCTAATTCCGTTCTTGGACGAGATGCTCTAAAAATTAATTTAGTTCCATCTGGCGAGAAAAATGCTCCTCCGTCATATCCTAGTTCGCTAGTAACTTGTTTGATATCTGAACCATCAATGTTCATCGTGTACAGTTCTAAATCTCCCGAACGGTCCGATGTAAATACAATTAAGTCTCCTTTTGGAGATACGGTTGCTTCCGCGTCATATCCGTCTCTGAAGGTAAGTTGCTTCTTTAAATTTCCTTTTAAATCTGCTACAAAAATATCGAAATCACTATAAACAGGCCATACATATTTATCTCCTCTTGGTGGTTCTACTGGACAAGCCGAGTCTCCCAAGTGAGTAGAAGCATAAATAATAGTGGTATCTCCAGGCATAAAATAACTACAAGTAGTTCTTCCAAATCCTGTACTTATTCGTTGCGGTATTGTTCCGTCACTCAAATCTTGACCAATTGGCATGGTATAAATTTGATCACATTCTGCTCCCCATTTGTTATATTTAGTTTGGAAAACAAGGCTTTTGTTATCAAAACTCCAATATGCTTCGGCATTATCTCCTCCAAAAGTTAATTGCTTAGTGTTTGCTAAATGAACTTCTTCTTGGGGCTCTTCCCACTTTTCGGTTTCTCCAGAATAGGAATCTGCTTTTTCTGAGCCCGAACAGGCTATAAAAAAGGGAATTAATAAAAATATTGTTGCTTTTTTCATTGTGTTTATAGATTTGTAGACCAAAAGTAATTGAATTATTTTAATAAAAATATAATGTAAATCATATTCTTATACCTTTAAGAACCTTTATCTTTGCAAAAGTTTTAGTGAAACCTGATATTTAATAAATTTAACTTATGAAATTACTTTATATATTACTTTCTGCCACTTTGTTGGTTGCTTGTAACACACAAACAACAGCTCCTGCTGTTAATTATTTAGAAAATTACGTTTCTGATGTCACTTATTTGGCTCACGACAGCCTTGAGGGAAGAGAGGTTGGAACACAAGGAGAGGTTATTGCTGCGACTTATATCGCAGAACGAATGAAAAAAATAGGGTTAATCCCTAAAGGAGATGATAGCAGTTATTTTCAGGTTTTTACTAGAAAAATGAAAGCTCACCCCCATGATACACTTATGCTTGGTGATGAAATAGAAGGAAGAAATGTTCTTGGGTTTATTGATAATAACTCTAAAAGCACAATTGTAATTGGAGCGCATTACGATCATTTAGGATACGGAGAAGAGGGGTCTTTGTCTTATAGCGCAGGACAAATTCACAATGGAGCAGATGACAATGCAAGTGGGGTTGCTGCAATGCTTGGATTGGCTAGTAAATTTAAAAATGTTAAATTACAATCCAATGTTTTGTTCATTGCGTTTACTGGAGAAGAAAAAGGATTGTGGGGTTCCAATTATTTTGTAAAAAACTCTACTTTGTCTAATTCTGAAATGAATTTTATGATTAATATGGACATGGTAGGAAGATTAGATTCTAATAATAGATTAGCTATTTATGGAATTGGTACTTCGCCTGTTTTTAAACCTATTTTAGATTCTTGTAATACTTGGGGATTCAAATCAAAATTTGATTCTTCGGGAGTTGGTCCATCTGATCACACTTCTTTTTATTTGGCTGATGTGCCTGTACTTCATTTCTTTACTGGGCAACACAAAGATTATCACAAACCAACAGACGACACCGAGTTTATTAATTTTGAAGGAATTGTAAAGGTGGCTGATTATATAGAGTCTGTGGTTCTTTCGTTAAATAAGTTCGATACTATTCCTTTTACTAAAACCAAAGAAACCTCTAATAAGGCAAGAGCTTTCAAGGTTACTCTTGGTGTAATTCCAGATTATTTATATGATGGAGCAGGAATGAGAATAGACGGAATAAAACAAGAAAGACCCGCGCAAATTGCAGGAATAGAAAAAGGAGATGTTGTTGTGAAAATGGGTGGGTTTGAAGTGAAAAACATGACCGATTATATGAATTGTTTGTCTAAATTTGAAAAAGGAATAACCGTAATTGTTCAAGTGAAAAGAGGAGAAAGCGTTTTAAACAAAAAAGTCGTTTTTTAAAAAAAAAAATATTACATACTTTAGGGTAACCATTTGTTACTAATCTCGTATTAGTGCTTATGTGCCCTAGGACATTAAAGAATCTTGCTATTTTATTTATGCTCGCTATTTTTTCAAATGGCTTAATAGCAAGTTGCCTAAATGTTACTCCTTCTTTTTTATCTTCGAGAACGTCAATTTGTGGAGTGGGACCGCATACAGTCTCATTTACAAATACATCAACAGGTTCAAATTCGGCCTCATCTGGTTACCAATGGTATTTAAACGGAACTCTATTTGCAAATACTACGGGGACAGCTACCACAACTTCTAATACTATAACTTCTTTTGGAACTTATCAATATATGCTTGTTGCATTTGATACAGTGGGGGTCTGTTTAGACACTGCTTATCATACGGTTACCATAACACAAATGCCTGTCGTAAATTTTAATTTCCCCTCAGGAAATATATGTCCAAACTCAGCCGTTTTATTCACAGACAGCTCTACTAGTCTAACCGGTGGAGTTCTTTATTTTTGGGACTTTGGTGATGGAGGAACTGATTCGTCTCAAAATCCAACACACATTTACGCGGTCGGAGGAACCTATTCCGTCACGTTAACTGTTTTTAACTCGGATAGCTGTCCCTCTTCCATTTCTAAGACTATTTCTATCTTAGCCTCTCCCAATATTAATATTTCTGGAGATGATGGAGATGGAGATACGAGAAAATGTTTAATTGTAGGTGATACTGACACTGTTGATGTTGTGACTTTTGTTAATAGTTCTACTCCAGGGATTACTTATACTTGGGATTTCGGAGATGGAACTCCTAATGCGACTCAAACTTACGTCACAGCCCCTGATGCCCTTACTCATTCTTTTAATTCTTATGGTACTTTTAATGTCATTTGCTCTGCAATTGATACAAATGGATGTACTTATGTAGACACGATAATAGTTGTGTTTGAAAAGTATATAGCTGCATCTTTCACTATTCCTACAATTCAAACTTCTGGCTGTACTCCCCATTCTGTTACCCCTTTAAATACTTCGGCAAGTGCAACTACATACACGTGGGGTTTTGGAGATGGCTCTCCTTTAGTAATTACAAGTTCGGCAGCTGCTCCTTCGCATATTTATGACACTACGGGGTTTTATACTGTCACATTAATTGCTTCAAACTCTTGTAACGCCTCCAATTCTTCTTTTAGTTCAATTACTGTTTCGAGTTCTCCTATTGTTAATTTCACTTCTTCTCTAGTTGGAAGAGGCTGTTCTCCTCAAAACATTTCTTTTGTAAATAACTCTCAATTAGTTTCTCCAACTAATAATTTTAGTTGGGACATGGGGAATGGAAACACCTATGTTGGTTCTAATCCGCCAATGCAAAGTTATGGAGTTGGTACTTATGTTATAAAGTTAGTTGCAGGTAATGGATGTGGATCAGATTCTGTTTCTCAAACCATTACGATAGACTCTCTTCCTTATGCTCAAGTTTCTGTTTCTCCTTTATCAGGTTGTTCTGGGATGGCAGTTGGAGGAAGTGCACTAAACTTTGGTTTTGGTACTATAAGTAGTTGGTATTTAGATGGTGTTCTGGTGAGTTCTGGTGATACGCTTTCTACTCAAGTTTTTACTAATACAACCGATTCGATTCAAAATTATATTATTAGATACAACATTACAAACCATTGTGGTTCTTATGATTCTTTATTTACTGTTGAGGTTCATCCTGAGGTACAGGCTATTTTAGCAAATACCTTAACCCTTATTTGCTCTGGTGATTCACTTCTTCATCAAAGTATATCTTCGGGAGATTCACTCTCTTACTTTTGGAGTTTTGGAGACGGAACAACTTCAACCTGGGCTGGTCCTCACAATAAAATTTACACTAATCAAGGGGTTGATTCTGTCGTTCTAAAAATAACAGGCCATTGTGGTGTGGATTCCGTTAAAAAAACAATTTTAATTGATTCTTTGCCTTATGCAACTGTTTCAATATTGCCTCTAGAAGGGTGTTCCCCATTGATTGTTTCAGGAAGTTCTACTCCTTATGGAAATAACACAACCTCAACCTGGTTTAGAAATAGTGTAAGTTATGTTGTGGGTGCAAACATGCCTCCAACTGCTTTTACCAATAATGGAAATGTTGTTCTTCTTAACACTATTCGATACAATATATCTAACCACTGCGGTTCTTTTGACACGACTTCAATAATTAAAGTTCATCCAAAAGTTCTTGCTCTTATGACTCCGGTAAATACAACTGTTTGTGTTGGGGACAGTTTACAGTTTATAAACTTATCGAGCGGGGATAGCCTTACGTTTTTATGGAGGTTTAGTAATGGCGATACCTCAACATTTTCTGGCCCTCAATCTCGAACTTTTAACACTCCTGGCTTAGACACAACTTGGCTTTTTGTAGAGGGTTACTGCGGAAAAGATTCTTCTTTTTCTGTGATTACAACCAATCAGCTTCCTGTTGCTGATATACTTGCAGATGTTGATTCTGGGTGCGAAGATTTAAGGGTAAACTTCACTAATGGAGCTCCAAACGGAGCTAATTATTTATGGAATATTAATGGTGGTGTTTCATTATCATATACTCCTTCTGCTATATTTACGACAATCGGTTCAAACAAAGTCTATTTAAAGGTAGATAGTGTAGGATGTTCGGCTCATGATACAATAGATATTATTGTTTTTCCTGGTCCCGACCCTTTATTTGCATACACCCCTTTGTCTGGGTGTTCTGATTTGGGTGTTGTAATTACAAACACAAGTCCCGTTTCTTTTGGAGATAAATATTTCTGGAGTTTCGGTAACGGGAATTTTGATACCGTTTATTCTCCTCCTGTTCAAACTTTTGTTAATTCATCCAACATAAATGACAGCACTTATTTTCTTAAATTAGTGGTTTATACAGTAAACGGATGTAGCGATAGTTTATCTCAAAATGTAACGGTTCGCCCTTTGCCTAAATCGTCTTTTGGTGTTTCGGATACAACCGCTTGTGAAAAAGAATTGTTATTGTTTCAAAACAATTCAATAGGAGGAAATTCTTTTAGGTGGTATTTTGGAGATGGCGATTCTAGTTTGATTCTATCGCCCTCCCATTCTTATGATACGGCAGGAACTTATTTAGTAACTTTAATTTCTACAACAATATGGAATTGCCAAGACACATCTTATCAGACTCTTGTGATAAATCCAAACCCTATCGCTCTGTTTTATTTTGATTCTGTTTGTTTTACCTACTATACAACTTTTGTTGACTCTTCTTTATTTGTGCCAACATCATGGAAGTGGAATTTTGGGGACGGGGACAGTTCTTCTGTTCAACACCCAACACACTCCTATTTAAAGGATTCTGTTTATCCTGTTTCGCTTCATATTTCCAATGTTTTTGGTTGTGAAAGTTCTACTTTTTCTTCTGTAATTGTTTACAAAAAGCCTGTCGCCAACTTTGGTACTTCAGCAGCTTGTGCTAAAAAGATAACCTCTTTTTATGATTCTTCATCCGCCAATCCTATCAGCTGGTTTTGGGATTTTGGGGATGGAAATACTGATTCGGTTAAAAACCCTCTGCATATTTATGCAATAGGTGGGGTTCATGCTGTAAAGCTAATTGTAGAAAATGCTTCTGGGTGTATTGATTCTATTACAAAGGTTATTACAATTAGTACTGTTCCAAAAACATACTTTATTGCAAACCCTGTTTGTTTTGGAATGCCAACAAGCTTTATAGATTCTACCGTTTTAGGATATTCTGCTACTTCTTATTTTTGGGATTTTGGAAATGGAACTTTTTCAGGACTTCAAAACCCCATTTATCAATATGTAACTCCTGGAACTTATTCTGTTTCGCTTACAGTAACTAATATTGAAGGGTGTGATAGTACCTTTATAAAACCTGTGTTTGTGTATTCAAATCCTGTTGCAAGCTATACTCACGATACCGTTTGTGAGGGGGTTGGAACGCATTTTATTCGTTCGATTATTTCTAACGATCCTAATCAATATGTTTGGAATTACGGAGACGGAAGTCTGCTCGATACAAACACCTCTTCCAATTTTTATCATACTTATGCTACAGATGGAGCGTACTCTGTGAAGTTGTTGTTTACAAATGTAAACGGGTGTTCAGATAGTGTTACTCAAACTATAATTGTTCGTCCTTCGCCAACAGCTCTTTTCTCTCCACAAGTTGATTCTTTATGTCTTGGAGATTCTGTTACTTTTTTAAACTCTTCTTCCTTGGCAACAAAGTATTTTTGGAGTTTTGGTGATGGTATGACTGATTCTGTTGTA
>Ga0307996_1000132_pt1 | contig 20570 bp, 18 predicted proteins | sample Davwhametageno35_FD_203143 | JGI IMG/M metagenome (GOLD analysis project Ga0307996, IMG submission 203143) | Marine microbial communities from Davis Island wharf, Antarctic Ocean - #35 | ecosystem: Environmental > Aquatic > Marine > Unclassified | place: Antarctic Ocean: Davis Island wharf...
CAATTAACACGATGTCGTTAGGAGGTATGGCAATTGCCATTGGTTCTTTAGTTGATGATGCTGTAATTGATGTGGAGAATGTATTTAAACGATTAAAAGAAAATGCATTAAAAAGTGTAGCAGAGAAAAACACCACAATTGAGGTTGTTTATAGTGCTTCTAAAGAAATTCGTTCTTCCATTTTTAATGCAACACTTATTATAATTGTTGCATTTATTCCGTTGTTCTTCTTAAATGGATTAGAAGGTAGAATGTTAAGACCTTTAGGGATTTCATTTATCGTTTCGCTCTTTGCTTCATTAATTGTTGCAATTACATTAACGCCTGTTTTATGTAGCTACATGTTAGCAAACGAAAGTAAATTAATGAAACAAGCAGACGGAAGTTGGTTAGAAAACTTTTTAAGTAAACATTATAAAAATGCCTTATCACGCGTAATGAAAATTAAAAAAGTGATGTTAGGATTTTCAATTGCCCTACTTATAGTTGTTGGTTTTCTTTTATTTGGGCTAGGAAGAAGTTTTTTACCCGATTTTAATGAAGGAAGTTTAACCATCGCTGCAGTATGTGTTCCTGGGATTTCGTTGGATGAATCTTCTAAAATTGGAGCTAAAATTGAAAACCTATTACTGGAAATCCCAGAGATTTCTATTACAGCAAGAAAAACAGGCAGAGCAGAATTAGATGAACATGCACAAGGTGTTAATTCTTCTGAAATTGAAGCTCCTTTTGAGTTAATTGATAGAACGCGTGAAGAATTTATGGCTGAGGTTAGAGAAAAGTTAGGTACGGTAACAAACGCAAGTATTACTATCGGACAACCAATTAGTCATAGAATTGACCATATGTTATCTGGAACGAGAGCCAAAATTGCCATTAAGCTTTTTGGTACTGATTTAAATAAGATGGTTTCCCTTTCTAATAAGATTAAATCAACTATTAAAAACATAGATGGGTTGGTTGATATTACGGTTGAACAACAATTAGAAATACCTCAAATTCAGATTAAAGCAAAACGCGATATGTTGGCAAAATTTGGAATTACTATTGGAGAATTTACGGAGTTTATTGATGTTGCTTTTGCAGGTGAAACAGTTTCTCAAATTTTTGAAAATGATAAATATTTCGATTTAGTATTACGATTTGATGATGAGAATAGAGGAAATATAGAAGCTATAAAAAAAGTTCTAATTGACTCTCATAAAGGAAAAATACCATTACACTATGTTGCAAACATAATATCTACAAGTGGTCCAAATACTATTAATAGAGAGAATGTACAACGTAAAATAGTTGTCTCTGCAAATGTTGCTGAACGAGATTTAAGAAGTGTTGTGAATGAGATTAAAGAGAACATCAATCAATACATTGAGCTTCCAGAAAATTACAGGCTACAATATGGTGGACAATTTGAAAGTGAAGAGAAAGCAGCGAGAATATTACTCCTTACCTCTTTAATCTCCTTACTAGTTATCTTTTTATTACTCTATCAAGAGTTTAAAGACTTAAAAATTTCTAGTATCATTTTACTCAATTTACCACTCGCATTAATTGGTGGTGTGTTAAGTATCTGGTTGACTTCTGGAATTATAAGTATCCCTTCAATTATTGGATTTATCACCTTATTTGGTATTGCTACAAGAAATGGAATTTTACTAGTTTCTCGTTACCAAGCATTACAAAAACAAGGTGTTAGCTTATATGATACCATTATAAATGGATCATTAGATCGGTTAAATCCAATTTTAATGACTGCCTTAACAACAGCTTTAGCTCTTATTCCATTGGCACTATCTGGTGATTTACCAGGGAATGAAATCCAGGGCCCAATGGCAATTGTAATTTTAGGAGGTCTATTAAGTTCTACCATTTTAAATATTTTTATAGTCCCTATTGTTTATTATTATTCAAACCTTAAACAACAACAAGCATGAAAAGTCTAATATTTATAGCTGCATTTCTAACAGTTACTGTTAGTAATGCTCAAAACAATATAGAAAATGTTCTTTCTGATATTGTAAAAAATAATAAGTCTATTATTTCCAATCAACAATTTTGGGAGGCAAAAAATCTACTCTACAAAACAGGGCTAACCCCTGAAAATCCAAAATTTGAATATGAAAACTTAAGAGGAAACAATGGCAATCAAGTAGATTATTATATTGTTCAATATTTTGATTTTCCTACTGCATATATTAAAAAAAATCAGGTAGCTAACCGACAAGTTTCACAATCCAAATTTAAAGAGGATGCTTTTCGCCAAGATATCTTATTAAAGGCTAAACAATATTGTTTAACCCTTATTTTTCTAAATAAAAAGAAAACGGCATTGGAAAATAGAGCAAAAAATGCTTCTAATATTAATGCCGCATATCAACAAAAAATAGCCATCGGGGATGCAAACATACTAGATGTGAATAAGGCAAAATTGCAATTACTCAATGCTGAAAACACGATGCGTATCAACCAAAGTGAAATTGATTTGTACAATCAAAAATTAACAGAATTAAATGGAGGTGTCTCAGTCTTGCTTCGCAACAATACTTATCCATTAACACCAATTTTACCAGCTTATGAAACGTTAGAGACTGCAATTGAAGAGGCTGATCCTAATTTAAAATCAATCCATCAACAAAATGAAATTGATCAAAAAAAACTAGAACTAAGTAAAGCTATGTCTTTACCAAAATTTGAAGGTGGATTTCGATCACAGGAATTTGCTGGACAGAAAATACAAGGTGTTCATTTAGGAATAACAATACCTTTATGGGAAAATAAAAACAAAGTGAAACATCAAAAAGCGCATCTGAAATTTAATGATTTACAGATACTTGAGCATCATAATAAACATCACAATGAGATTAAGCAATTGTATCAAAAATACACGAGGCTATCCGTTGAAATTGGTGCGTATAAAAAAGTAATGAGTACATTTAACAACAATCAACTGCTTAATAAAGCGCTGAATTTAGGAGAAATATCTTCTTTACAATATTTTATGGAGTTGAATTATTATTACGCTTCTTACAATACTTTTTTAGATTTAGAAAACGAATATTATCAAGTAATAGCAAAATTAAACAAGTATAAATTATAGTATTACACATTTTGAAAATGGAATAAAATAATAGATATTGTTTTATTCCGTTTTTTTTAAAAACTCACTCTTATGAACTATGGAAAAAATATTGCCATTATTTTAGCGCTAAGTGGTATAATATCTTTAATTGGTTTTTTTATAGATACTGATATAAGAGAATCAAGTCTTTCGGTTAATATTTTGGAGATTTCAATGATGTCAGTTATTATTGCAGTAATACAGTCAATAATTTATTTTCCAATAAATTTGTTCATCCAAAAATTAAAAGGAAATAAATAATCCAATTGATTTTTCTCTTTTCTTTAGAAAAGTATTTATTTCAGTAAGCTTTTGTTATTTTTAATCTATGAAAAATACAGCTTACTTTTTTATAACTACCATCGCAATAGTAGTCACTTTAATTTACGGGAAAAGTTTACTTATCCCATTCATTTTCGCCCTATTATTATGGTTTATAGTCCGTAAAATAAGACAAGGACTTGACAAGGTTAAGTTTATAGAAAAACATTTCCCTTCTTGGGTAAAGAGTTTAATTCCTTCAATTTTATTAATTGCTATATTTGCTTTTATTTCCAAACTATTAATGACTAACATTAATAGCTTAGCAAATTCCTACCCCTTATACGAAGGGAATGTAGAGATTATGATCGCTCAATTAAATGAGCTATTTCAAATCAATTTAGTAGAGTACTTTAAAACGCATACGGGTGAATTTAACTTTGGGAGCACCCTTCAACTAATATTTAAATCCTTATCCGATTTACTGAGTAACGCTTTTATAATAGCTATTTACGCACTATTTATTTTTTTGGAAGAAGCCAACTTTCTCAACAAATTAAAAGCTGTTTTTTCTGATAACAATCAATTTATAAAACTCAATGAAGTGCTGGAAAAAATAGAAGAGTCTGTAAGTAAATATATTGGTTTAAAAACTTTTGTGAGTTTTATAACTGGTTTAGCTAGCTATATCGCACTCCTTTTTATTGGTATAGACGCTCCCCTATTTTGGGCATTTTTAATCTTCTTATTAAATTTCATACCAACAATTGGATCACTTATCGGAACCATTTTTCCTGTAATATTTTGCATACTCCAATTTGGAGACCTTTCTCATGGATTATTAGTTATGGGAATTGTTGGTGGAATTCAAATTGTTGTAGGAAACTTATTGGAGCCAAAACTAATGGGTAACACACTTAATATTAGTTCATTTGTAACCATCTTTGCATTATCCTTTTGGGGAGCACTTTGGGGAGTTACAGGAATGTTATTAAGTGTCCCTATTACCGTTATTATGGTGATCATCTTTTCTCACTTTAAAAACACAAGACCTATTGCCATTATGCTTTCTGAAAAAGGTAAGATTTAAGCTTATTTCCTTGAAACAACTGTTTTGGCAATCATATCATGAATGGTTTGTCTTTTATCTCCAAAAGAAAAAAAGAATCCAATAAAAATAACCAATCCCCATAAACTACCGATAGAACCTATAAAAGCAATCCCTGCTACACCTCCAATTAACGACAATAATGTATTCCCATATTTTAAAGCAGCTCTTAGCCATAATTGACTTGCATCAAGCTTAGTTCCGGCTGTATTCGTATTCACTATTTGTAATAACATTTTTCCTGGAGATTGTCCTAAAGCACCTTCTAAAATAAAAAATATAACCATCATTAACGATACTGCTGCAGAGTAACCAAATATTTTTAACATAAAGGCTTCCGTATCAATATCAGAATCAGCAAACATAGCCAATGCACTATCAGCTTCGCCTAATTCAGTTGTAAAAAATGTTTGCGCTAAATCTCCACCTATAGATGAAGCAATAAAACCTCCAATAACAAGTGCTATTAAAAGGTCTAAGACATAAGCTCCAAAACGTCTTCCAAACCCTACACGTTCATCATACATAGTTATACTATTGACTGTTTGTTCATTTTCCATTTTTTTTTAATTTAATTCGTTTCTCAAAACCGCAACAATACGCTGGGTTGCTTTTCCGTCCCAATTTGGCGGTATAGTTCCTGTTTTAAAGATTCCTTTTTCTATTTCATTAATTTTTGCAGCTACCGCTTCAAAATTATATTTTACTAACTCATTTGTACCAAGAGTTACGGTACTTGGTCGTTCTGTATTTTCTCTTAACGTTAAACAAGGCACTTGTCTAAAAGTCGTTTCCTCCTGTATTCCTCCACTATCGGTTAACACATATTTACACGTGCTAATTAGTTTTTGAAACGATAAGTAATTTAAAGCTGCTGTAATAATCACTTTAGGGTTTCCTTCTAATTGCTCAAACAAACCATGTTTAATTAAGCTGTTTTTTGTTCTATGATGGATAGGAATAATCAAGTAACTATTTTCTGAAACTTTCTTTATAATATTCAATAGAATTTCTAAACGTTCTTTAGTGTCTACATTACTTGGTCGGTGCATTGTCATTAACACAAAACTCTTCTCTTCTAATCCAAGCTCTTCTAATATCTTGTCTTCTTGTATAACAGGATCAAAAGCTACCAAGGTATCAATCATTGTATTTCCTACAAAATGAATGTTCTTTTTGTCCTTTCCTGCTTCAATTAAATTATCGTAACCACTTTGTTCAGTTACAAAAAATCCATCACACACTAAATCGGTTATTAAACGATTAATCTCTTCTGGCATTTCATTATCATAGCTTCTTAGTCCACTTTCTAAATGGAATAGTTTAGTTCCTGTTTTATTGCCAACAATAGCTCCCGCTAGAGTTGAATTTACATCTCCAACAACAATTAAAGCATCAGGCTGATGTTTAATTACTGCTTTTTCTATTTCTGTAATTGCTTGTCCTATTTGATTTGATGGACTTGCAGGATTTACATTAAGATATTCTGGTTCTTTAAGTTTTAGCTGCTTAAAAAATATGTCAGACATATTTGCATCGTAATGTTGTTGCGTATGAACTAATATATATTCAAACTCATCTCCGTAAGTTTCAAACTCTTTCTGAAACTGTGTTATTTTTATAAAGTTGGGACGCGTGCCAACAACAATCATTACCTTTTTAGCCATATCTTATTTTTCTTCGTTTCACTTCTAAAAATCACTCGATCTGACAATGATATTTAGAATAAAATTAAAGTGTAAAGTTAATCTTAAAAAAATAAACTGCCTGACTTTCTCTTTAAAAATAGTTGACTTCGTTTAACACAGTTTAAATTCATTCCAATTAAAATATGACAATTAAAAAATTGATAGTATTGAAATCAATGTTAATAGGGGTCTTTATCCTCTATGTTTTAAGCTTCCTGTGGGTGTCTTTAATGTATTTATTAGAATTTTTATACACCCCAATAATACTCTTATTGGGAGTTACCTTTCACTTTCTTTACTTGTTTTCATACTCACCTTCCTAGTTCTCTACTTGATTATTTTCAAGGGAGAAGTTAATTATTTTCTTAAAAGTGTTCACTCAATATTTAGGAATAATAGTCTTAGAGATTCCTTTCTTCTTTAACTTAGCACAACTACTTGGAGTTGGAATAGATGAGGGTAATAATCCTCAAGTTGTATTTGCAGCAATAGTTTTTTTAACGATTGGTATATTAACATTTAATGACTGGCAAAAAATCAAATACATAAAACCAATCACTAATTCATTCCACTTCTTCATAATCAACAAAATCAGCCATATCTTTTGTATCCGACTGGGTTTTTTCTCCTCTTCTTAAATTTCTCTTTTAACTAAATCTTATTTAATACTGCTTCTATAACTCCAAGTGCAGCTCTTTCTCCAGAAATCATAGCTGCATTTAATGAACCATTTAATTGCGTATCTCCCGATAAAAAGATACTTGATGTTAAACGTGTTTCAGAAGGAAACATCTCATACTGTAAGTTGTTTAATTGAGGTAATGCCATTGGTAAGTTATACTGTTTTATAAACTTACAAGAATCTATCCCGCAATACTCTTTCAATTCTCTTTCTGCTTGTTTAATAAGGAACTCATTTGATAGGTTCTGATTGTCTATTATAGTTACCGAAAGTAATTCTTTAGTTGATTTTGTAATAGTCTCTATACTTGTATGGTAAAAAATATTATTTATTAATGTTCCCTTTTTAGAAATTAAACCTATTAATTTATTGGTAATAACCCTACTTGTAGTTTCAAAATATAAGGTGTCGCATGACTTCCATTTGTTTGAATTATTTTTTAAATTGGGAATTAAATTACTTGCTTCTGTAGCAACTATTGTAAAATGACTTTCTAATTTTGTGTTATCCTCAAGCGTTATTTCACCATCTTTTATTACAGCTACTTTTGTATTGAATTTGAAAGATGTTTGTTTTAAGTCACTTACCAATTGCTTCGGAATTGCTTCAATTCCAGCTTTCGGAATCGCGGCATATCCTTCTCCAAACATTTTATAAATAAACTCAAACATTCTACTTGATGTTTCAAGTTCCGTTTCAAGAAAAATTCCGCTAAAAAAGGGTTTAAAAAAATCAGTAATCATTTCATTTGAAAAACCAAAATCTGTTAAGTATGAAAAAGTAGATTGCTCTTTAGCTAAAAATATAGCTGAAATACTTTTTCCCTTTAAACTATTATTCAGTTTAAGTATTTTAAGCTTATCTGAAAAATTTCCTATTCCTGAAAATAAGGTAGAAAACAATAAGGACAAATCTTTGATAGGATCACCTATTATTTTTTGCTTGCTATTTTTAAAAATAGAAGCTCCAGGCAATAATTTCTGTAAATCTAACATTTCAAAATCAAGATATTTAAGAGCTGCAGGATATGCTGTGAGTAATACTTGAAAACCATGGTCCAATTGATAACCACTTACAATATCCGTTTTCACTCTTCCACCTGCTCGATCTGAAGCCTCTATAACCACAGGGCTATAACCGCTATCTTCTAAAACTCTGGCAGCTATAAGTCCGCTAACTCCAGCACCAATAATATGTATTTTATAGTTTTGCTTATTCATAAGTTTTATATTTACTAAAAAATAAAGATCATCCTTTAGGTTAATGTTATGGCTTTTGTTTTGTTTAACAAATAATTATTAAATTTAAACAAAAATATAAATACCTTTACATTTCAATATAAACAATATCATTTTATTATAAATATGAACAAAACAGCCATTATTCGTTGTGAACATTTCAACTCAGCTCATAGATTGCATAATATCAATTGGAGTGATGAAAAAAACCAAGAGATTTTCGGCAAATGTAATAGCCCCAATTATCACGGGCACAATTATGATTTAGAAGTTAAGGTTATTGGTATTTGCGATCCAAATACAGGCTATGTGATTGATACAAAAATTCTTTCTAACCTTATTAAGGATAAAATACTCAACAGATTTGATCATAAGAACCTAAACTTAGATACCACAGAATTTAAAAGTTTAAACCCTACTGCAGAAAATATAGCGATGGTAATATACAATATACTCAAATCAGAGTTGGATGAAAGTCTAGAACTGAAAATAAAGCTTTATGAAACTCATAGAAACTATGTTGAATACCCTTGTTAAAAAAATTTTATTAATAAATACATAGAAAGTAGAAGCCTATTAAACTTTATAAATTATAGTGATTATATAAATTTTTGTTTAATATTTAGTAATATTTATTAAACAATTTTGTAGATTTACTTTACTGGTAACTAAAGTATTTTCTAGTAAGAACTTACATTAAACATTTTAAGAATTCACAAACAACACAAACTCTTTCAACGTAAAATAGATGGAACTGAAAAAAGAAAACTTGACACTTATTAATGATAACATAATCACTGATTTTTCAGCTGAGGATATGGGAGACGATCATATTTACACTGGTTTAGAGACTCCTATGAAATCAGATGCGTTTGAAATATCTGACTTAGAAAAGAAAGAGAAGATTTCTGATTTATTTAAACAGATAATGGATGTGATGGGTCTAGACCTTAAGGATGATTCCTTAAAGGATACGCCAAAAAGGGTTGCTAAAATGTATATTGAAGAAATTTTCTCTGGACTTAATCCGAACAATAAACCTAAGATTTCGCTATTTGATAATAAATACAAATACAACCAGATGTTAGTTGAAAAGAATATTACGTTTTATTCTAATTGTGAACATCATTTTGTTCCATTCACTGGAAGAGCTAATATCGCTTACGTATCTTCTGGAAAAGTTATTGGTCTTTCTAAACTCAATAGAATTGTACAGTATTATGCAAAACGACCACAAGTGCAAGAACGATTAACAAATCAAATAGCCATGGATTTAAAGACTATTCTAAACACAGAAGATATTGCCGTTATTATTGATGCAAAGCATTTGTGTGTATCATCACGTGGAATTAAAGATGACACATCAGCTACCGTTACATCTTACTATGGAGGTATATTTAAAAATCCAGACAAAATTGCTGAACTACAAAGTTATCTAAACTAATAAATTCGGCACATAAATAATTAAGGAAAGTCAATATAAATATAGCTTATACAACTACTTATTATTCACAATATGAATAAAAAAAATGAAAAAAATTGACAAAGTAAAGTCCCCATCAACTTTGTCTACTGAAACAAAAAGACAATCAATTTATGATATTGCTATCAATACTCTAGATGGTAAACCTATTTCTCTTTCAGAGTTTAAAGAAAAGAAAATACTTTTTGTAAATGTGGCTTCTAAATGTGGGTTTACTAAGCAATATAAAGATTTGCAATCTCTAAGTGATGAATACAAAGAAGAGTTAATTATTATTGGCTCTCCTTGTAATCAGTTTGGTAAGCAAGAGCCTGGAGAAGCTTTAGAAATTAAAGAATTTTGTGAATTAAATTTTGGTGTTACTTTTTTACTTACTGAAAAGATAGACGTGAAAGGAAGGAAACAGCACCCTTTATATAGATGGCTAACATCTAAAGAACTAAATGGCAAAAAGAGTTCTAGCATAAGGTGGAATTTTCAAAAGTATTTAGTTGGTGATAAAGGAAATCTTATCGATTACTACTTCTCAATTACTAAACCAATGAGCTCTAAAATCTCTAAACACCTATAAGTATTCAGAGATCCTAAGTAGTTTATTCTTGTATAGTAGTTTTACCTTCAACGGTTATTACAGATCCTTCAGCAAGCATTACAGATTCAGGTTGAATTCTATTTAAAAACTCAAATTCTTTTCCGTAAACAACTGAAAAATCAACTTTTATTTCATAACTTTTGATCTTGTAATGTTCCCATTTTGGATGAGTAACCTCATATTCATTGGTAACTGATTTGTTTACTTTCGCATACCCCCAATAATGTTCAGTTATAAATTCCGTTTCACTATTCTCTATAATTTCTGAAGCTTTCAAATCTGCAACAATATTGAAAGATTGCCATACTTTATCCTTTTTCCATTGATATTCTACAACTCTATTTTCACTAGTTTCCTCCCAATTATGTCGCATAGGTAATGTTTCATAATGTTCTTTATATAATGTGTTAGCGACAAAAGTTAAAGCAGGTTTAGGAACTATCTCTTTAATAAAAACAACACCACGTTTCCATGTGTTATTTTCAAATCGTTTAACATAAAATCTTAGATTTACTTCCTCAAAATTAATATGAAAGGGAATTTTTAAGCCTAATATTTTGGTGTCAACAAACATAAAACCTATTAGACTAACAAAACATTTCCCTTCCCACAAATCAAGCTCAGTCCCCGCAGGGACATATTTTGATAGTATACTTGGATTAATTTTATAATTCGCAATTGACAATTTTCTCCATTCTGCATTTAAAAAACTCATTTCATTTAATTATTAAGGAATCCAATTAATTTATTAACTATCTTTTATATTCTAAATTTTCTTAATCGTGCATCTGTAACTTGTATTTTTTAATCTTCTTTATTCATGTTCTGTTTTATTCAATTAATCGAGAATAGCACTATTCGAAATTAGTATTTTTGTTCTAGAGATATTCTCTTCTTTTGCATTAATAAATCTCTAAAGCATAATGACAGTAATAATTATTCAACTTTTAATAGACTTTGGATTGGCTATATTAATTTGGATGATCCAGCGCGTTGTATACCCCAGTTTTCTTCATTACAGTAATGAGAACCTAATTGTCTGGCATAGAAAGTATACTTCCAGTTTTAGTCCTATTGTTATACCGCTTATGTTTGGCCAACTCGGTATTTCTATTTATCAAGTGGCTCTCTCAACTAATTCATATACAGTTCTAAATCTTCTAATTATAATTATTTTGTGGTTGTCTACCTTTTTACAATTTCTGCCTATTCATTCTAATATCTCAAAAGGGAAAACAAGTAAAAAAATGCTGAAATCTTTAGTTGCTAAAAACTGGTCACGAACTATATTATGGTCGCTATTATTTTTAATGAACTACATCTTACTGTTTCATGATAAATGATTTTCCAAACTAGATAAATAAAATTCTCCATTCTTAATATGTTTTTGCTGCTTTTCAGCAGGCATTTTATCAAACATCCTCACCAGCATTCCTAACCTTGGATTTGATAAAAAGAAATCGCGATGTGTATGCATAAATCGCCAAAAAAGACCATCCCAGACAGCTTGCCATTCTCCTTTTTTATAGTTACTCATTTTCATGATGTAATTACTGCCACTAATATATGGCTTGGTTGCCATTAAACCGCCATCTGAAAATTGACTCATCCCGTATATGTTTGTCACCATAACCCAATCGTAAGAATCAATAAAAAGCTCCATAAACCACTGATAAACTTCATCTGGATCAAACTCACACAACATCATAAAATTACCCAATATCATTAAGCGTTCTATATGATTACAGTACCCTGTTTGTAATACTTTTTTAATTGTTTGGTCAATAGGATAAATTCCAGTTGTGCCATCATAAAAAGAAGCGGGAATCTTCTTTTTAAATTTCCAAAAATTGGTTGTGCGTTCTTCACTGCCCCTACATTCGTAAATACCTCTTATAAATTCTCTCCACCCTATGATCTGACGCACAAAACCTTCTGTAGAATTAATGGGTACACTATTCTTTTCAGCATATAATAAACATTCATCAATAATTGTTTTAGGTGTTATTAAACCTACATTAAGCATAGGAGTTAAAACACTATGATTAAGTATTGAATTTTCTGCAACAATAGCATCTTCGTATACACCAAACTCCATAAAACGTTGTTCAAAAAACTGATTGAGCCAATCTTTTGTTGCTTCAAAACTAGTTGGGTACAATGAATACTCTGTAAGACTTCCTAAGTGATTAGAGAAGTGCATTGCCACATAAGCTTTAGCTTCTTCGTAATATTGGTTAACAGTTGGGTATTGAATAGATGGAGGTAGTTTTTTAGCAGGATATTTCTTTCGATTATCTGTATCAAAAGTCCATTTACCACCAGTAGGTTTTCCATCTTCTTCCATTAATATATTCTGCTTTTTACGTTGATCAGTATAAAAGGTGGTTTGATGATATTTCTTTTTATCACCTCTAAAAAATGGCGCGAGATCTTCTTTGGTATTTAAAAATAATGGAGAATCGAAAACCGAGGTTGAAATATTGTTTTCTAAACAGCCCTTATTTAATCTTTTTTGAAGCCAATTATCTACCGGATCAATATAATTGATCTTTTCAACTCCTTGCCGTTTTAACTCAGGAATAAGTAATCGGATATCAGAAATTGTTTCTATTGCTTCAACATAATGGACTTCAATATTTTCCTGTTTACGAAGATAATCGGCATAACACTTCATAGTTGCTCTATGAAAAGCTATTTTCTGTTTATGAAACTTATATTGTTTAAAGAATAAATATTCCTCAACAATATAAAAAGGTGCCTTATTTTCAAAAAGTGGAGACTTTTCAAACAATTGATTCGGGAAAAGGATATTGATTTGTTTCATTTTTTTTTATTTTTTCTACAACGCTCACTGCAATATTTTACATCTGCCCAATTTTTCTCCCATTTTTTTCGCCAAGTAAAGTTCAACTTGCAAACCAAACAGCTCTTTATGGGAAGATTTACTTTTTTCATGTTATAAAATCTGGCAACTCATTTATTTTAGCAAACGGATAATTGGCAATTTTTTTTAAAGAATAGTAACTATTTAACCCAGAAATACCAACACCATTTGTATATTCTAAATCAATATCTCCATTTATTAGTGCTTTATCGGGAAATATAATACTTTCTATTTCTCCAATAACCATCATTGTATCATTCAATTTAATGTCAACAGACTCTTTAAAGCGCATACCCATTTTAAATGAACTTTCTTTTACAAAGGGTGCTTTAAAATTATTGATATATTCTTCAGAAAGCTTGCATTGTTCAAACTCTGAAATATCTTCAGCAAATTTGACTGAAGTATAATGAGCATTTATAACAAATTCTGATTGGATGTGATTAATCGTATAGAAACCATTTTCTTGAATATTACGGAATGTGTGCCCGACTTCTGCAGTTTTAGGTCTAGATATAAACCCTAAAAGAGCAGGATTACTACCTAAGTGTACAATCGAGCTGAATATTGCCAAATTAGCATCTCCCTTATCTGAGATTGTACCAATAAGATTTGCAGGCTTAATGCCAGTAACCGAATTAATAAGCTTTAATCGAGTAATACGGTCAAGTTGTTCAATGTCATTTTTAGTGTAAACCATTATGAGTTCTATTTACATGAGTATTTAGCAGACGCATTTTTTCTTTTTGTACTGCAGGATGCTTTTTGTGACTCCAAATTTTATCTCTTGCAAGTCGAGCACTTTCTTGTAAATCTACAATTGGTAAGGGATAATCTTTACCTATAGTTACTTCACAAAATAGTTGATCCATTGCCGTCATTATCCAAGGTTCATGAATAAAAGCTTTTGGAACCTTATTGAGTTCTGGAATCCATTTTTTTATAAAAACGCCTTCAGGATCATGTTCCTGAGAATTTTTCACAGGATTATAAAGACGAACTGTATTAATACCTGTTGTACCTGCCTGCATTTGAAACTGCGGATAATGAATACCAGGTTCATAATCTAAAAACTGTTTGGCTAAATGGTAGGTTCCGTCTCTCCAATCTTGATCGAGATTTAATGCTAAAAAAGAAACTACCATAGCGCGCATTCGGAAGTTAATCCAGCCTGTTTCTGCAACAGCTCGCATACAAGCATCAATTAATGGGTAACCTGTTGTACCGTTTTTCCAAGCTTCTAAAAAATCAATTTTTTTTTCATGGGATAAAAGTTCATAGCCACTATTAACACATTCGGTTTCATAACTACATTCTACTTCAAACTTCTGAATAAAATGACAATGCCAATGCAATCGAGTCAACATTGCAGAAAAAGCCCTACTATTTTTTGTTCCATTAGGATGTGTTCCTACAAAGTGAAATACTTGCTTAATACTCAAATTTCCCCAAGCTAAATAAGGAGATAGTCGACTACAACCAGTTCTACTTTCAGTAGGTTTTGAAATGTGCCTCTGATAGTTAAAACCTCTTTTATTAGCAAATGATTTTAAATAGCGCCAAGCATTCTGTTCACCAGCCGGTTGATATTGTTCTGGGTATGCATTAAGTTGAATAATTAATTTTTCGGGCAATAAAAAAGAATGTAAAATTGGTTCTTCTTGAGCGATAGAATAATTATTTTGAAGAACTGATCGATGCATTGATTGATGCCATTGTTTACTCCAATCGTATCGATTTTTAATCCCTCTCAAAATTCCATCCCGTTGTGATTCTTGCCATACTATATGATGTTGTTTACAAAACCGTTTTATTTTTTTATCCCGTTGCCAAGTTATTTGAGTTCCACTTTCACGGAAGCTAAAAATAGTTTTAACATCAAAGTCTGCTGCAAGGTATTGAAATACATCAATAGCTTCTCCATAAAAAATAGTAACACTTCTGTTAAAAGAAGCCAAAGTCTTATTTAAGGCTAAAATAGAATGGAAGACAAACTGTAAATGTCTCAAGCTTGTATCTGGATATTCAATTAAAGAAGGTTCAAATAAATAAACAATTCGATAGGGTATACCAGCTCGCTCTGCCCTTAATAAAGGCTCATGGTCTTGTGAACGAATATCGCGCTTCAACCAAACAATATTTATCGTTTGCTCTTTCAATAGTCCAACTCTTTTTTACATTTTTTCCAAAAAGAAAAGAAAGAGGAATAATAACCTTTCACCTCAAACATCCAATCTCTAGATTCTTCTATCCCTTTATAATGATTGTTTAAGGGGTGCTCTTTATAGTGAATAGTTGTAGAATTATAAACTTTATTAAAAGCACTAAATTCACCTATGTAAATCTGAATATTAGATATATTTTCTTCGGAAAATTGAAGCATAAAATCAATCGATTTTTGTGCTATAGGATATTGCTCAAAATGAGTCGGTTCTAATAATAGAATTCTATTTGCAACAATCTCTTCTCCCCAAATGGGGTCTAGGTTATAAAAATTATAGATATAGGTTGGAAGGGCTTCATCTATTATTATTTCTTTTTGGGTTGGCAAAGCCGTTTTTAATGCGAATGGAATAGTATCTTTTAAAATTTCAGGAATTTGCATAAAAGCAAACGCTTCATAAGGTAAATCTAAGAACGTATGTTTTTGATTTGTAAAACAATACCTATTGATGTTATCTTGATTGGCCACATATTTCTTGTTGGCATTGGCTCCGGCTACCCACTGCCAACTTAAGGCATTGCTTGCCCAGTCGGCATCTAACAAATAATAATACATCCATTGAGCAGGAGATTTCCAATGACTTTGTCCCATGTTACAAGTAATAGATGCAATATACATTCTCAAATGATTGTGCATATAACCTGTTTGATAAAATGCTTGAATAGCTTTATCAACCGCTTCAATACCTGTATTGGCTTTTACAATTGCTGTTGGAATAGCAATAGATGAAACAGGCTTTTGCTCGTGTTTTAAATCTTGATTAATACCATCTCCTTTTGCAATCCAAACCTGTTGCCAGTAATCTCTCCAAGCTAATTCTTGAATAAACTTTTGAATTCGAGGAGGTTCATACCCCCTATTCATCATTTCAGAAAATATAAATTTTGTAGAAATAATGCCTCTTGAAATATAAGGCGATAGATAAGAAACAGAGCCATTTATATAATTTCGAGATGAGCCATACTTGATAGGATCAATCTTGCGAACGCGTTGAAGAACTTCAACATAAGAAGTAGGAAACATGGAGACTTTTTCAAATAACTTCATTTATCGTTTACTTATTTTATTTCCTGAAATTGCCCGTTGACGAGAGCACTTAAAACGAGTAATCTCTGCACTTCTTTTATTTAAATGCTTCTTACTTACGCCACTATTTACCCTTTTACGCCATCGCTTAAAACTAGATTCTTTAATATTAGCACGCATCACCTTAATAACTTCCTTTTCGGGTAATCCAAATTGAAACAAAATAGCTTCAAATGGTGTTCGATCCTCCCAAGCCATTTCTATGATTCTGTCAAGTTCTCTTTCTGTAAACTGTTTTGTTTCTTTCATTGAGGTATTAGTAACAAAATTTTAATGCTGAGCTTTTAATTTATAAAAATAAGCTTGTAGTGTTTATTTTATAAAGATACATTATGTTTAAATATTATGACTTATTGTTAAACAAAATAATTTAGAAGATTAGATTCCCCAGTATTTAGGTCTCGACTATAACATCCTTCAATAACAGTAAAAATTCATTGAGTAAGTCTTTTAGCAATAGCTAAATTCAATAAATTGTTGGCTAAATGTCTAGACATAGTAATTAAAAAAATGGAAAGAGTAAGAGTATCGATATAAACGAAATTCAAAATATTATTTAGATACTATTTAACTACTCTACGTCCTCATAATCAACAAAATCTCCCATATCTTTGGTTTCTGATTCTGGATGATCTCCTCTTGTTTTGATTTTCACTTCTCCTTCATGTTCTTTAGAAAACTCTTGAGCTTTTTGCTGCTCCTGAAATTGTCTGTTTCCTTGATTTTGAAATTGCCCCATTTTCTTATTTACCCATCGCTTTAAAATCCATGGAAAAACGGTTCGAGCTAAAAACTTAAAGCCGTAATAAATAAGGCCAATTATTGCTATTGTTCTTAATATCTGCATAATTTATTCTTTGGTTTAAACTTTTACAAGTTCCTTATCATTCAAATTTTTCGGTCATTTTGACATTTTTTGTAATTCTGAACAACGTTTTCAAGAAAATTTATTTTCGTAAAAAAAAAGAGAAGAATCTAAAAATTGATTACGAATTGAATAGATTCTTCATGTCATTTTGTTTCAAACAAAAGTTTGACAAAATTTCGCTTAGAATGACATTCTGATTATCTACTCAAATACAAGTTACGTTCAGCATAAATATCTCTAAAGAATTTATCTTGTAAGTTATCTATAAAACGAATTGCTTCTCCAGTAGATTTCATTTCTGGTCCTAATTCTTTATCTACATTAGGAAATTTACTAAAAGAGAATACAGGAATCTTAATTGCATACCCTTCTTTATGAGGCTTAAAATCAAAATCTTTCACCTTCTTATCTCCTAACATTACTTTAGTAGCATATTTAACGTAAGGCTCTCTATAAGCTTTTGCAATAAAAGGAACTGTTCTAGATGCTCTAGGATTCGCTTCAATTACATATACGATATCATCCTTAATGGCAAACTGCATATTAATTAAACCAACAGTCTTTAATTCAATCGCTACTTTCTTTGTAATATCTTCTATTTGAGCCATTACTAGATCTCCTAAGTTGTAAGGAGGCAATACTGCATAAGAATCACCAGAGTGAATTCCTGCAGGCTCAATGTGTTGCATAATACCGATAATGTAAACATCTTCTCCATCACAAATTGCATCAGCTTCAGCTTCAATTGCACCACCTAAAAAGTGATCCAATAGAATTTGATTGCCAGGCATAGATTTTACAATATCAATTACATGATGCTCTAACTCTTCTTCGTTAATTACAATTTTCATTTTCTGCCCACCCAACACATAAGAAGGGCGAACTAATAAAGGGAAACCTAAACCTTTTGAAAGTTCAATTGCTTGTTCAGCACTTTCAACAATTCCGTATTTTGGAAAAGGAATCTCTAGTTTTTCTAAAGCTTTAGAAAAACGACCTCTATCTTCAGCAATATCTAATGCTTCAAAAGAAGTTCCTAACACTTTAATTCCGTATTTCTCTAATTTTTCAGCCAACTTTAAAGCAGTTTGCCCACCTAATTGAACAATAACTCCTACTGGATTTTCATGCTTAATAATATCATAAATATGTTCCCAAAAAACTGGCTCAAAATATAATTTATCTGCAGTATCAGAATCTGTAGAAACAGTTTCTGGATTACAGTTAATCATAATAGTTTCATAACCTGCTTCTTTAGCAGCCATAATACCATGTACACAACTGTAATCAAATTCAATTCCTTGTCCAATTCTATTGGGTCCAGAACCTAATACTACAATCGATTTTTTCTCAGAACGAACTGATTCGTTTTCTTCTTCAAAAGTTGAATAGTAATAAGGTGTTTCTGCAGGAAACTCTGCAGCACAAGTATCAACTTGTTTAAACACTCTATTTATTCCCATTTCCTGACGCTTAGTATAAACCTCGCTTTCTAAACACTTTAATAAATGTGCAACTTGTCTATCCGCTAAACCTTTTTGTTTAGCTTCTTTCATTAAGTCTTTAGGAAGTGTATCAACTGCAAATTTTTGAATCTTTCTTTCCAACTTAACTGAGTCTTCAATTTGTCTTAAAAACCAATAGTCAATTTTTGTTTTATCGTGTATCTTTTTAAATGGAATCCCCAATTTAATAGCATCGTATACATGAAATAGTCTATCCCAACTTGGGTTTTCTAAACTGTGTATAATAGCATCTTGATCTGTTAATTCTTTTCCATCGGCACCTAATCCATTTCTGTTGATCTCTAAACTCTGACACGCTTTTTGTAATGCTTCTTGGAAACATCTTCCAATCCCCATTGTTTCTCCAACAGATTTCATTGAGAAACCTAATCTTCTTTCTGCTCCTTTAAACTTATCAAAGTTAAAACGAGGAACTTTTACAATTACGTAATCTAATGTTGGTTCAAATAATGCAGAAGTAGATCCTGTAATAGGATTTTTTAATTCATCCAATGTAAAACCTAACGCCAATTTAGCCGATATTTTTGCAATTGGGTAACCTGTTGCTTTAGAAGCCAAAGCAGATGATCTAGAAACCCTTGGGTTAATTTCAATTGCTATAATTTCTTCTCTTTCATCATTACTTACTGAAAATTGCACATTACAACCTCCAGAGAAGTTTCCAATTGATCGAATCATCTTAATAGATAAATCTCTCATTTTTTGGAATGTTGTATCTGATAAGGTCACTGCTGGAGCAACTGTAATAGAATCTCCAGTATGAATTCCCATCGGATCAAAATTCTCAATAGAACAAATAATAATAACATTATCATTTGCATCTCTTAGCAACTCTAATTCATATTCTTTCCAACCGATAACGGCTTTATCAATCATCACCTCATGTATTGGTGATGATTTTAACCCAAGATGTAATGCTTCTTCATACTTTTCTGAATCATAAATAACCGCACCACCAGTACCTCCTAAGGTAAATGATGGACGAATAACTAAAGGGAAGCCAATTTCTTGAGCCACCTCTTTTCCTTCTAAATAAGATTTAGCAGCTTTAGACGGTGCCATTCCAACACCTATCTCTTCCATCTTCTGACGAAACAACTCTCTATCTTCTGTAATTTCTATTGCTTTGGTATCAACCCCAATCATATTTACACCATGATCTTTCCAAATATTCATTTCCTCACATTCGATAGAAAGGTTTAATGCCGTTTGTCCTCCCATTGATGGAAGAACAGAATCTATATCTGGATGGTCTTCTAAAATTTTAACAATAGATGCAGGCTCTAACGGTAATAAATAAACATTATCGGCAGTTACCTCATCCGTCATAATTGTTGCCGGATTAGAATTAATTAAGGAAACGATAACACCTTCCTCTCTTAATGAACGAGAAGCTTGAGACCCTGAATAATCGAACTCACAAGCTTGTCCAATAACGATTGGGCCACTTCCTATTATCAATACGTGTTTTATACTATTATCTCTTGGCATGGATGATGATGTTTTAAGTCTTTAATACGGTTACGAAATTACTCCAAAATCAACAAAATTCTATCGTAACTTTTCAACATTTCAAAAAAAATTGTTCAAAAAAAAGGGAAGCAATTAATTGCTTCCCTTTTTTAAAATAATATTACTACTATTTTTTATGTCTTGGTTCGTCAGAAACTGTTAGCTTCTTTCTTCCTTTAGCACGCCTTGCAGAAATAACTTTTCTACCGTTAACAGATTCCATTCTACTTCTAAATCCGTGCTTATTTTTTCTTTTTCTATTTGATGGTTGAAATGTTCTTTTCATCGTACTTATTT
>Ga0307996_1000134_pt1 | contig 20496 bp, 21 predicted proteins | sample Davwhametageno35_FD_203143 | JGI IMG/M metagenome (GOLD analysis project Ga0307996, IMG submission 203143) | Marine microbial communities from Davis Island wharf, Antarctic Ocean - #35 | ecosystem: Environmental > Aquatic > Marine > Unclassified | place: Antarctic Ocean: Davis Island wharf...
AACATTCCACATACTGAAGTGTTAGACAAATCTGACCTTTCAGACGATTATGCGAAAGACTTGAAAAGACATTTTGTTGTTATGTTTGTCCATAAGGATAATAAGGCGACGGTTGCGCTGTATGGCGAAGCGACTGCCAAAAAGAACGGTGCTCAGATTAAAGCAGATTTCGACGCAATGGATGCAAGGGATTATGTACCATACAAAATAGTAATGGCTGGTATGGTCCCAACAAATCTACACCACACGAAGAAGGTGAGTCGTACTACCAAGGGCATCACTAGAAATTTGGGTTTCTACGTCGAGCCAAATGTATTTGCTGAAATATCGGGACATCTTAAAAATAACAGAGGCGACTTGCTCAAGGCTGTTCAAGGTCGTTAACAACAAAGGAAATTGGGAAATGAAAAATTTTAAACAGCACCTAGCAGAAGCAGAAGCTAAATCTTGTGATCTGATTGGTATGAAACAAATCAAAGCATTCGAAAAGATTGTTGACCAACTCTTTAAGAAGTACGATATTGACTTTAACTTCACACGTCACTTTGGTGATCGTATGAGTGATGAGCGTAACACACCTTGCATCACACTCAAGGAATTGGCTGATTTCATTAAGAAGGTTTATGCACAGAAAGGCAAATCGCTCAAGGGTGTTGCAGGTGCTGAAGCTGTTCTTAAAGATATTCAAAAAGACTTGAACATTCCAGTCGCAGTGACATACGACAGACAAAACGACGAATTCGATGTTGTTATGAAAACAATTATGCGTAAGAAGAATTTCAAAAGTCCAGATAAATTTATCAATTATAAGTAAAAAAGACTTGACAAGTACCTATAACTATAGTATAATAGGGTTAACCCTTATGATAATAAATGATTCGTTTAAAAGGTTTTAATATGGAAAGATTGTATCTAATATCATCATTTGTATTAGTTGTTATGGTAATGTCTCAATGGACAATAGCTACAATATTAATGATACTCATGTTGACAACACCAATGACAATGTTTGGTTCATATCTCATATATGCAACTTACACACGTAGAAACCTTTTAGGTTCTTCGTCATTTATTGTTCCATTCGTATTAGGTGTTCTATTGTGCATCGTATCCATTAAACTATTATCAGTGATCTATCAGATCATCTAAGTCAGTGTAGGTTTGCTAACCTTAAAGATATCTAGGCGTCATATCATAAGGTGGTAGGGTTCAATTCCCTAACTGACACCAAATCCAGTTAAATTAAAATAACTTCCATTTAGTGCTTGACAGTACCCTTCAATGATTCTATAACTTAAGAGTAAGTTAATCGAAAGTCTTTGAAAGGACATTAAAATGAACGTAACAGAAATCAAAAATGTAATGATGACAATGACACAATCAGAGTTGTCACAAATCATGAACATCGCTCAACAGATCAAATCGATCAGCGCTCAAGCTACGTTCAATGTCGGTGACTCAGTTTGGGTTGTTCAGAAAACAAAACGTACTGAGGGTGTAATCGAAAAGATGAACCCTAAGAAAGCTGTCGTAAATATGCGTGGCTCACGTTACACTGTTCCATTCTCAATGTTGGAAGCGGCGTAAAAATAGGGGGTTGACACCCCCTTCTCAATTTGTTAATTTAAATAGTAAACAGAATCAGAGAGAGTTCTAAACATGTCAATCGCAAATATCATCAATGACCAAATTAAAGCACTTGATCCTATGGCCTTTTGGGCTTGGGGTACTAAGAACAAAGTTGCCTTGAGTGAAGGTCTTCAGTTCAAAACTAGTGGTATGGTTGGGTGGAAAGGACAAGTTCAAATCACACTGAACAGTTTTGATCTATATGACATCGCATTCGTTCGGGTGTGCAAAGAAGAAGGAGAATACAAAGTAATCACCGATAAGAAGGTATCGGACATTTTTGTTGAAGACCTTGTTAATCAAATCGATATTCAAGTACGGTAAGGAGTACGAGTATGAGTAAAATCCCTTTTGGAATTATTATGCGTGGTCAAAAAGACTATGTGTATAGTGAATTGTCAAACTTCATTGAGTGTGCTGATGGCATTGAGCCTATGTGTCTACGTGACCGCTACGTTGGCTTCCTTGAAGAATTATTGGATGGCAAAATCAAAAAGTCTACAATGGTAGACGTTGATGTGATGAAAGAGTTCCATGCTGATATCGACAATCGTGCCGATATTGATTATCGCATGGAACATTGGCATGATGAACCATCCACTTATGCGGGTGGTAAATACTTTTCCAAGATGTCAATTAAACTTAGAGCGCATATTGCAGATTATAATTGCGTTATGTCTTAAATACGTTAATAATTCTAAAAGGGTTGCTTTATTAAATATCACCCCTTTTTTAATTTGCAAAGTAAGGTAAGAAGTTTTGCGTGAAGTTCGCACCACCACCACCACCACCAACAACTGTTAGATCGTTCTTAGTCTGCGCACCTTGTACATTGTTTACTGTAACTGGATTGTTCTGTGGTGCATTGATAATTACTGGTGTGCCACTTCCTTGCGCCATGGCTGACATCGAAGGAGAGTTTCCTTTAGCCATTGCATAGTACATGGATAAAAATTTACCTTCTGGTGAGTTGAATGGAATGACTGCTTCCTTACCGTGTAGTACGGACAAAGTACCTTCACCAAAGTTTCTGAAACCACCTGTTCCTTTTCTGAACCCCTCATCTGATAAATATTTTTCAATGTTATCTCTGAAATATTCAACAAACTCAGGTTCTCCAGAACCAATCGCCATACTCTGAAGTAGTGGCATGTTAGCTCTAAGCGCTCTTAATTGTTCTCTGGCAAGTTCTTTTTGTGTTTCATCTCCATCTTCAATAGCATCAAACTGGTTATCCATAAATTGGGCAATAGCTTCACTAGTTACCGCATTTACATCTTTGCTGTATGCATCGATAACTCCTGACAATGGACCTGTGGCTATCTTTTCAGCCAATCCAACTACAACCTCCGAGCCAGTTAATGAGCCACCACCGGGAATTTCAGTTATAGCTACACCACCATTCACACCACCAGACGCTATTTCTGTTGCTGTTTCGACAGAAAGTTCTGCCAAATGTTTTTCAGCCGCCGCCTCCGCACTTTCTTTTTGCTTCACAAGCCAATTGTACAAGCCTTTACCTATGACGTATGCAACGCCAACAGCCGCCCCTATCAATATACCAGTAGGACCTAAACCAAACATTAGTGCTAAACTAGCACCAGTTAGACCTGCTACAGCCGCGTCAACACCTATATCAGCAAGACCATCTGGCACAGAAGTTTCGTCCTGTAGATATTTCTTTACCTTGTCTCCATATGACCATGCCAATGTTGTTAATGCACCTAGAATAATTCCACGGATACCACCAAGGCCACCAAGTTTACGTCCCATTTTAAGTTTACCATCGGCTCCATTTTTTCTACCAATCGCACCAGCCACAGCACCAGCAGCCGCATTACGTACAACAGCCCCACCTAAAATTACACCTGGCAATGCCGCAAGCCATGTTTCAAACTGACTAAGCCCATCAATCATAGTGTTAACGCTTGTGGCAAGTTTATCCCAATTGACCGTAGCTAAAGAAGTCACAATCTTACCAGCTTCAAGAACTGTTGTACTTGCACTTGTTACCAACTCTTTAGCTGAAGTTGTCATTGCTTTAAAATCTGTATCTTTTAATGATTGTTCCATATCAGACCAACCACCATCAGTCTTGTCATCTATGAAACCCTTCAAGATGTTGTAACCCACAAAAAGACCAGCACCTGCGATTGCAATATTCTTCAATCCTTGCAACGTAAATGCTTTGCCTACTGCATCTCCAAAAGCATTTATTCTAGTGTCATCACGTTTGGTGGTATTATCACTTGTTGTATCTGAACCAGAATCAGCAGAATTTCTTTCTAGTTCCTGAAACTGTGCTTGGTTTTCCTGTATACGCGCTGACTTCTCAGCTAAACCAGCACTCACTCTCATCAGTTGAGTTTGTTCAGTCACATTTTCATTGATCGATTTAAATACGTTTTGAAAACGATCCAATTGTATTTTAACAGAACGTATTGAGTGAGTTCCACTGTTACGACTAAGCTGTCCTTCAGCCTGTAGTCGATTCAGTATAGCCTGTGTTTCTTCAGATATTTTTGCCATGTTTTGCCTATTGATTCTTTTCGTTCTGTTGTTCTATATAATCGGTTAACATTCCAAAGTAGATATCACGTTCGTAAGGTAGTAGTGCTTCTATGTCGCTTATTGAGTATTTATGATGCTGTGCCAGTGCAAATATGCTTTGATAGTAATGTCCTAGATCAGTATGGGACAGCATTAGATAAAAAAACTTCGCATTCCTTCTATAACAAACGTTTTGTCGTTACCCTCTTTATTCGTGTATTTCATCTCATGTCGTAGTCGTGGCATTGTTTCAAAAAACTGTTGTACGCTTCGTACTACAGCACTACTTAAATTCTCCATAAACCCATCAGTTTCTTCTGGGGTGTAATCTTTAAAATGATGCACTTCGTCTTCTGAAGCGAGTGTGTCTAAACAAGAAACCATTATGAAATAGTTTACAAGTGGATCACTAGGGTCCATTTCAACGATAGTAATAAATTCATTGATAGATGGGTACTTTAGAAATAACGTATATTCATCATTCACTGGTATTTTGTTAGTATGACCTTCATGCTTTGTTAATTGAATGTCATCAATAATAACTTCGAGGTTTACAACTTCTTCTGTGTCTGGGTCTTTTATTTGAAACTTGATGTTATTGTCTACTGATTTTGTTCTCAAAACAAGTAATACGTACTCCAAGTCGAACATAGCCAAGTCACCAACATCTTTGTCGATTAGGCAATTATTCACGATTTGTTTTGAAGCCAAGATTTCTTGTGAAGCTTCATCTGATTCTGACGCAACCAAAAGGATTTTCTCTTCCTTTACGGTAAACGGTCTGTATTTTACTTTTTCATTGGATGACGGCAATGTCATCTCAAAAATGGGTAGGTCAATTTTAGGTAGTGCCATGATATAATTTATCCTTTATCATTAGTTAAATGTTCGTGTAGCCAGATTGCTAATCTTATTAGCTTTACGTGATATGTTGTCAAAGTTGTTATTTAATTTGGTGAATTTGTTTACTGCGTCTTGTATTCCACGTGGTACTAGGTTTGCTCCAACAAGCTGTCCCATTTGACCAAGGTTATCGATTAAGTCCAATACCCCATTGCCACGATTAAACTGTGATGAGGGTGAACCAACTCTTTCGCCAGACAATTGTATTCTATCGTATTGAAAGCTAACTGGTAAGACAGCAAAACTATCCGTGTTTTCCCAAGCTAAGTCTACATCTCCCATCATACCTGGAAATGCGTTATCCAAAATAGTTTCGTAGTATCTACCAGTATCAAGATAATCAGCCGAATAGTGTTTAATTACGATACGACAAGCATACTCATCTTTATAGCCAATCTCAAAAGGAAGCATTCCATCTACCTCAGCAAAAGAACCGCCAGCAGTAGAGTAGTTTACAATTCTTTGCGCCCATGAATGGAAGAATGTGAGCATCTGTGCATCAGAGTCCAACATAAAGATTGCTTGTACTGGTTCTGGGTTTAAGCTAGTTGGCATCATTTTTCTTTGTTGTGCCACTGCTTCGTATGACGCCATACCAATAGTAAGTCCTGGGATAGCCACGTTCTTACAAAAGAATGTCAAGTCTCTCGAATCTGCGGATGATGTGTTGAACGGAAAGTTGACAATCGTAACTTCGAATAGCGAACTGCGTGAAGGACCGCCAAAGCGATCCATCTGTGTTTTAAAATCTGATATGTTAAACGCCATTACTTGCCCTTTATGATAGCTCTGGAATCTTTCCAGACTTGTGCTTTGGTAGCTCCAACAAACTTTTGGCTTGGTAAAAACAATGCGATATCCCACTCAGTAGGTTGGATATAAACAAACTTTGTTCTTACTTGGCTCATCAAGTAGTGCTTCACTGTGGGCTTGAACATGTTGAACTTTGCCGCACCTGATAATATATCATAATTTATTTTTAGTTTAGTCGCTTCTGTATAATTCTTGTTGTTCGCCGTGTCGTATAGAGCATCCATTAACTTTGCTCTTAGCACAGGTGGTAAATAGTGAAGGTTGATCCCTAAGAACCCACCCTTTGCTTTATTTATAGGAAAAATCAGTGGGTAGTTGTCATAATACGGCAATTTAGACTTGTCAGCTTTGTGCTTAGGGTCGTACATGAATGTGTACATGTTGCCCAATCTAAATCTGTTCTCATAACGATCTCTGCCCATCTCTTTGATTAGCTTTGTTCCCTCAGCTTGCTTTTTTGTAACGGTTGCGGCTTGATCACGATACCACTTACGTGCTTCTTGAGTACGGGCTGGCATTTGGCCTGATCTGATACCTTTCAGTAGGATATCGTCGAATACTTTTGCTACCATCTTATTTTATTCCTAGTTCTTTTTCTGTGTAAATAACAAATTGCCACCCACGCTGAGCGCAGAATTTTCTAGCGGCTTTCCATTTTGCATCATTAATCCCAAAAGTTTTAACCTCATTCAAATACTTCCTTGATATTCTACCAGTCTTGGTAGCGTTTTTCTTAGACCTATCAGGTGGTCTTGTTTGTGCATAAGGTTTAATCTCAATCATGATAGTAGCAGACGTCCCATCACCAGTTTTCTTGTTGACAATCACATCAGGATAGTACCTATGGCGTCTCCCGTCAATAGGAGACATGTAGGGAACTACAACTTCTTCCGACTGCCACCACAGTACATCAGGGTGCATATCCACATATCTAAAAAATTTGAACTCCCACCCTGACCTATAAATGATCTTTGTTGGGTCGCCCTTGTATTTAGAAGGGTTTTTCGGACGAAATCTACCACTATGTGCCATGATATAATAAAATTAACCTCTCAGTGTTATATAAATAGACTTATACAACACTATTTATAAGAAAAAACTCAGGGATTCTCAATGTTCAACGGCATCAGACATAATAGACCAGAAGTCTTCGAAAGAAGAAAGATGGACGAAAGTAGAACTTCTTACCAATCATTTCCAGCACAACCACATCCACATAGCATGTTGATGGTATTCAAGAAATATGATTACGCAGAATTTGCAAATGGATTTAATAAACGTGAAGAGACTAGGGTTGGTCGTGGTGGGAGAGCTTCTGGCGTAGGCTTGAGGTCTGCAAATGCTATTGAATTGCCATTCCCAAAAAACCTTCAAGATGCAACTGATCTGAGAATAAATGGTTTTGAGCGCGATCCATTCACTGAGACAATCGCATCTAAACTAGCATCATTTTCTTCTGGTGGTAATGTAGAAGATATTCCACAACTGATACAATCATCTGGTGCTGACTTGGCACAGGCTTTGTCTGGCGGTAGTGTAAGTGGTGGTCTTAATAGTATCGCAGGTAAATTTCTGGGGACTTCTATTAAAGATGTTGCATCAGGCGCTCAATACTTATTAAGAAATAGTCCGTTGATGTCAGGAACAATTGGTAAGTCTGTTGACATTGCTACTAACCAAACATTGAACCCAAGAGAGACTCTTGCGTTTGAAGGTGTAAATTTAAGAAGCCATCAGTTTACTTGGGAACTTTTCCCTAGTAATGTTACTGACTCAGAGCGTATTCGCAATATTGTGCGTATGGTTAAAAAGAACTCTTTACCTACAGTCACTGACTTGGCAGGGATATCCAAAGCATTTTTGCAATACCCATCTACAGTTGATCTGTATTTACTTGGTGTTAATGAAGATCATTTTGTTAAATTTAAAACATCTATGGTTACTCAATTCACTGTTGATTATGGTGCTGGTGGTGGCGTTTCTATTATGAAGGGTGGTAAACCTGCTGGTGTTCAAATCGCAATGTCATTCCAAGAACTAGAAATCGAAACAGCACATGATTACGGCACAGAAGAAAATGACATCCAAGACAGTGTATTTCATGATACATCAGTAGGGGACGTACCATAATGACTAAATATTTTGAACAATTTCCAGTAATAAATTACGAAGGTAGACTAGTACGTGACATCACACGTAGAAGTAACTTTACCAAAGAAGTTTCCAACAATCCACTTCTTCATTTGCCGTATACGGTTAAAGAAGGGCAAAGACCAGAAGACATTGCTGAGTTTTATTATGGCTCTACAGACTTTACTTGGTTGGTGTACCACTCTAATAGCATGATGGACCCATATCATGATTGGCCTAAATCAGAAGCAGATTTTAACAACTACCTCATCGATAAGTACGGTGAGCAATCGGGTTTGGTTGGCGAAGATATCGTTGATTGGACTAAAGATGATAATGATGAAAATATCATCTATTATTATAAAGAGGTGTAACCAATGGCAGTAGATATCGTCAAACTCGCCCCAGAATCGTTTAGAACGATTTACCTTCGCAAAGAGGATCGCATCATCTTGCGCACAGAACAAGGCAGAAAAATAATCATCAAAAGAATTATTCCAGATGAATGGAAGCCTTGGAAAATATACGATCAGGAATTGGTAGACAATAATAACAAAAAAGAGATATTTTTGGTTGATAACCAATTTTTACCACAGATTACTCAAAGCTTTGTCAAGAAAATGAGAAATAACTAATGGCAGGAACGGGTAGCGGTGAATTTGCCCCATCTGTATGCGAAGTTTTAAACGCAGTTATAACTTCGCATTCTGGGGGTAAAAAACAAGACATAGCACAAATGGTGACTAATTTCGAGATTTCCCAATCTATGAACGCAAGTGCCTATAGTGGAAGTATTACTGTTCAAGATGGCATCGGTCTTCTTGAAGGGTTTCCGTTGAGATCAGAAGAAACACTTGAACTTAAACTCAAAGCCTTTGATTTAAATACTGAAGTCAATTTAAAGACTCACATCTTTAGGATTGATAATATTCAAGCTAGTGAAGGTGCTAACCAAGTGGTGTACACTATTAACTTTGTTTCTAACATTACTTATAATGCATCCAAGAGAAAAATTATAAAAGCGTACCGAAGTTCTGTTAGTGGTATCGCAAAAGAGATTTTTAATACATATTTTGGAAGTCTTGGCAGTGCGAATTATATTGATTCGGATAATGGAAATAGAGTTTTTGAGTTTGGAACTGCAAAGTTCCCCATCACTGAAGAACAAGATAGAAGCTTTATTATCCAACCTACAATGAACATTACTAAATGTACCATTCCAAACATGATACCAACAGAAGCTATGCATTTTCTCTATACCCAAGCATATCAACCAGAGACACCTTCAAACTCGTTTAAATTTTTCGAGACTTTGAAAAACTTTTACTTCGCAACAGACGAATATTTTATTAAGACTGCCCAACGGAGCGATCTCATAAATCTATTCTACTCGCCAGTAGCTTCTGTTGAAGGAACGGCTCCCGAAGACCAAATAAATAGGGTTGAAGAGATATCAATTATATCAAAAGGTATTGACACTGCATCTGACATATTCTCTGGTTCATATAAAAATAAAGTTACAGAAATTGATTTAGTAAGAAGACAAGTAAATTTTTATCCGTTCGACTATTCCAAGGATGCAAAGTACATAGACATGTCTGGCGACCCACGTAATCTTGGGGATAACCCACATACAGCACAATTTAGAGAAGACACATTTACTGACGAAAATGCAAAAGATTTTGTCATATTTAAGGACTACCAGCAAGTTGGGGATATACCAAGTGAATTGCATACAGATAGACATATGCCACAAATCATTTCCAATAGAGTTTCATACCATGCACACCTTCATAATACTCAAGTGTCCTGTATTATGAAGGGTAGGTTAGATATCATGCCAGGAATGATTGTAAATTTGGATATTAAGTCTTTAGATGGCATCAGTAATTTGTCTCGCAACGAAACTCTCAGTGGTAGATACTTAGTAGAAACAACTAGACATGTTCGTGACAATAAAAATGTTTTGAATTTGGCAATTAAATTGATAAAGTTCGATTGGAGCAAAGGTGAAGTAGATGGGTGATTATGGATTAGGGGTTAAAGACCCATTGTGGTTTGTTGGTGTTATTGAAGACAATAATGACCCAAGAAGAGAAGGGCGCGTCAAAGTAAGAGCGTTTGGTATTCATGGTACTAACAAAGATATCGAAACAGAAAGCTTGCCTTGGGCTATATGTATTCATGGCGGCTATGATGCAAACATGGTTCCAAAGACAAACTCTTGGGTGTTTGGTTTCTTCATGGATGGTAGAGGCGCACAACAGCCAATGATTCTTGGTGTGATCCCATCGCAAATGACAAAGGTTATGGACCCTGAGGTAGATGGATGGGGTGCTTTGCCACTAAATGGGCATGGGCATTTATCCGCAGAAGGTAGTGACCCAGAAAGTTTTGGACAGCCACAAAATCACAGACTTGCTCGTGCTGAATATATAGAAGAAACCTACGTTCTGCAACAACAAACTATGCGTACTCTGGATGTAAAAGTGGCTGGTGGCGACGAAAATAAAACTTGGTCTGAACCTACTGCGGCTTATGATGCATCATACCCACATAATAGGGTTATTCATTCTGGCAAAAACTCAATTGAGATAGATAGCACCCCTGGTAACGAAAGAATTATGATTTGGCACCAATCTGGTTCTTATGTTCAAGTAGATTCAAGGGGAACGAAAACAGATAAATCAGTTTCTGATAAGTATGAGGTTAACGACAGAAACCAACACGTTTCTGTTAGTGGTATGAGTACCGTCACGATTATGGGCAATAGCTACGTTTACGTTGAAGGCAATAAGATTGAAGAAATTAATGGTGACTTACAACAACTAGTTCACGGCAACTATTTACTTTCTGTTGGTCAACAAGCAACTATGCAAGCTGGCAACCAAGTGCAGATTCGTGGTGCTGATGTTAAGATGGAAGCTAATGTCGGTACTATGTCAATTAGGGCAGAGAAAGAACTTCAAACAGAAGCTGGGATTGGTTGGTACGCAAAAGCACCATTCATTTGGTCTGAAGCAACGACAAATATGAACATCAAAGCTAAAAATATGAATTTATTTGCCACAGCAGAAATGAATATTAAATCTGCTGATCTTAATATCATAGGTACAGGCACTACTGACATGAGAGGTGGCGTACTAACACTTGGCTCTGATGGAAATCTTCACGTTAGAGGAACAACTGTTTATATAGATGATGTTGTTCGCATGGCTGAGGATGGTGCGGCTGTGGCTCACGCAGGTGATGACATTGCAACTTCTGAAGCATCTAAAGGCGCATCATCAGTAGAAGCACCAGAACCAGTTACCGTAGGCACATCAACAGCACCAAAAGACTTAGATTCTATGGGTACTAGTGGTATTGTGTCACAAGATGAAGAAGCTGAAGTTGTTGTATATGGTGTTACAGTTGTGGGGGCAGACACACAACCAAAACTAATTCCAACAATAACAGAAGAAGAAAAAGAGAAGGCACTCGCAGAACAGGATGGTTCTCAACCTGATAACGGTGATGCAGAAGTAGATGAAGACGAATGGACTATCGAAGACCACAAAGCCGCATTCGGTCCAGAAACACATGAAGATAGAATTTATAATGATATATATGAAGGTAAATACCAACATGGTGATATAGTTAAGTGGGAAGGTCGAGATGCACGAGTTGAGGATGATCCAGATGGTGGCTATTTAGTCGTTTTCGTGTGATAGCTTGCGCATAAATAAAAGAAATAGATTCTAGGGAAATGTAGGAATGGAAAAGCAGTTAACCAATCGTGATTGGTGTCTCAGTCCAGAAGAAGAAAAGGTATTCAAACCTACCACACAAGCTGTGGCTAATGCTAATGGCGAGTACGCTTTAGCACAGGTTGAGGTATTGCAACAATCATTCATGGATAATATGGTTGCTGACTCAGAAAATGACCCTGTAGTCCTAGCTGTTAAAAAATATGGCGATGCTTTTAACACGAACCTAAATCTAATAAACAAGTCCATCTCCACTTCACCTTTTATTGTTGCTAACCTTCCTAATTACGCACTTCTTAACACGAGAATTGCAAACGGCGCGATAACCCAATTTGAGTTCGCTCGGTTCATCGAAGAGTTTAACTATTCTCCTGTTTCTGCGAATTATACTGCAAATCAAAACCCACCCAAGTTTTTGAAAAACCTTGATGACTTTTACAGAGGTAGTTTTGCTGGCTCGGTGATGGGCGGTTTTTGTTCAGTTTTGCCAAATGTCTTTGGCGCGATAGGTGGGTTCTTTATCATCCTTGGACAGGTAGAAGGTCTTATTGGTGACGCGCTTAGTTTTATAGCCAAGATCAGAAATATTGAAGACCCAGTCAAAGCTTTGTTTGAAGCAATTAAAGTCAAGGCATTAATCGAAGCAATTAAGAAAAAGATAACTAAAACTGTTATGGGCGCTATTGAAAAAATTCAAAGTGCAGTCGAAAACTTTAATATGGCTGATGTCATGGGCAAAGTAGAAAATTTCGTCCAAAGTAAAATCATTGACAAGGTAACAACAGTCAAAGATCAAATCATGAGATCGTTCAGTCCAGAAAATTTAAAGAAAATAAAATCTAAAATTACAGGAATGATTGATTACGCTGTTGGTTTGTTTGACAACCCATCATTAGAAGAGATTATGTTTTTAATGATGCGTATCTGTGGCTTTGCTTCTGGCGTAGAAGCCATTCTTGGTGGTCTTAAAGCGCCTCTTGATAATATTAAGAATGCATATGCGCAAACTCTCGATGTCCTAATGTCGAAAACAGACCAATCAACTGCTAGTGTTGTTCGTTCTGGTGCTATTAGATTTACCCCAGAAGAAAGAGCGGCAAAAATAGCAGAAGCAAGAAAAATTTGGCAAGCACATAACTCTGAGATTACAACGACATCTTTGCCTGATGTTGATCTGGAAAGTGAAAAAACACGACCAGCCCCTTTGCCAACTGATGCTACAATCTCAGAATTAAGCGAGATACCAACTTGGGACGAAATTAAAGGTGGCGGTCACCCTATATTTTATCCAACTGGTGGTTGGGTAAGTAACAGTTGGCCTAATCAATCTGAGCCTATTCTTGGTGCTTTGGGTTGGACGCAAGCAGAAATGAAAACAAAAATTCTCATTTTGAGATTAAATAAAAGAATGAACATACTTCACTCTGGTTTTGGTTCTTTTAGATTGACAAGTTTATACAGAAATGACGAATATCAAAGGTATTTGAGAGAGATACAACGTGTCAAAGGTGTTGCACGAAATTCACAACACTTACGAGGCAAAGCTGTTGATATCGCGGTTTCAAGTTGGTCTAGGCAAATGAGAACTGATTTGGTCAACGAAGGAAGAATAATTGGATTCACTTCTTTTGGTTGGTATGAAAAACAACAGTTCATCCACTTAGATTGGCGCGATGACAACATAGCAACATGGGGCAGAAGATGGTAGTAGCATTAGTAACAAACAAACAGAAAAAGATTTCGATCTATTCCGATTTCAAGAAAGACCTTGAGATCAGCCCATTGTCACAAGATTTGACGGTGCATAAAGATGAGGATGCGGTCAAGGAATCTATAAGAAATCTTCTTCTCACTGATCGTGGTGAAAGGTTAATGCAACCAACAATTGGTGGCAATCTTAGAGCTATGTTGTTCGAGAATATTACTCCAGGGGTTTTAACTCTAATTGAAGACCAAGTACGCACAACTCTTGAGTTGCACGAACCAAGGGCAGAAATTATTGGCGTGGAAGTTTCATCAAACATGGACGATAATGTGGTCAAAATCAGAGTTCAATTTTACATTTTAAATAATCAACAGCCCATATCAGTTGATGTATTTTTAGAGAGGACCAGATAAATGGTTAAACTAAACATTTCAGAACTAGATTTTGAAGCAACAAAATCACAGTTTAAAGAGTTTCTGCAATCTCAAACGCAGTTCAAAGACTATAACTTTGATGGCTCGAACATGTCTGTGTTGCTTGACGTCTTGTCTTACAACACATTCCAAAACAACTTCTATAGCAACATGGCAATCAATGAGATGTTCCTTGACTCTGCTGTGCTAAGAAACTCTGTTGTTTCGCATGCCAAGGAACTGAATTATCTTCCAAGATCACGAAGATCAGCTAGGGCTGTTGTTACTGTCACATTCACAGACTCGACTGCGACTGGTCAATCAATTACTATTCCACAGTATCAGCCATTCACTTCGATCCATAACGGTGAGAACTTCGAGTTTGTTACTAACGAAGCTTATGTTGCAAAGAAAACTGCACCCAACACGTTTATTGCAGAAAACGTTGAAATCTTTGAAGGTCAAATGCTTGCAAGTTTTGAGCGTGAGGGTTTCTTTGTCGATGACGATGGCATCTTGCGTGTTGTACTTTCTAACGAAAATGCAGACACTGAATCCATCGCAGTATTTGTTGATGCTGAGGCTACAGAAAACGAAAACGTATTTTTACGTAAGAACGATATCTTTGGTGTCGGTGCGACTGATAAAGTATTTTTCATTGAACCGTATTACGATGGTCGTTATACAATTTATTTTGGAAACAATGTTTTTGGCTTCCAACCAGAAGAGTTCGAAGACATCAGAGTACGTTATAGAATTACATCAGGTACTGAAGGTAATGGCGCTAAGACATTCTCAATGGCTACTACCTTTGGTAGTGCGGTGGTAACAACAACACAATTGGCTGCTGGTGGTGCTGAGAGAGAAACTATTGAAAGTATCAGATACTTTGCTCCTAAGAGTTTGCAAATACAAGAACGTGCTGTTACTACATCAGACTATGAAATTCTTTTGAAAACACAGTATCCAGAAATTCAAGCGGTTGCGGCATACGGCGGCGAAGACCTTGAGCCACCACAATTCGGTAAAGTTGCCATATCGGTGTACCTTGGTCAGGGGCAAGAGAGTTTGTCTAACACTCTTTCTAACACATACATTGAGTATTTGAAAGAAAGAAGTCCACTTGCAATTGAACCTATTTTCGTGGCAACTAAATTCATGTATGGTTGTGCTGTCGTTGACTTGTATTATAATCCTAAGTTGACGCGCAAATCTATTGGTGACATCGAAACGTTGGCAAGAAATGCTATCGCGGCTTACAATACACAGTATCTTGATGACTTTAACACGAAACTTAGAGTTTCTGCATTGTCATCGGCTGTCGATGCGATAGACATCTCAGTAGTGAGTAACGAAATTTCAGTAATGCCTTACATTGAGTATTCCCCAACACCTAACGTTGAACTAAACCCATCGTTTAAATTTGTTGCTAAACTTATCAAACCATACCCATTCGATGAGGATAGAGGGTTTGCTACATATAAGCCAGCAATTAAAACTGGTGTATTCTCGTATAACGGCGCAAACGTTTACCTACAAGATGATGGTGTCGGTAATATCCAAATTATTACTAGTGACGTTGCCAATCCTAAAGTTGTCAAACCTTCGATTGGTACTGTGAATTACGATACAGGTGAGGTAAACTTGGTTGGTTTCATCACAGATGGTTATATTGGTTCTGGTATCAAATTTATGGCTAGTACAGCAAAAGGTGATATTACTGCCCCTAACGGCAGAATATTTACAGTAAAAGACTCAGACGTAACAATAAATTTAATTGAGACGAAATAATGTCAGAAATAGAAAAGAAAATATCATTTAAAATACCTCAACAATTTCCAGCGATTTATCGTGAGGAAAACGCTGAGTTGGTCCAACTTGTCCAAGACTATTACAAGTTCTTGGAGACTACCCCTAACCAAGGTGTGTACAACTCAAGGCGTATGTTTGAATATAGAGATATTACGACAACACTAGATAGTATGATCATTTTCTTCCAAAAGAAGTTTCTGGCTGATCTACCATTACTTGAAGACGCAAGCGTAAGGCTTGTAGTTAAAAACATCTTAGACCTTTACCGACGTAAAGGTTCTGAAAGTGGCATCATTCTATTCTTTAGAATGTTCTATGACGAAGATGTCGAGATTAATAATCCAGCAAAATTTGTTTTGAAACCATCTGACTCTAAGTGGCAGACTGGTACATATCTTCAGATGGTTCCCAATAGTGGGGTTTTCTATGCAAGAGATGGGGCAAATTATTATCAATATAGCGATCTACTAGCTAAGAATATTACAGGATCAACGTCAGGTGCTAAGGCGGCTGTTGACAAGATCAACTTCGTACTTTTGAACAGAACACTAACACCAATTCTTTATCTTACTAATGTAAGGGGTATTTTTGGTAAGTACGATAATATCATCGCTAGAATTGATGGGCAAGACGTTTCGTTTGGTGTTATAAACGGTTCTGCATCAGAATTGCACATTGATTTAGATTATGGTGGCACGACAGGAAATGCTATAGGCGATGAATTCAAAATTGAAAGCGCGTATGGCAACGGCGGCGAAGTTGTTGTGACAGAAACTGAAGCTAAGTTTACAGGTATTGTTGATTACAGAATAACAGATGGTGGTTTTGGGTATACAATACAGAATACTAGACTAGAAGTTACAAATCAAGTTCTTGTTTTGGATAATGAAGACCTTACATTTACCAATCTCGAAAGACTTACTGATACTAATGGAAACATAGGTACGGTACTGGGGCAGAACGCATCAGCAGTTGGTATAAAGATGGCCGTTGGGGATGCGTTTAATATTAGTAGAGCTATCACCACACTTGACAGAACACCAAATGTTACTATAACTGGTATTTTTACGGTATCTGCTAAGAACGATAGTTCGCCTGGTGCTTTATACCCAGATACCACTGTGAATACTGATGTTAAGGTCGAAAGTCTTTCTAATATTGAAACCGTAAATCTAATTACTGATTTGATCTCGCCATTCTTTAGTGTCCCATTAAATTCAGCAGATTACAACACCATCCCCCCAGCAACAACTCTGATGAGTGGGAGTGCTTCGCCAGTAACATTAGCAACACCAATTGACGAAGCATTCAATCTTTCACCATTTCAAATTGGCACTATTGATGCATTCGAGAATCTTAATCCAGGTGATAACTACACCAACGATGTGTTTTCATTAGTGCGTGACACAGTTATGATTGCGTTTGACAGACACGAACAAGTTGTAACCATGCCAGTCATTAGTGCTTCATTCTCTGTTGGTGATGCACTCTCGCAGTCTGCGTCAGGAGTTAATGGGGTTATAACAGGAATTGACACAGACAAGTCTTTTATTAAGGTTAGACCTTATGCTTACTATGGTTTCGACGCAACGCCTATTACCCACAAGGGTACTAGTTATGACGTTACGGCATCTGAAAGAGATTATACATCTGAGAAATTCGGTGCTAATGCTGACATGAGATCAAAAACTCAATTCGCTACAGGTAGAATTTCAGCAGTTAAGGTTACTAACTCTGGATTTGGTCACTTGGATAACGAAATTGTTTACATTGTAGATGATAATGGCGTCAAACAAGCAAAGGGTACACTCAAAGCGGACTCACAGGGCATCACCGCAGGTTTCTGGGGTAGTGAAACCTCACAGATCAATGGTTACAAACCAGACGGAAGTTATTACGACTCTCGCAATAAGATACATGACAGTGATTTATATCAAGAATTCTCATACGAAATCTTATCTACTGTCGATCTTGGTGTGTATGAAGAAACTCTTAAGAAGAATGTTCACCTTGCTGGTACGAGACTTTTTGGTAGGTTTGTTTACAAGAATAAAGTAGAAGTTGGCTTAGGACATAGGTTCTACGTGAACGCGAAAGAAGACCAAATTATCGGTGGACCTGATATTGTAGGTCCAAATCAACTAGGCGAACAAATTAAATATTCATCAGATAGAAATACTATTTCTGTAGATACTGTAAACCTCAAAGCTGACGTAGTATAAACAGATAAATAAGTAGAAAGACTTTAGGAGCAAACATGGCTAAGCAAATTGTAAATACAGGAACTGTTGATAATGACGGTACTGGTGATCCGTTAAGAAACGCTTTCATCAAAGTAAATGAGAACTTTACCGAATTGTACAACGCCGAATCATTTTCTGGCAGTTATGCTGACTTGTCTAATAAACCAACAAGCATTACAGACTTTGATGTTACGGATGGTTCCAACAATCAAATCCTATCAACGGATGGTGCTGGAAACTTCACTTTCGTCAACGCATCAGCTTCAGTTGATATTGACGCTGAATTAGATGTAGCTAGTGCGACTAACAACCAAGTATTATCTTGGACTGGAACTGAATTCGATTGGGTTGACAACTCAGGTGCTGGTTTATCAAACAACGCAATCATTAATTTAGTTACTAGCGCTGATCTTGATATGTCAGGCAACAAAGTATTATTTGGTAACGTATATGACGCAGAAGGTGATTTACCTACTGCTGGCAGTTATCACGGTATGTTTGCTCACGTGCATGGAACTGGAAAAGCTTATTACGCACATGCTGGCTCTTGGGTTCGATTGGCAGATTTTTCAGAAGTTGGTGGCGGCGGTTCAAGCCTACAAACAAGAATTAACAAAGTCGGCGTATCGGCTTCATTAACTGATGGTGCATCAGGCAATGTTGACATCGTAGGATTTAAAGGGTACGCACTACTATCGATTACGACAGATAAAGCGGCTTGGGTAAGAATTTATTCAAACGGTGCTACTAGAACTGCTGATTCAAGTAGACTTGAAGTGACAGACCCGACGCCAGATGCTGGTGTTATTGCAGAGGTAATCACAACAGGAGCAGAAACTGTTTTGATGTCACCATCTTCAATGGGCTTTAACATGGAAGCAACTCCGACAACTAATATTCCATGCGCAGTTACCAATAAATCTGGATCAACAGGAACAGTTTCGGTTACTCTAAACGTACTTCAATTGGAGGCATAATATGTTGCACGAGTACATCGTCACCTTACATAATAAAGATGACCTTGATCAGTTTTACGATGACATAGAAATCCAAGAAAGTTCAGCACATATCTTTGAGGGTGAAGTTCACTTTCCAAGTCGTGCTGTTGAGGTTTCTAACCGAAGACTGATCAGTCGCAATACACATTATATGTTAACTCACGACGAAGCGCAAGAGTTAAAAAACGATCCTAGAGTGTGGGACGTGGAACTTGCTGAGATGATTGATCTTACCACAAAACCAACTGGTTGGAAAATGGAAAATAAGAAGTTTTCTAAAGATTGGTTCACAGACGCGACAGATCACAATTGGGGATTACTAAGACATAGTGAAGATGCCAATAGAGCCAATTGGGGTTCTAATGGAACTAACACTTATATTAGTGACTTGACGGTTACTTCATCAGGTGAGAATGTTGATGTTGTTATTGTTGATGGTCACATCGATCCAGCACATCCAGAATTTAAACCAAGAGAAACCGCACACTACAAGAGCAACTTGGTAAACGATAACACAAACAGCGCATTGTTTGACAGATCAGTAACTGTTAATGGATTGAAGATTGTAATTTCTGGTGCTGCTGGTGGGCAAATTGCTGTTCCAGATGAGTGGGCTAGAAAAACTGCGAGAGTGGTTGATCTACTGATCGATCCAGATGGTGCAAGTGTCAACTTGGCATACCAAAAGAATTTAATTGCAACCCTTAAGGGTGAAGTAGGTACTGTACATGCAGGATTTCCAACAGTACAACGTGTTGCTTACGGTGGTGGGGGTCAGTACGAGCCAAATTTCTTAGAAGATTCTGGCATTTCCTCATATGTCGGATACCAAGGTTTCTTAGACACTCACGTTCATAACGATATGGTTTGGTATAAAAACGTAAGTGGACCAAACCCTTCAGTGCAAGATAGAGACATCGAAGAAATAATCGAACACCTCATGCACACGATCCATTTGTTTGGATTGCCTGGTGCAGTTGATGGCTCTGAAACTGCATTGGATTGGGTAGCAACAAATAACGATGGCTTTGCGAATACAGATTTGCACGTGGCAATGTCAGAAGCTATTGATGGCTCTTTCTTCGATCCGACAGGTTATGCTCCTGATTGGGATACAAACGATGAGCAAGCAGAAATAGCGTACAAAGAATACCTATATCTCCTTAACTTCAACATGTGGGAAATGAGTGAGTTTTGGGAAGGCGGAAGTCTATCGCCAGAATGGTCTGACTCTATGAGAACGGCGGCTAACATTCAAACGAACAACCCATTGGGATATGCACTATTCAACACATATATCAATCCAGTCATGACGAAACCAAACTTCGCTACATTAAGAACAATATTCCAAAACAATGATGGCGGAGTTTCTGGCTACACTGAATCAACTCGTGTAAATCAATTCAATTGGCTCTCTTTGACTAGTCAGGTTACCGGCGGTTCTAATGGAACTTATACTTATGCACCTTATATTGATAGTGGCAACGCTGAAAGAACTTCTGATAACAACCATGGGACACACTGTGCTGGTACGGTAGCAGGGAACACACA
>Ga0307996_1000135_pt1 | contig 20481 bp, 14 predicted proteins | sample Davwhametageno35_FD_203143 | JGI IMG/M metagenome (GOLD analysis project Ga0307996, IMG submission 203143) | Marine microbial communities from Davis Island wharf, Antarctic Ocean - #35 | ecosystem: Environmental > Aquatic > Marine > Unclassified | place: Antarctic Ocean: Davis Island wharf...
TTTGTATTGTATATTTTAAGCTCCATTTCATTTTCTCTCGATAGTTCTTCTATTTTTTCGTAAAATTCTCTGGGCACAGAATTCAGATTTTCCTGCATATCAAATTTATCGGTAAAATATTTTATACTATTTGCTACCCTTTTTTCTTTCCTTTCTAATCGAGAAAGGTGGTATTTTTCGTTTTGGTTTTTAAAAAAAACAGCTGTAAACAAGGCAATTACCAAAGAAGATAGGATTACCAAAGCAAGCATAGCTACGTATATCCTTTTACTCAATCCTATTCCTAAGTTTACTTTTTTCATTGTTTGTGTAGCATCAAAAACTATTCCTTAATTTTTCATCTTCTGCGTATGCTTTTATCACTTTGTTTCGTTCTTTTAAAAAAAACTTCATGTAGAGTTTCAAAAATAGAAAATCTGCCACTTTTCCCAAAATTCCTAAAGGAGCTTTATACTCAAAATCATCTTTCATAGTTGTTTCTTGCCCCTCTTGAATAAACGTGTGAGTATGGCGAAAAGACTTAAAAATTCCTTTTACCATTTCATCTGTAAAGGTATTGGGCTTTTCCATTTCGGTAATTTTTACCGTCATTCTTTGGTAAACTCCAAAGTGTTTTGCTCGCCAAGTTACTGTTTCATTCAAGTTTATTAATCCATGGGTTACTCCCGCAATTGCCTTTTCATTACTATTTCCTGTAGATATTTCGTGTAAAGTTATATTCCTTGACAAGTCAAAAACTACTTCTATAGGTGCATTTATTTTCGTTTGTATCTTAATTGATGGCATTTTAAGAAACTATTGTTGGTTTTAAAGAATAAATATAGGTATTTGAGTTCGTTTTGGTCTTTAAACGTAAAAATGTTTTAAATTTGAAATGTAAAATGACACTGAACCAACCTTAAGATTAATGGAAAACAAAATAAAACTATTAAAAGAAAAGCAGGCCGAAGCAAAATTAGGTGGAGGAAAAGAAAGAATTGAAAAGCAACACGCAAAGGGAAAGTTAACCGCAAGGGAAAGAATTCACTTCTTATTGGATGAAGGTTCTTTTGAAGAAATTGGGATGTTTGTAACCCACAGATCTACTAATTTTGGATTGGATAAAACTAAATTTTTAGGAGATGGTGTTGTAACTGGATATGGAACAATAGAAGGGCGTTTGGTGTATTTATTTTCACAAGATTTTACCGTTTTGGGAGGTTCATTGGCCGAAGCTCATGCACAAAAAATATGTAGAATTATGGATCTTGCCATGGAAAATGGAGCTCCAGTAATTGGACTAAATGATTCGGGAGGTGCAAGAATTCAAGAAGGAGTTGTTTCTCTTGGAGGGTATGCAGATATTTTTTACAAAAACACAATGGCAAGTGGAGTAATTCCACAACTCTCTGCAATTATGGGACCTTGCGCAGGTGGTGCAGTTTATTCGCCAGCTCTTACCGATTTTATTTTCATGGTCGAGAACTCTTCTTACATGTTTGTAACGGGACCTAATGTTGTAAAAACAGTAACTCACGAAGAAGTAACTTCTGAAGAATTGGGAGGAGCAAGTACGCATTCTACAAAATCAGGTGTAACACACTTTACTAGTGAAAATGAATTGGCTTGTATTCAAGACATCAAGAATTTAATGAAATACATTCCTCAAAACTGTGAAGAAGAATCTCCACAATATGAGTATGAAATGGGAGACGAATCTCGTCCTTCATTAACTGATATAATTCCTTCTAATCCTAACCAACCTTACGACATGAAGGAGGTAATTTCTAAAGTGTTGGACAAGGGTACTTTTTATGAGGTGCACAAAGATTTTGCAGAAAACATAGTAGTCGGATTTGGATTATTGGCAGGAAAAAGTATTGGAATTGTAGCTAATCAACCTGCATTTTTGGCAGGAGTTTTGGATAATAAGGCTTCTGAAAAGGCTGCTCGATTTGTGAGGTATTGCGATTGTTTTAATATTCCTCTTTTGGTGTTTGAAGATGTGCCAGGATTCTTGCCAGGAACAGACCAAGAATGGAATGGTATTATAAAAAATGGAGCTAAATTACTTTATGCTTTTTGTGAAGCAACCGTTCCAAGGATTACCGTTATTACTCGTAAAGCCTATGGAGGAGCTTATGATGTAATGAACTCCAAACACATTGGAGCAGACATGAATTATGCTTGGCCAAGTTCAGAAATTGCAGTAATGGGAGCTAAAGGAGCTTCGGAAATTATATTTAAAAGAGAAATTTCTGGGGCAGAAAATTCAGAAGAAAAATGGAAAGAAAAAGAGGCAGAATATGCCGAGCTTTTTGCAAATCCGTACAATGCAGCCGCAAGAGGTTTTGTGGATGAGGTAATTGATCCAAAACATACTAGAGAGAAATTGATTAAAGCATTTTCTATGCTTAAAAACAAAGTGGTAAACCTTCCTAAAAAGAAACATGGAAATATCCCTATGTAAAATCCATGTGGGAATTTAAATCCAACATTTAATAAAAAAACATGACTTTAATATTTAGAATTATAGGTTTTCTTGAAGGTATTTCATACGTCTTATTGATGGGGGTGGGCGTGCCTTTAAAATACTTTAGTAACGACCCCTCTTGGATAAAAGCTCTCGGAATGCCTCATGGTTTGCTTTTTGTGGGGTATGTTATTCTTGCTTTTTTAATAAAAGACGATCAGAAGTGGAGTTTTAAAACATTTGGATTAGTTTGTTTTGCTTCCGTTATCCCTTTTGGAACTTTTTATGTAGATAGAAAATATATGAAATAATTTATAGAACACTCAAAAAAACATAAGTAATTAAAATACAAACTCCCTATCTAGAAGTAATTAAATAGGGAGAATAAGTATAACTTTTGAGATACTAACGTTCATCTTGACAAAAAAATTGAACCTTCTCTTCCTTGTGAGCTTATTAATAAAATTATTATTATCAAGTACTCAATCCAAGACTGAGAGGGTTGAATCTACGTTTGACCTCTTTCAGTCGATTATCGGTAATGATAATTCTCTTTTAAACTTAAAAGGTATATTATCAAAAAATTAAACGCTCAATCAAGAATGTATTTAATACACATACCTCAGCCCCAAATTATAAGTGTTACCTAACCCACTGCTTGTTCCTCTCAAAAAACTAGAAAAAGAAATTTCTATATTTAATCTTGGTATTACTTGATATTTTGCTCCAATTCCTGCTAAAGTGAACTCTTGTCCAAATCCACCCTGTACTGTTGGTAAGAGCTGATATTGTTGTGCATTTAAATAGACAGTAAATTTTTGAGAAGGGAAATAACTTAAAAATACTGCCAAAGGAAAAGCTAAACTGTTATTTGCAAATCGCTCCTCCGAGTTCTCATCCAAAGAAGCGTCCTTAGATAATTCTCCAAAATTATAGGTTAAGTCTAGCTGTGCAAAAACCTGAAATTTATCTGCTCCAAATGATTTGTCGTAATAGAATCTATTTTCCCACACATAACTTCTTTTGTCTAAGTAAAACGAACCTGATAAGTCATTAAAAACAGGAAAGAAAAAATTACTTTGTAAGGAAAAGTTGTTTATTTTTTTGAAAGGACTAACTTTTAAGGCTATTCCAAAACTAGAAATTCCCGCTCTTGATAAGCCTTGTTCAGTTTTAAACTCAAAAACATCGAGGGCCGAAGCGTTATTTCCCTTATTTGATTTTATATTAATAATCGCTCCTACATTAATTCTTGAGTTTTTGGCAACCCCTGTATAAGCTTCTAAAGTTGTAGTGAAATAACTTTGTCTTGACTCTTTCTTAGTTACTTTTTGTTGGTTGTTGGCAGATTTTGTTTGAGTATATAAATTATTAAATAGTTTAAGATCCCATTGTCCTATGCCCATTAACTTGGAGGGTGTAAATTCCAAAATATTGGATTTAATACCTTTTTTGTGAAACACGTTTTGTGAATTAAGAGACCAATCATAGTTGTAATAACTTATTTTTGATTTAGAAGATAATTTTTCCTTTCTGTAATTATTTATAAAATCGACAACACGACTTCCTTTAGTAACAAAATCTTCTTCGTACCATTTAAAAATTTCCGAAATAGAAACTTCTTTTGCATTCACACGAATAAAATCAGGGTTATCCATGGATTTTTTTGTCTGAACTTGTAACTGATTTTCTAGTTTTGAAGGGGCATAGGCTTCATCAATTAAGGGAGGGCAGCTATTCCCTGCACAAACCAATACAAAATGAACTCTAGCATCCATATATACCTTCCTTATTAAATCATTCTCCAATTCATTAAGAGTTACCAATCCAAAATCAGCTACTTCATGCTTTTTTCTATTAAAAAATCCTGTTATTTCCTTAGGCGATTGGACAGGAAAATTATCTATTATTCCTTTTATTACCAATAAATTATACGCATTTATTAAAAATGATTTTTGATAGCTTTTATCTTCTACTGAGATTACTTTTAGAGTGTTAATCTCCAAAATCAAATCGTCTAATGCAATTCTTTGTTTTGCAATTTCCTGATAATCTACCAATCCATTGGTTACGTTCATAGACATAAAAACGTCCGCTTTATTGAAAAAGACATCTAATTTTTCTTTTTGTCCAAAGGAAAATATAGAAATAAAAGTGAGTACTAGAAATAGGCTAAAAAGCTTCATGAAAAATAGTTTTTACTTTTAAACGAAAAAAAAATGATTGCTTACAACAAGAAATTATCCCGCCCAATTTTCTCTATCCAAACTTCTGTATTGAATAGCTTCGGCAATGTGATCTGATTCTATATTTTTACTTCCAGCTAAATCAGCAATTGTTCTAGAAACCTTTAGGATTCTATCGTACGCTCTGGCTGATAATCCCAATCTATCCATGGCTGTTTTTAGTAATGCTATAGATTCTGGTCCTATTTGGCAAACTTCCCTCAATTTTTTAGATTCCATGTGTGCATTCGCAAACACTTTCTCGGTTTCTTCAAATCTTTCTTGTTGCACATCTCTAGCTTTTATTACTCTTTCTCTAATAGAGCGAGAGTTTTCGGTAGTTTCTTTGCTTGCCAATTCATCAAAATTTACTGGAGTTACCTCCACATGTAAATCAATTCTATCCAACAAAGGCCCCGATATTTTATTCAAATATTTTTGAACCACACCTGGCGAGCATACACAGTCCTTTTCTGGGTGGTTATAATACCCACAGGGGCAAGGATTCATTGCTGCAACCAGCATAAAACTTGCCGGATAATCTACTGTAAACTTTGCTCTAGAAATCGTTACTTTTCTATCCTCAAGCGGTTGACGCATTACTTCCAACACGGTTCTTTTATATTCTGGTAATTCATCCAAAAACAAAACTCCATTGTGAGCTAAAGATATTTCTCCTGGTTGTGGAAAAGTTCCGCCTCCAACAAGAGCTACATCAGAAATTGTGTGGTGAGGTTTTCTAAAAGGTCTAGATGACATAAGTGATTCATTGGAGCCTAACTTCCCTGTAACTGAATGTATTTTTGTTGTTTCTAAAGCTTCTTGAAGAGAAAATGGAGGAAGAATCGTAGGTAGTCTTTTTGCCAACATACTTTTTCCTGCTCCTGGAGGACCAATCAAAATAATATTATGACCTCCTGCTGCTGCAATTTCAAATGCTCTTTTTATGTTTTGTTGCCCTTTTACATCTTTAAAGTCAATGTCGCTAGTAAGCAGTTGATTGTAAAACTCCTCTCTGGTATTAACAACCGTTTTTTGTAACTCTTTTTCTTCGTTAAAAAAATCAATTACGTCTTTAATGTTCTCTACCCCGTAAACATCCATTCCATCAACAATTGCAGCTTCTTTGGCATTTTGTTTAGGTAGAATTATTCCTTTTAGTCCAAGCTTTTTAGCTTCAATAGCTATGGGTAAAACTCCTTTTAGTTTTTGTAAACTTCCGTCAAGCGAGAGCTCTCCCATTATTAAATAATCCGATACTTTATCTGGTTTTATCTGTTCTGATGCTGCCAAAATTCCCATAGCAATAGTCATGTCGTAAGCTGAGCCTTCTTTACGAATATCAGCTGGCGCCATGTTTACGGTAATTTCTTTTATTGGGATCTTATAGCCATTGTTCTTAAGAGCAGCTTGAATTCTTTGTTGACTTTCTTTTACTGCACTATCTGGTAACCCAACAAGAAAAAAATTAACTCCGTTACTAATGTTTACCTCTACTGTTACAATAGTTGCTTCTATTCCAAATACTGCACATCCGTAGGTTTTTACTAGCATAATTGTTTGATTATTTTATTGTTACAATGTAATCAAATTATTCCTACTATAAAATTTAGTCTTATTCCTTTATCAACTTTAAAGTTATTTTCTCATTCTCACTCATCATATTCAAAAAATAAATCCCTGATGCTCCTTCAAAATTTATCTCATAATTCAAGGTTTTTTGAGGTGTGATTTCTTTTATTAATCTTCCGTTTATGTCTGTGATGAAAAGAGAATTAATTTGTTGCTCTTTATCAAATTGTAAATTGAAAGATCCTTTGTTTGGGTTGGGGAATAAGCTTACTCCTATTTCATTTAGTTCATTTTCATCCAAAGAGACTGTCAATAAAGCTATTTTAACTGCAGCAGTGGTTGTTACTTTTCCATGTCCCCCAAACTGTCACTTCCTGCTATTGGCAAAGTTCCTGTTCGGTTGTTTCCTAGAGCTGTAACTATTAATATTCCTTTTACTTATCTAGGCTCTAGGGTAGGGTTTTTAATGCTTACATAAGTTTAAGTGAAAATAAGTTTAATTGATTATATGCTATTTTAAATCAGATTTTTACATTAAACATTTAGACTTCAGTAACCTTTTTGGGATTATCCCCGTACTTATATGTGAATAGCATCAATCAACATTGATTTATTCAAAACACGAGGAAGTTCGGCAAAACTATTCAATACAACTTGCCGATTAACTTTGAATTCTTTAACTATGTTTTAGATGAAAAAGAGTAGTCTAGAATCAATAAAAAACTAAAATTATGAAAACAATAAATAAATTAACGCTCATTTTTTCTATAATGCTACTGTCGGTAGCAACAATATCTTCCTGTAAAAAGGAAAGGGTTATCACTCCTGTTAACCAAAACAAGGCCTCTTTGTCACCTCTTATTATAGATGTTTCGCACCTAAATTCTATTGATAATTCGAGCAGAAAATCTTGCGAAAATGACTTAATAAATAGTGTGGATAATTGCACCTATTTAAGTGGAGATGGAGACTTGACCTTTTATGGAAATGACTTTGTCCAAAAACTAAATAGTTGTCACGTCTACCGTACAGTTAAATACTGCAGATGGTTAGATAAATACAAAACCATTAGTCAGGAGGTTTATTTATATACAATGTCTAGTAACGAATGTAAATCATATCTTTTTTATAATAATATTAAGAATACGGTTGTTCAAGATGCTGAAAATAATACGCCAATAGATTACGATATTTACAGCTATGATTTAATTGGGGCAGAATTAGAGCTTGGAGATTGGATTCTGAAACTTCGAATAAACTATAGAAGAAACACTTGTAAAGATAAAATCACACCAACTAAATAAAATTAACATTTGAATAATGTTAATTTTATTACCATCCTTAGCGGCCATTCCTTTTGACGGGAATGGTTTTCTTTTGGCCCAAGCTTTTTAGCTTCAATGGCTATAGGTAAAACTCCTTTGAGTTTTTGTAGGCTTCCGTCAAGCGAGAGCTCTCCCATTATTAAATAATCCGAAACTTTATTCTGGTTTTATCTGTTCTGATGCAGCTAATATTGCCGTTTTTATAATTAAAAACCACTTCTTGTTCCTTGAAATTTCACTAAACCTATTTGTTGATTTTAATTCTCCTATACCATAGTATTCCTGCGAATCGTTTTTAACGCATGAAAAAAAGCAATGCTGTAAGGACAAATATTGTTTTATTTAAACTGATGAAGTTCATTTTATTTAATCTTTAATTATTCCTTCACCAACTTCAAAGTCCTTCTTTCATTTTCACTCACCACATTCAAGAAATAAATCCCAGAAGCTCCTTCAAGATTTATTTCGTAATTCAAGGTTTTTTGTGGTGTGATTTCTTTTATTAATCTTCCGTTTAGGTCTGTGATAAAAAGAGAATTGATTTGTTGCTCTTTGTCAAATTGTAAGGAGAAAGATCCTTTGTTTGGATTGGGGAATAAGCTTACTCCTATTTTATTTAGTTCATTTTCATCCAAAGAGACTGTCAATAAAGCCATTTTAACTGCAGCAGTGGCTGTTACTTTTCCATGTCCCCAAACTGTATTTCCTGCTATTGGCAAAGTTCCTGTTCGGTTGTCTTCTCGAGCTGTAGCTATTAATATTCCTTTTACTTGTCTAGGCTCTAAAGTTGGACTTGCTTCTAACAATAAAGCAACCACTCCTACGGTTGCAGGCGAAGACATTGATGTCCCTGAAAAAGCTGCAAAATCATACGTTCTTCCTTTAAACATTGTACTTGCAGCTGTTGTGTAGCTTCCTGTAGTATAAGAATTAATAGAAGAGATTATGTTCATTCCTGGTGCAGAGACATCTGGTTTTATTCGTTCATCATAAGTTGGTCCACGGCTAGAGAAACTAGCAATGTTTCCTGGAAAAACTTGTCCAGATACTGCAACTATTTCTGCTTGATGAGCCGCAACAGTAATAGCCGATTTTGTACAAGCCGGCTCTCCCAATCCGTATAAATTATCTCCTGCCACTCCATCTGTACCGTAACTGTAAAAATCCAATCCCCAGTTTCCAACTCCGTTACTCAGCTCTACCACATTCCAGTAATGAACTATTCCTGTGGCAGCATAAGAATGTAGGGCAACTCTCAAACTCGTATTCGTGTTCTTTACTCTTAATCTTTGGTGTGGTCTGTTGTTGTTTGGGTGGGCAGAATCTATCGAGTAATTATAAAAAACCGTGTCGGTTCCTATAACTATAAAAGAATCGTGGTATCCATTATCTGAATTAGAATGGTAGTACCTAGAGTTTGCAACTAATACATTAGAACTGTTATACACTTCTACTCTCGAACTAAAAGAATTGGTTGGTTGTCCCCACATAGAAATACATTGGCCCCACATAAATTGGTGAGCTGAGTAGGGATAAAAACTTATTCTAGAACGAATACTGTCGCTAGAAAACACTTTTTTAATATGAAAATTATCATTTCCATTATTTCCTCCCGAAGTTACAAAGGTTACTCCTTGAGCACTTAAATTATCTATTGCTTGGCTTACCAAAGAATTCCCATCCATGGTTCCCATGTAGTATAATCCCCAACTCATGTTTACAACCAATCTTTTCCAATCGCTATCAGCAATTCCTTTCATCCAAACAAATGCGTCAATTGCCGAACCTGCATCCAATTGAATGGAGTTAAATAAATACTGAGATTCAAAAGCTACACCTCTATATTCTAATCCTGCTCCACTTCCTCCTGCTATTCCTGCTACGTGATTTCCATGAGTTGCGTAATCGTAATAGTCTCCTGCTGTATCAGAATTGGCACTATCCAATTCTACTGGTGTTACATATTCTACTCCGTATCCAAAGCCTGCAGGCTGGTTTCCTGAGTGCTTAAAATGATCCCAAGCTGCTCTCACTCTAGATGTAGTTAAAGTTGTATCCATAAACATAGGGTGGTCGTAATCAAATCCCCAGTCTGTGATTCCTATCAATACGTTTTTTCCTGTGAAAGCTTGTGCTAAACCAGTTCCTGCCCAAACGCTATCTGCTCTCAAGTCTGATGTCATTTTATTGTTGTGTGAGTAAATTCTTTCTGCAACCTGAATCTGTAATACGTTTTGAAAATTATTAATCTCTGCCAAGTTTTTTAAAGGAATTTTAATCGTAACAATATTCCCTACTTGGCTACCTATAAATGCTTTGTCATTTAGGTTGTTTACACTAAAGCTATTAGTCACTTTCCCTATTGTAGACAAACACAATTCTCCGTGAACCTTATAAATTGGAAGTAATGGGTTGCCCTTTTTTATTTGAATGTTTGTCTTTTCTTTGGATTGAAAAACAATGCGGTCAATGTTTTCTTGCGATTCGCTATTGATTCTAATCTGTGAAAAAGAAAGGACTGTTGCCAATAAGAATAAGAAAGTAAGTGTTGATTTCATTTGTTTGGTTTTGAAATACTAAATTACAACTTTCAACTTAACTTTTACTAATTAGCTTTAAATACTCATTTTTCTTACATTTAACTATTAAATTACTTTCTGCGCAGAAGTATGAAATACCACAGAATAAACAAAGACATATACATTCACCAAAGAAGTGAATTTACGAAACAAATGAAATCAAAATAGATTGTTGTTTTTGATTAACCTTCCATTTATATCTGTGATAAAAAGGGGCTTGATTTGTAATTCTTTATCTATTTGTAAGGTGAAAATCCCCTTGTTTGGATTGGGATGATTAAAACTTTATTTAACAAGTAGTTTTCAACAATAATGGTGTTTGTATGAAAAAATAAGTCTCCAATTAGAAAGCTCAAAGATATAGAAAAAAAGTCTACAGAAATTAAGTTAGGAATCTCCTATCATTCTTTCAAATACCACTCAGGATCAATAAACTTTAGTGCATGTTCCCCAAAAGTAAGTTGACGTTCTTCTGAAATTTGATAAGTAGATTGCTCACCTTTAATTGCAGAAAACAAAATGGTGTGTTTTTCTCCAATAGCATCCGTTTTGAATAATCTGACTAATTTATCTTCATTCCCATATATTAAGGATTTCGAACAAGATGGACAATTAAAATCAGATTTTTCTCCCTCTTTGCTTTCAATTTTAGCATTCATATACGAAGCATAATTGCCTAATTCTTCGGACAATAAGACAATTCCGCTAACTCCATGATCCTTCCTGACCAAAAGTGCAACAAACCCATTGGCATTTAAATAAGCTTCACAATATGGACAATTATAATGATTCATAACACTTAAATATACAAAAAATAGTCCGCATTATTATGTAATAACCGTAGTATTTTCTTCTAAATCCGTAAGTAAAAATCCTCCTGCTCCAATAGAATCGATTCCTGGAGATGTTTTTACATTATTAATGTAATAAAGTACTTATAGTTAAGGAAATATAGCTGGTTGTTGTTCCGTTAATTGTCATTGTGAATAGGCCAAAAGAAAAGCAGATGCAGAATGTGTCGCATAAGTTCCGCGGGAAAAGACCCTTCATAATACAGTAAAAACGCTATACATTTTGTGCCTTTTTTACATTGTTTTGAAGCTGGAAAACAATAAAGCTATCTCTTTTTAAATTATAAACGTTTTATTTTTTGACCTTTATATATCTACTTTTTTATTTTGCTGCTCTACTGATACTAATGCTGTGATTGAAGGATGTATTGATATTTAAACGAAACAACAACATTCAACTTAACTTTTTCTGATTAGTATAAAATACTCAATTTTCTTACCTTTAATTAATTATTAAAAAATATGAAATACCACAGAATAAATAAAGACTTATACATTCACCAAAGAAGTGAATTTGCGAAACAAATGAAACCAGGATCAATTGCTATTTTTAATAGTAATGACATTTTTGGAACTTCGGCAGATAGCACTGTTCCATTTGTTCAACACAGAGATATATTAGCTTTGTCTGGTGTGGACCAAGAAGAAAGTATCTTGGTTTTGTTTCCTGATTGTAAAACAGGAAAGCACAAAGAAATCTTGTTTTTGAAAGAAACTTCTGAAAAAATTAAAATTTGGGAAGGAGAAAAATTAACTAAAGAAACTGCTTTCGAAACTTCGGGAATTAGAACTGTTTATTGGTTACCACAATTCAAATCTGTTCTTAAAGCATTAGTTTCTGAAGCAGAAAATATCTACATCAATAAAAACATGCACACACGTGCCAATACAGAAATGGAAACGCGTGAAGACCGCTTTATTTCTTGGATGATGAACGAATATCCTGCTTTCAACTACTTGCAGTCGGCTCCAATTATGCACAGAGTTCGTTCGGTAAAACACCAAATAGAAATTGACTTGATGCAACAGGCTTGTAACATTACCGAAAAGGGATTTAGAAGAATTCTTCCTTTTATAAAACCAGGTGTAATGGAATATAACATTGAAGCAGAATTGATGCACGAGTTTTTAAATAATCGTTCTCAAGGTTTTTCTTATACGCCAATTATTGGCTCGGGGTATAACACTTGTGTGTTACACTACATTGAAAATAATACCGAGTGCAAAGATGGAGATGTTATCTTGATGGATTTTGGTGCAGAATACGGAAATTACGCAAGTGATATGACAAGATGTGTTCCTGTAAACGGGAAATTTACTGAAAGACAAAAAGCGGTTTACAACTCGGTTCTTCACGTAAAGAAAGAATGTGAAAAATTACTTTCTCCTGGTGTTATGTTGGCAGAATACCACACAGAAGTTGGAAAACTGATGGAAGAGCAATTACTTAAATTGAAATTAATTGACCAAACGGATATTAAAAACCAAGACCCAGATTGGCCAGCTTACAAAAAATATTTCATGCATGGAACTTCTCACTTCATAGGTTTAGATACACATGATGTCGGAGCTTGGCACGAGCCAATTCAAGCAGGAAATGCATTTACAATTGAACCAGGAATTTATATCCCAGAAGAAAGTTTAGGAATAAGATTAGAAGATGATTATATCATTCAAAAATCTGGTTTGCCTTTAAACTTAATGAAGAACATTCCTTTGGAAGCTGAAGAGATTGAAGATTTAATGAACTCTTAGGAGACGTTAGATTATAGAAATTAGGTGTTAGACTGAAGGGTAAAGTGAATTTCACTTTACCCTTTTTTGTTTATATTTATAAAGGTCTAAAAATCTTTTATCTAACATCTGTAATCTCAAAAAATGGCTCAACATAACGAAACAGGAAAAGAAGGGGAAGAAATGGCTGCTTTGTTTTTAATTAAGAACGGTTATAGAATCTTAGCTCGTAATTTTAGATATAAAAAATCGGAGATTGACATCATAGCTCAAAAGGACAAAACAATTGTTTTTGCTGAGGTGAAAACTAGAACAACTTCCTTTTTTCAAGAACCAGAATTGTCGGTAACGCGATCAAAACAAAAGCAAATCACTTTGGGTGCCAATTATTATGTTCAAGAAAATGACATTAACCTAGATATCCGTTTTGATATTATTGCCATTACTCTTTCTCCCTTTAACCTAAATCACATTGAGGATGCTTTTTATCCTCTGCTTTAATATTCATAAATCATTGCTGAGTATCTGTCTCCTTTAAAACTACAATGATGTCAAGCTCAGGGTTTGGATTAGCAGGAATTCGAATCAGTACAAATTTGCGGGCTGAGTTTTCGCAAGAGCGAAAGTATCGAAGCCCAACTTATTAAATACTAACTGTAATATTCTCGGCTAGATCCTGAATCAAGTTCAGGATGACAGATGAAATAAAAAACTAAACCAGTCCTTTCAACTTCTCTTCTAGAATAGCAATCTTTTGCTCTGCATCTTGTTGCTTTGCTTTTTCATTTGCTACAACTTGCTCTGGTGCTCCAGCTACAAATCTTTCGTTACTTAGCTTTTTCATTACCGTATTCAAGAAGCCTTGTGTGTATTTAAGCTCTTCTTCCAGTTTTGCTTTTTCAGCTTCTACATCAATTGTGTCTCCAAAAGGAATGTAATATTCGTTTCCTTTTACAATAAAAGAAAAGGCGTTTTCTTGTTTCTCAGTTGCAAAATCAAAACTAGAAACATTCCCCATTTTCTGGATTACCGAATCAAAAGTAAAAGAGTATTTTTCTCCTTTTTTAACCAATAGCTCTATGGCATTTTTCTGTGCCAGGTTGTTTTCTTTTCTGATAGTACGAATCCCAGAAATTACCTCAGCAGCAACATCAAATTCGGAAAGTAGATTTTCGTCTGTTTTTGTGATTTCTGGCCATTTTTCGTAATTAATCGTCTCATTTTCTCCTTTTTTTGTCAATAAATGCCAAATTTCTTCCGAAATAAAAGGAGTAAAAGGATGCATAACCACCAATACTTTTTCGAATAACTGAATCAATTTATCGTAAGTAGTTTTGTCTATTGGTTGCTGATAAGCTGGTTTTACCATTTCTAATAACCATCCGCAAAAATCATCATATACCAATTTGTAGGTACTCATCAATGCTTCCGAAATACGGAATTTATCGTATGATCCGTTTATCTCTTCTAGAGTTTTGTTTAGTTTGTTTTCAAACCAATCCAAAGCAATTTTACTTGATTCTGGTTGTCTAATTTCTGCAACTTCCCACATGTTGGTAAGCTTAAATGCATTCCAAATTTTGGTGGTAAAGTTCCTTCCTGTTTCACACAAAGCTTCTTCAAACGGTAAATCATTCCCTGCAGGAGAACTCAATAACATTCCAACTCTTACTCCATCTGCTCCGTATTTGTGAATCAGTTCAATTGGGTCGGGTGAGTTTCCTAAAGATTTACTCATCTTTCTTCCCTGCTGATCTCTTACAATTCCTGTGTAATAAACATTCTTGAATGGTAATTCTCCTTTGTATTCGTATCCAGCAATAATCATTCTTGCTACCCAGAAAAACATAATTTCTGGAGCTGTTACCAAATCATTGGTTGGATAGTAATAATTTATTTCTTCGTTATCAGAATTATTGATTCCGTCAAATACACTGATTGGCCAAAGCCATGAGCTAAACCAAGTATCAAGCGCATCACTTTCTTGCCTTAAATCGATAGTTGTAAGTGCTGAGTTTCCTGTTTTTTCTTGTGCTAAAGGCAGTGCTTTTTCAATCGTTTCTGCAACCACAAAATCTTCCATTCCATCTCCATAGAAGTAGGCTGGGATTTGGTGACCCCACCATAATTGACGAGAAATATTCCAGTCTCTCACATTCTCCATCCAGTTGCGGTAAGAGTTTTTGAACTTAGCTGGGTGAAACTGGATATCGTCATTCATTACGTGATCCAAAGCTGGCTTAGCCAATCTTTCCATGCTCAAAAACCATTGAACCGATACTTTAGGCTCAATTACAGCTTTCGTTCTTTCGCTAGTCCCAACTTTATGTGTGTGTTTTTCTATTTTCTCTAAAGAACCGTTTTCTTTTAGTTCTTTTACGATCTCTTCTCTTACAACAAACCTGTCTTTCCCTTCGTAATGCATTCCGAAAGAATTAAGCGAAGCGTCATCATTAAAAATGTCAATCACTTCAAGTTTGTGCTTATCTCCTATCAGCTTATCGTTTTGATCGTGAGCAGGAGTAATTTTAAGACAACCCGTCCCAAATTCAATGTCTACGTATTCGTCTTCAATTATTGGAATTGCTCTTCCTACAATTGGTACAATTGCTTTCTTCCCTTTAAGGTGAGAAAAACGTGGGTCATTTGGATTAATACAAATTGCTGTATCTCCAAAAATAGTTTCTGGACGTGTAGTTGCAATACTCAAAGTATCTTCCGACCCTTCTATTTTATAGTTTAAATAGTATAATTTCCCTTCTTCTTCTACATGAATTACTTCCTCATCCGATAATGTTGTTTGTGCAGAAGGATCCCAGTTTACCATTCGGTAACCTCTGTAAATCAATCCTTTTTCGTGTAAATCAACAAATGTTTTGGTAACAGATTCTGACAAATCATCATCCATAGTAAATTTAGTTCTGTCCCAATCACAAGAAGCTCCCAGTTTCTTCAATTGATCCAAAATGATTCCTCCGTGTTTGTGAGTCCATTCCCAAGCGTGAACCAAAAATTCATCTCTAGTCAGGTCATTTTTATCAATTCCTTCTTCTTTTAGTTTAGCTACAACCTTTGCTTCGGTCGCAATAGATGCGTGATCGGTTCCCGGTACCCAACAAGCATTTTTTCCTAGCAAACGAGCTCTACGTACCAATACATCTTGAATTGTATTGTTCAGCATATGACCCATGTGCAAAACTCCTGTAACGTTTGGTGGAGGAATTACAATGGTGTAGGCTTGTCTGTCATCAGGAGTAGATTTAAAATGTTCGTTTTTAAGCCAATTGGCATACCATTTATCTTCTACTTCTTGTGAATTATATTTTGCTGGAATTTCCATGTATTATCTTTAATTAAGTTACAAAATTAAGGAAATTTTTGGTGTTTGTATTAGTTAACACGCTATTTTAATAAAGTCCTCTTTCGAGACATTTTGTTTCGAAAATGGAACAAAATATTTACGGCTCAGGTTCGCACGAATTTGCGAGCCGATGGTTTCCTTTTAGGAAAAATGACTTGAAGCTCAACTTATAAAATACAAAGTGAAATTCACTCGATTTGTCATTTCAGACCAGAGTCGGGAATGACAAATGAATAAAAACTTAGAGCTAATTACTTACGAATAAAGATTAATCACATAATGCCCAACAAAACTATGTCGCTCAAAAGAAAGAATCCAAAAGTGTAAATTCCCTTCTTTATCCAGGTGCATTAAAGGTCCGTCAATTCCAACGTCATGACTGTCTAACCAATTATTATTTTCATCCATTAATAAGCCATAATAAGGGCTTTCTAAGTGGTTAGAGTTTTGCAAAAGAGCATAGTTGGAATAGAAAGAATAGTTTCCAATTCCCATTGGCATTTGATAACCGCTTTTAGAGTTTTCTACTGTTAAAACGGGAAGTGTAGATAAATCAATTCCTCCAACTACAAATACTGTGGTGTCTTTATCTGTTTCAAACCTCAGCACCAATTCCGATAAGGAATCTTTGTTTGTGTTGTTGCTTTTTATCTTGTTTAGCTCTACTTTTTTCAAGTTTGCTAACCTATGAAGTTTTGTTTTTCTAGGGTCGGATTGATTGTAACATCCCGGAGCTGAAAAAGTAGCGTAAACCGTGCTGTCTGTCAAAAAATCATCAATAGAATAGATGTCTTTTGGAAACAAAATGTTCATCTTCTTCTTCTTTCTTTCTCCTATTTCTGGGTAGTATTCATTGTCGTGGTTCTCAAAAATAACCTCTTTCCCATTCGTTTTTTCTCTTAAAACTTCTAGGTTTGTTTTTTCACTTCCAGGAAAAATCCATTCCTCCAAAGAAGGTCTAAATTCTTCGTAGGCTAATCCGTTTTTCTCTTCGAATAATTGCGCATATAATTCCTTATTAAAGTCAAACCATCCGTGATAAACTGGTTTGCTTTTTCCATCTTCAACTGTGTAAAAAATCAATTCCCACAAATAAGCGTTAATGCAGTTTCTTGCTACATCTATTCGTGTGATTTTTTGAGACTCTAGGTTTTTTCCCTTTGTCTCAAATTGACCTTCTTTAAAGTTAACTTGCATTCTATTCCACTCTTGATTTACAATTCCAATTTTAGTTAAGTAACTGTCTTTTTTAACATAAGTAGGGACGGAAGGAATGAATTTTTTCAACTCTAAATCTGTCAGCACAATCGTGTCTGTATTCTTATTGTTAGGAAAAATAACCATGTCGTATCCTAAGTTGTTTTTTGTAAAACTAATTTTAGAATGAGAGAAGGTTCCATCTAAGCTACTTCGTATAGAAATATCTGGATTGTCTGGATATTGGGCATCCGTTAGCTCCGATATAGAGTCTACCCAAAAAATCGTTTTTTCAATCGCTGGAGAGCTACTCGAAAAAGAAACTTTTTCCGTATTTCCTCCGCACCCAAAAGCAAAAATGGCTACTGTTAAAGTAGCCATTGTGTATTTTATCTGTTTCATTAATTACAAATTAAATGCTGATTTTACTTTATCAACATAATCTAGTTTTTCCCAAGTAAAAGTCTCTACTTCTTGAGATATCGTTTCGCCGTTTGGTGAAGTAAACGTTACTGTTTTTACTTCTGGAGTTCTTCCCATGTGACCGTAGGCAGCAGTTTCAGAATAAATAGGAGTTCTTAATTTTAATCTTTGTTCGATAAAATAAGGTCTCATATCAAATAACGCTTCTACTTTTTTAGAGATTTCTCCATCTGTCAAGTCAACATTAGAAGTTCCGTAAGTTTCTACGTTAATACTGGTTGGTTTTGCAACTCCAATTGCATAAGAAACTTGTACTAACACTTCTTTACAAAGTCCTGCAGCAACTAAGTTTTTTGCAATGTGACGAGTAGCATAAGCTCCTGATCTATCTACTTTAGAGGGGTCTTTTCCAGAAAAAGCACCTCCTCCGTGAGCTCCTTTCCCTCCATAGGTATCTACAATGATTTTTCTTCCTGTTAATCCTGTATCTCCGTGAGGACCTCCAATTACGAAAGTTCCTGTTGGGTTAATGTGGTAAGTAATTTCATCTGTAAACAAATCTTGAATGTTTGCTGGCAATTTAGCAATCACTCTTGGGATTAAGATATTTACGATATCAGCATTAATCTTTACTAACATTTTATCATCATCTGCTTTTTTGTTTCCTGTCTTTACAAAATCATCATGCTGTGTAGAAACTACAATCGCATCAATTCTTTGCGGTACATTATCGTCAGAATATTCAATTGTTACCTGAGATTTTGCATCTGGCCTTAAATATGTAATCTCTTTTTCTTCTCTTCTCAACAAAGCTAATTCGATAAGTAACCTATGAGAAAGTTCTAAGGCTAAAGGCATGTAGTTTTCAGTTTCGTCAGTTGCGTATCCAAACATCATCCCTTGATCTCCTGCTCCTTGATCTTCTTTATTTGCTTTATCTACTCCTTGGTTAATGTCTTCTGATTGCTCATGAATTGCAGAAAATACTCCACAAGAGTTTCCGTCAAACATATATTCACTTTTCGTATAACCAATTTTGTTGATTACATCTCTCGCAATTTTTTGAACGTCTAAGTATGTTGTTGTTTTTACTTCTCCTGCTAGCACCACTTGCCCTGTTGTTACAAGAGTTTCGCAAGCAACTTTTGAGTCTGGGTCAAAAGCCAAAAAGTTGTCAATTATTGCATCCGATACTTGATCAGCTACTTTATCTGGGTGTCCTTCTGAAACAGATTCTGAAGTAAATAAATATGACATAGTTTTCTTTAATTTTAAAAGTAATTAGCGAAAATATCATTTTCTATAGTAATTAGCAATATTTAAGGCACATTTGAGCAGGATAAAAATTATTTTATCAACTTAGCATACAAATCCCAAAGAACAACTCCATTTGAAACCGAAATGTTAAGCGAATGCTTTGTCCCAATTTGAGGTATTTCTATTACTCCTGTGCTTTTATGAATTACTTCTTGTTGAACTCCCTGCACTTCATTTCCAAAAATTACAGCTGTTCTTGTTCCTTTTTTCGGTTCAAAATCATTGAGCATAATTGCATCTGATGTTTGCTCTATGGAATAAATTTCTACCCTTTCATTTAATAATTCATCCATCAATCCAAAAATATCTTCTCTGTGTTCCCAGGCTACAGATTTAGAAGCGCCCAAAGCTGTTTTTTGAATTTCTCTGTGTGGCGGTTGAGCAGTATAGCCGCACAAATACACTTTTTCAACCCTAAAAGCATCTCCTGTTCTGAATACAGAACCAATATTAGCAAGACTTCGGATATTGTCTAAAATTACAATTAAAGGCGTTTTTTTCTCCGCTTTAAACTCTTCGACTGTCAGTCGTTCTAGTTCGTTATTTAATGTTTTTTTATTCATTTTTTTATGCTTTTAATTTCTGCTGACTTAGAAAAAGTTTAGAATTTGTTATTGGGTGCTTGAAATTTAATCTCGCTATTTCAAACAATTAATCATTGCTTCAGCTTTTAATAATGTTTCCTCATATTCATCTTCGACATTAGCTTTACTTGTGATTGCTCCACCTACCATAAAAGATAAGTTTTTGTTCGTTTCGTTGTACAACAAAGTTCGGATAATTACATTGAAATCAAAATCACCATCTGGAGTGAAATAACCAACAGATCCAGAGTAAACCCCTCTTTTTGTAGTCTCTACTTCTTCAATTATTTTCATTGCCTCAACTTTAGGAGCTCCTGTCATAGATCCCATTGGGAAAGTGGTTCGCAATACTTCAACTGGATGTGTGTTTTCTTTCACCTCAGAAGTGACTGTAGAAATCATTTGGTGTACTGTTTCAAACGTGTAAACCTTGCAAAGCTCCTCTACTTTTACAGAGCCTTTTTTTGCATTTTTGGATAAGTCGTTTCTCACCAAGTCTACAATCATTATGTTCTCACTTCGTTCCTTTTCATTTGCTGATAATTCCTCTCTTGTCGCTTCGTCTTCTTCGTCTGTTTTTCCTCGTTTTGCCGTTCCTTTTATCGGTTGAGTCGTTAGCTTACTTCCTTCTTTTTTAATGTATCTCTCTGGACTAGCAGATAAAATATATTGAGTTTTATTTTTATAAAAAGCTGAGAAAGGAGCGTTTGTCAATTCATTCAATTTTAAATAAGTTTCAAAGGGATTTATCTCAACATTATTAGCATAAAACTCATGGCAAAAGTTCATTTCATAAATATCTCCTTGCTGAATGTGTTCTTTGATTGCCTCAAATCTTTGCCCGTAATTATCTTTACTCAT
>Ga0307996_1000140_pt1 | contig 20100 bp, 19 predicted proteins | sample Davwhametageno35_FD_203143 | JGI IMG/M metagenome (GOLD analysis project Ga0307996, IMG submission 203143) | Marine microbial communities from Davis Island wharf, Antarctic Ocean - #35 | ecosystem: Environmental > Aquatic > Marine > Unclassified | place: Antarctic Ocean: Davis Island wharf...
CTATAAACTCTGACCCAACAGAGTACGAAATAAACAAATCATATCGTATCGACGAACAATTTAACTCTGATGATATAGTATTGTGGTTCAAATCGTCTCTATCTAACCCGGGAAAATGTTCTGTTGTTTACTGGGGTCCTAAACAGTATATTAATCCTGGCAGTTCTAATCCTCGAAAGTTGGTAGAACACTTGAAGGACGTACCGTCCTCCAGGTATGATTATATGAAAGCTGCTTCTTCTGTGGACAACACATATGCAGCAGAGAAGGTCGAAAACGGTAGTTTGAAGTATACAAAGCTAACTGTGGTGAAAAACCCATCAAACTTCTTTAACAAAGGCACTGTACAGTTTCAAGTAGCCAGCCCCGCCGCTCACGAAAATCGAAAAAGGGAAAGACTCCACTTTTAATGGGACTATAATCTTCTCCAGTGGAAAACTTAGATAAAAACTCTTATTCTTCAAACATTTGAGACAAAAAAATAATAAAAATATCTCTATTCTTCAAACATTTGAAACTTCAATGAATTGAACATTTGAGACAAAAAAATAATAAAAATATCTCTATTCTTCAAACATTTGAAACTTCAAACATTTGAACATTTGAGACAAAAAAATAATAAAAATATCTCTATTCTTCAAACTTTTGAAACTTCAATGAATTGGAGAATTTTTAGAAAAAATCAGGGGAAAAAACTCTAATTCTTCAAACAGTTGGACTTTCAATTCATTGAACATTTGAGACAAAAAAATAATAAAAATATCTCTAATTCTTCAAACATTTGGACTTTCAATGAATTGAACATTTGAGACAAAAAAATAATAAAAATATCTTCTATTCTTCAAACATTTGAAACTTCAATGAATTGAACATTTGAGACAAAAAAATAATAAAAATATCTTCTATTCTTCAAACATTTGAAACTTCAATGAATTGAACATTTATGACAAAAAAAATAATAAAACCTCTATTCTTCAAACATTTGAACTTTCAATGAATTGAACATTTAGAGAAAAATAATAAAAAAATATCTTCTATTCTTCAAACATTTGAACTTTCAATGAATTGAACATTTAGAGAAAAATAATAAAAAAATATCTTCTATTCTTCAAACATTTGAACTTTCAATTCATTGAACATTTATGACAAAAAAATATAAAAAATATCTTCTATTCTTCAAACATTTGGACTTTCAATTCATTGAACATTTAGAGAAAAATAATAAAAAAATATCTTCTATTCTTCAAACATTTGGACTTTCAATGAATTGAACATTTAGAGAAAAATAATAAAAAAATATCTTCTATTCTTCAAACATTTGGACTTTCAATTCATTGAACATTTAGAGAAAAATATCTTCTATTCTTCAAACATTTGGAAAAGTCTAAATATTCACATAATCTTAAGAATATTCTATTTAATTATTAACACATATTCAAAACATTAAACAACATGTCTGACTCTGATTCTGATGAATGGGAAGATGTCTCTGACTCTGTTTCGGTTCCACTATCGGTCTCAAAAACGATAGAGAACGTCGAACTACCACGTTTTGGCCGTGTTGACCGCGAATCACTATCCGAAACCCTCCCGATGGTAAATGTGGTAATTGAGAATGGTGTAACTAAAATTCTTCGCTGTGAACCTGCTGCGAAGAAATATCCTGGCCTTCAGCTTTCTCCCTATTTCCAGAACTCTGATGCGGTCCTATTGTCTATACACCTTCACAATGCAACGGAGGATGTGATTTCAATGCGTGTACCAGATTTTAAGACGACGGGTCTTGATATAATTCGACGCAATGGCAGTGTTTTTATTAAACAACCTAAATTGGCTTCGTTGCACTTTAAAAAGAAATGTCAAGATAAAAAAACCGGTCAGGACATTGCTTTTGAACTTGGGAAGGGATTTTTATCACATACGGGTGGTATTGACGCCCAGTTTATGATGGTAATGATACCATTTAACAATGGTAGACTTGAGGTCGAAAGAGCTTCTCGTACTTGTAAATTTTATGTGTATAGCAAACGTCAATCTCGATACATGCCTAAAAAACGTAAAAGACATAAAAAAAATACGGAAATCTTGAAATTAGAGACTAACATCCGTGAAGCTGCTATTACTCTTTCGTCTTTGGAGCAGGACTTGGTTAAAATTCGTTATTCAAATCAGACACTAGAGAATGCTGTTTGCTTAATACGTCAACACACCTCTCGATTACCGGACGGACCTGTTAAGATAGCATTGGTCCATGCTACCCGTCGTTCTGCGTGCGAAGAAGTGGCTTGTTTATAATGAATTGAGATATATTCGAGGTTCCCGACCGGAGGTTAACCACGTTTGCCACATGATGACTCGTGCCAGAGTATCTACTAGTGCGATAAGTAGCCAGACATCTACTCTTGTAACAGCAACTAAAATATTTAAAATTGTACCTAACCATCTATAAAAATTATAACAGGCTAATATAAATATATCTTCGTTTGTTAACGGTTGTTGTCTAATGTGTTTTCTTTCAATGTCTCTGCCTGTTGTTTCTTCAATGTAGACTTGTGAAGCCTGATATAGGACGAGTAATCCGACAAAGACTAGCCACGACCTCCATGTTGAGATAATAATGGAACCAACCTGAAACGGTGGTCCCCAATGGTAAAAATCAGACCAAGCGTCTTCGGCCCAAATAACGGCCATAGATACAATAGTCAACAGTAAGGAAAAAACCACTAAAGAAATGGCCATTTCTTTGAAAACAATATTCTTGTATAAATAGTGCATATACCTTTCTTGTTAATGCATGGCGATACAATATTCAAGCTAACCAATTTGCTTGAGATTTGGTTAGGAACACACTTATTGTTGAAAGGTCTCCAGCAAATGTCCGGCTCCAACTACATACCACCAGAAATACCATCTGGCTGGGTTATGGGTATGGTCTGGATTGCCTTTGGCATGGTAGTGGGATTGATATGGATTTCATTCGTGTTGGCGATGCTACTGGAACAAAAAATGAACGGAAAGTCTCGTTTTACAGCAACGAAAATGGTGACTATTTCCTTCGTGCTGATATTTAGTGCTATTTCAGCCTCTGTAGGTACATACCTAACCTATAAACATCCATATAGGTTAGGACCGTGTGATTGTACAGCGACGGAATGGGGTTTGTCCTGTCTCCCGTGTGATTGTGGTCTACATGGCGTCTGTGATTCGGGCCAATATGGTTCGGGTCGATGTTCTTGTGATGTGGGATTTGCCGGAGACTCTTGTGAGACCTGCGACGCCCACCACAAGCCAGTCGGTTCTTGTGACCTGTGTAAGATTGGTTTTGCCGGACTCAAATGTGAATATTGTGACGTTGGCTATTCCCATGAAAATTGTGACGTTTGTGCGGATGGGTGGCAGCCATGGAGTCATAATTCCTCCATCTTTCCTTTTGTCACGTCTAAAGACCCTGGCGATAGTGGACGACATATCTGTGACGAGTGCAAACCTAATTATTGGGGCTATTATTGTAAAAATTGTCCAATTGGCAACGACGTTCCGAAAATTACATTGACGAAAAATTTCCCGATTCAAAACGGAACACGCGTGAAGCACAAAGGAAAGAGAGGCGTCGTTTTATCGATGCAAGTCCAAAAAAACAGTAAATGGGCTACTAGTTATGACTACAACATCGCTAATCAACTGGTTTTACAACAGACACGCGTTATCGTCCAATACGATAGTGACAAATCTCGCTCCAAAGAATGGATAATACTGGATGATTTAGAAGGAGTACAGTGTAATAATCGTGGAACATGTGTTGATGATAAGAGCCACCAACAAAGAAATCCTGACTGGGACAAGACCTGTACATTCTCTCCTGCTCTTCAAGAATGTAGTATAGACAAAGACTGTCTTATTTCTGAAAATTGTAAGGGGGTTTGCAAAGGTCTGGACATGCCCATCAATGCCATTTGGTCAGCTACAATGGACAACGCTTTGTGTTCGTCAGATGAAGATTGCTACAAGCCGGTATATGGCGACGGTGAAGTTATTCAAGACTACAAAGGTGGCAGATGTGTGAATCGAGGTTGTTGTACTGAATCTTTCCACGGTGACGGGCACTGTGACTGTGACCCTTCTTTTTTTGGTCCTCCATTGGAAAATGGCCAACAACCCTCAAAGAAATCACCAGCATGTGATTTTTGTCCAGGCTATGACTGGATAACTGAAAATCCCACTACTATCTGTTCTGGTGGGAAAGGCACCTGTACACCGTCTATGAGTCGTACTAATGATTACGTTGACATGCGCTGTACATGTGGGACTAATATATTTACAGACCAAGATGGCATCACATATCCCGACAAAATAATCGCTTGGTCAGGAGACTTGTGCGAATGCGGTGATTGGAACGAAGATTCACGATGTGACATTTGTGCCTCAGGGTATTGGGGTGATAAATGTGCGACCTGTCCCGGAGGACCGGGTCTACAGTCCTGTGGTGGCTTGGAAAAGGGACAGTGTAATTCAGGACGGTATGGTGATGGGTCTTGCAACTGTAAGTTAGGAATCGACTCCTCGTGGATGTTAGCGCCCTTTGTCAAAAGATATACTGCGGAAACGGTGGGCTATAACAAAGCACAGTCAAACTGGACCTGTACAGAATGCGCGCCTAATTTTTGGGGCGATAAATGCGAAAGATGTCCAGGCACAAAGGCTATCAAAATGTCTGAAATTGATGACATCAAACAACCTATCGGTTCTTTTAAATTAGGACCTGGACAATCTTCGACAACGCCAGAGCCTTTATGTAACAGAGGTCACTGTTCTCTCGCCTGCAATCGTGGTGGTTGGTGCGATTGGGGAAGACAAGGTACTGGTAAATGTACATGTTGGTCCAATAAAAGACTCAACAGTGCTACATGGTCCCCTTTTGACAATGTCTGCATCGGCAATAATACAGCATTAGAAGATTGTCCGTCATATGGATATTGTTCAGGAGGGTCTTCATCACGAACTGTCTCTACTAAATGTGGGCCAGAATCAGAATGGGTCGGCGACAAGAAAAATATGAATATTCCGGGTCTAAACTGGTCCCCTTATGATGATTGGAAGGCGACAGAGAGTGGAAAACGCAGCTCTTTTAGATACAACGAAGAATGTAGCGATATTGGAGAAGGAATATGTTATAAATGGATGCCAATCGATTTTCGACCTACAAACGACTTAATGACTTGCATCAAATAAATCCGATTTTATATTGGACGATGACATATAAGAACCCGGTTGTTTTGATTGAAATGACTACAATACTAAATAAGATTGATGTCCAACAACGCTTTGCGAAACGTCAAAAAAATGAATACAATGTCTTTTCCATGAACATTGTAGATGCACAAACCGTTACTAAGTGGGTGGGTGTGGAAAAGCCGGAATTTGTACTTATGGACCCTGAGTCGTATGATTTTTTGCTAAACAAGAGGATTGAATGGATTTTTGACGAAGAAAAAACCTTAATGGCTTGTAAAATCATAGAATCATAACTGTATTTTTTTTATTTCAATGTTATATGTACTAATAAAGGATTGTATGGACGATAACTCAGTTGGCATCTGTTCGAAACGAGGCCAGAGTGTCGCTACTGTGTTATTCTGATTGTAATATTCCATGACAATGTCTGGATTAAACAGTAGCGGTATATGATGGAGCTCATACAATATTAATAAGTGTTTGTGATGCGACTGGTCAAAGATGGTAAAGATGTCGCCACGCTGACCGAAAGAGATGGCGCTGGACCGTCGTTTACGATGACCAAACGCCCATAAATCGTATCCGTCATTGTTAAACATTCTCTCGAATTTCCGAACATGTTCAGTCCCTACAAATGCTATCATTGTGTTGGTATGAACCATAATAAAGTGGTAATAAAAACTGTATAACCAAACTACAAATGCCAATAGTAATAAACAATCCCGCATTGAAAACTATTGCACTTTTTTATAGCATTGTTTTCAGCTGTCCTGGATTCGAATCATCTCCAACACTTGAGAGGAGATTGGCTCTTTTATAAAAAAGGAGATGTACTTTTCAAGTTCCACTTCTTCTGCAAACTGACATGACGCCCGCACCTCTAATATATGTAGAATGTGACTAACAATATGAGTCTTGAAGTCGTGTGGGTCATGGAAATGTCGCCCACATGCACCACATGTCTTGCAGTGTTCGAAGACTGGATTTGTTTGCATTTGGTTTAGAAAGGTCCTTAAACATAAGGACCTTTCTAAACCTGAGTATAACCGGTCTCTTGTCTTTTGAAATGTTGGTCCGGTTAAATGTGGGTGGTACTGTTTTTATAACAACTGACGATACTATACTTAGTCGTGGTCCATCAATGTTGTCGGTACTCATTCGACATGACAATCCTGCTCAAAAAATAGAGGGAATTATGTTTATTGACAGAGACCCTCTTATTTTTCGCTGGGTGTTAAATTATCTACGAGGTTCTAACATTTTACCGCTGCGAGACACTCCTGAATTATGGCAGTTGAAAGAGGAGGCTGAATATTTTGCCATTGATGCATTGTCCCTGCGAATACAACATGCATTGTGTCCCAGTTTTAAGAAAGAGGATAATGTGATGGTACGAGGTACTAAATTCACTGTGGCCAGTACCGACCAGAAAGGATATGTCATGACACGGCTCGGCATACAATATAAGATTGACGCTTCAGAAACTGTAGAACATGCCCAAGTGGCAGTAAAAGACAACATAATGGTCTGGGACAAAATTTCTGGAAAACGCATGCCGGGTCTCTGTCTGAACATCCACAATAAACTGTGTACTGTACAATTCAAACACATCAAAACACCAACTCAGTGTCCGATATTAGGCATACGTTTTTAATCAAAGAAGGTTTAAAAGAATACGTATATAAGGAAGTTTCTGACGTTTAAAAATGAAACGTTTTATCGGCGGTTGTATTTTGATGACTAATATTGCAGTCAATTATGCTGCTTTATCGAAAGAGGAGGGTTGTTGGCCTTCTAATTTACAAGGAGAGACCAGCAAATTGTCGGGCTGTGTGAATGCTCAATTGAAAGGGGATGTCTCTGGATTAGTAGGACGTTTACATCCACGGTTGACCGGTGATGTCTCTGGAATAACAGGAGATATTTCTCAGATTTCAGGACAGGTCCTTTCTGACTTAATTGGTGATGTTTCTAATCTCTCTGGCGACATCTCTGAAATTACTGGTAAATTGTCCCGGGAAATCGTGGGAAATATTGATGCAGTTACTGGCGACATCACTGGGCTTCGTGGTGATATGACTGGACTCCATGGAGATATCTTTCGTGTGCATGGGGATGCTTCCCGTCTTTCTGGTGAAATTACCCTGGTCCATGGTGACATTACTGGAATTAAGGGGGATGTCTTTGGAGTGACGGGGGATGTGACATTGTTGACGGGGGATGTCACAGAAGTAACGGGAGATGTCTCAGGGAGAAAAAGCATAGACTAACCTTCAAATTGTAGTATAAAATGTTAATAGCAACTAATAAAAATGTCTTCGTTTTTTGGAAAGGTAACTAAATTTGCGTTAAATGTACAAAATAGTAAGACTCTGCAACAGGCCGCAGTGATTTATCGTTCTAATAAAACGAGTCAAGTCTCAGTCCAAGATTCCATTTACGTTCTGGTCTCGTCTCAAACTTATGAATCGGTCCGATGTCGCAAAATTGGCGAGTACAAACTAGTTTATGAAACTGAAGAAACAGTTGTTTATCAGGCGAAGACCCATCTTATTATTGGGTTTCGAGGCAGTAAGACTGAGTCCGATTTTTTAGACTCTGATACCAGCCTGGTAAGAGGTGAATTGGCTAAGACTGTACGTTTCAAAAGAACGTGGGAGGAATGTCGTCCCTATTTAGGTTCTGAAAAAAAAATAACGTTTACGGGCCATTCACTGGGTGGTTCTCTCTCTGTGTGTTTTGTTGCTGCACAACAGGGCGATGCTGTTATTTTTAATGCGGGATATCCACCTCAAGGTTGGACGGTGTCTGAGGAAGAGTTTCGTCGATATCCTATTCATTCTTATACTACTGACAAAGATGTGGTGTCTTTATATGGTATCGGCAAGTACCAGGAAAATACTATTCTTCGTACAGATGTAAAAATGACTCCGTTGGAAGCGCACAGCCTTGCCATATTTAAATATTCTTCAATTTCAAATATATAAAAGGTCGGTATATAAAGGCATGGGATTATTCCAATCATGGGATATTTACCTGAAGTTGTTCGAATTATTGCTGCGCATATGAATGGACCCACTGGTGGAAAAGCCATTGGTACTGGGTTTTTTTTAGCGGTTGATGGTGTTAATGTCCACGAAGAGGGTCTACTTTTAACAAATGCGCATGTTGTAACGAACTCACCGGTGGTCAAAATTATGACTACCTATATTGAACATCAGGCATTGCCTGTGACAGTTGTTGCGGTTTGCCATGACCGAGATTTGGCACTGTTAAAGGTGGAGCCACAAGTCCATCAATTTTTAAAACGCATCTTGTTTAGCAGATATAATTTGGACCATATCCCGGCGCTGCTGTTTGCCAATTCAGACACTTTGCGAACAGGTGCCGAACTCCACGCTGTTGGTCATCCTTTAGGATTGATTGACCAACAATTTACCTCTGGTAAATACCAGGGCTGTGTACATTTAAACAACGAAATACGGGGCTTGTCTGGGGCTCTCATCAATGGTGGTAATTCGGGTGGACCTTTGATGCAGTCTGTTAAATATAAAACGCAACAGTCTGTCGAAGGTCTCCATTATTTTATACCATCGCGCTACAAAGTCATTGGTATTAATACATTTAAACTCACTGGTGATAATGTCGATGGAGAAAATGGATTTATCCATTCCAACACTGTCAAAACAGTCTTACCAACCTTAATGCGTCCACTCCAAAAACGTTATGAACGAGAAAAAAAAATGATGACAATGTTAAAAACCATGTCTGTACAGGCCAAAAACCCAGGGGCTGCCGCGGCAGTGATGGACCATTTATCGACAAAAGAGTGTCAAGTGTTGACCAACTCTAGTATTGAAGCGGCTTGGACGGAACATGCACTCGGAGGAATTTCTGGAGGTCAGCCTCGTACCTTTTCTTCGTGGATGAAAAGACATGTGTTTGCTCCAAACACGAAACACATGCATAGAGGAGGTCCAGAACTACTGTCTAAAGTATTGACTTTTGCCAAAGACTGTGATTGGCAAGGGCTCTCAGAGTGGAAAGGAAATAAACAGTGGGGCAGCGTCAGAACAGGTCTGACCGATGTGTCAATCCCAGAAACCAGACCTGCTATGATTCGCATCTTACCACCACCAGCAGCACACGTCCACTCTCCTCATATCGGTATTGTTTCCCAACCTATTTATACGTCGGACCTACTGGTCCACTATGACTGTCCAAAGACCAGAGATACTGGATGGGTAGCCAAAGGTGGCATCCTCGTCAACGATATCGAACCCAACTCACTTTTCAAACTGGCGGGAGGTCAAAAAGACGATATCGTCTTCAAATTTGAAAATTCACAGGAAATAGCAGAACTTACACCAGGAGGTACCTGGTATTCTAAAAAAAGAGACTTACCTATGTCACTCACCGATTTGTGCAATGACACTCCCATCGATGCCAACATTAAACTACACATTCTTCGAAAAGGACAAGGCATTGTTCATGTCTCCTTTGTCAATAGGGAACCCACCTACAAAGAATTGGCTGATGTCAGAAATATCTACGCATTCTGTGACGAAGGACGATTTGAACAACAGCAAAAGGTTCAAGTACAAGGCATCGTTTTTGCACCATTAAGAGTGCATCATGTTGGAATGTTCAAATTGTTGGATTATATGGCACCGGACAAACGATTTAATTTTAAAATTGTCGTTGAAAACGTCTCTCCAGAATCAACGGCCTATGCCACTGACGCCGTTCATCCAGGGTCTATTGTTACACACATCAATGACGAACCGGTTGCACAATCATGGACAGCATTTCAAGAACAAGTGAAATATCCACACAAAGAAACCGGATGCTGGGTGTTAGATACCGAATACAACGGAAACAAAAGTAAATATGCTATATTAGCCAGAAAAATTCAAACTAAATAACTCTTTTTTTTTTAATAAAAAATCACTATTTACATATGCTATGTCCGACAATCGATGAGTGACTTTGTAGGTAAAAAAAAGACCACAAGTAAAAAGAGCGCCGGTCCAAAAAAGGCAAACAAGAAGTTAGTCATTCGCTGTCTCCTACATCGACTGGAACAGACACCATCGCCCATAAATACGCCTCCGTCGATTGAAAGAAGAGTCAAAACAAAGCGTCAACTTGTTACAGGTAAAGATATATTTAATAGACCTATAGAGACATAACTTTTTTAACTATTGATAAATGGATTAATTGTATTTCTTTTTGGTGGACGTCTTTTAAAGGAAAACATCGGTGGAGGTGTTCCTACGACATACAGTGCATCTTTACACTGTGTTCGAGCTGCATGTATATCAAACGAAGTGGTCTTTTCCGAACAGACTATAATACCCGCCATTGGTCGAACATCGTGAAACGAGCGAATATTGACAACAGAGCTATCTTTTTTCTTTTCTACTGTTGTGTGCTCTTCAAATAATAAAGTGCGTGCATCTTCATTCTGCGGACGAACTGTGCGGATACGATAGGGTTTGGTCAGTTGAAGACGATTCAACTGTATTGATACGTCAGAATTAGAAAAACATTGTATAACCCCATACTGTTTTAAGAGTGGTTCGATTTCGGGCATTGTCTCTAAAAAATACAACGCCTCTGCTCCTGCATGTACACACAATTGACAGTCAAAACGGTTGGAGTCACACATATCACGAAAAAGTTGACCTCTGCCCCGCGGATACTGGTCCAAACGACCGATAAATGTATAGTTTTCATTGGACCATTTAAAAATGTCCATTATTTCTTCAATGCTCCATAAATGAGCATATGCAATGAAAAGATGAGGATTGTTCATGGTCAATTGTCGAACGTTGGAGACGCCTAATGCTTTGTACGATTTGGGATTAGCCGTCATCATGCACAATTGTCCTTTGGAGACTGTAGACTGCCACTTGTAGGCATCATTAGTGTTTCGTACCAGGACAATGGCATCTTCAGGAATTTTGCTTTGACTAGGGTCACCCTGCATGAGGGTGGTATTGTCTGGACGGAGATGGGTGGCGATTTGACGACTACAGTTAATGTCATGGATATCAGCCCATTTGTTTTGGTATTTCTCAACACCAGCAACGTCAGTTGGTTGTTTTTTTGAAGCTGTATCGTACCGAGTAGAGCACTGCCATTCAATGAGATGTTCTAACACTGTCCATTCTAAACTTTTAGGCAATTCACCCATTTGTATCAGTGCCCGATTAATGACTTTTACGGCTTCTTCGCGGTTGTACATTGTATTTTTCAGACAGAGGGGGTCGCCTCGTCTACAGAGACAGGTTGCGTCAGAGACGACTTTTGAAAAAGAATCGTTGATGTTGAGCGGCATGTTGTAGATATTGTAGACTACGGCCAGTGTCCATAAAGCTAGAGACTCTCTGCTTTTCTGAGCTAGTATCTGATACAACTCTCTTTTTTTTTTCGACATTTTTTTCGAAATTTGTTGAAGAATAGGTCGCCCACGTCTTTTATCTACACAAAGAGCAATGACGTTCCAAATCTTACATATGCCTTTGTCGTTAGGAGGTGACAATTGTAAGGTAAAACCGACATCGCCATGGTGACAAGGGAGCCAGCCAGAGACTTGAACCTTTAGCTTCTTGTCATAGAGAGTAAATTCACCAGTGGGTAGGAGGTCATCTCGAGAAGAAGGCCATAACTTTTGAATAGAAAAGATTCGCCACGACATGTTGGTTATAATGAATAAGTAGTGGTTGAAAAAAAATCACATATGATTTAAATTATTTTTTACGTTTTTTTAGAGGTGGTTTTGATGTAGAAATAGAGGACTTTCCAGATTCAAGACGACGATTGTCGGTCTCAATTGCTGCTTTTATCTCGGCTTTTTCAATGAATGCTTTGATAGCATGACCCTGCTTGTCGGTAGGTTGCCAGTTGGCAAATCCATGGACAGCTTCATGAGTTTCTCTGACGAATTTGGCTCCTTCCTCGTCCAATTCATCAGGGTCGGCAAATTCAAACTCAGAACCCTCATCATCAGGGACAATAAAACCATCGTCACTAGCATAGCCATGCATTCCCTCTTTGGTAGAGGGAAGGTCCTCGTCCGAGTCGTTGTCTGATTCGTCGCCACCGTACAAAGGGAGAGTTACTGACTCTTCGTCACTAAGACGACAAAAGGTAATGCCATCGCCACCAGGAACAAACCCCAATTGTTTCCAAGCAGCGACTATTTGCGACCGAGTTGCCTCATTAGTCACCGCATAGTGCTGTGTAATGTAACTGGCATCGATAGCTGACCAACTATCATCGGCTACATATTCCCATATACGACTTTCCTGTTTAGCCGTCTTTCTTAATCTAGAAACTTCGACTTTGTTTTGGTCATCAATACCTAAGACCTCCCCATAAAAAGTTTCTTTGTTAATTTCAAACGCAATAAGGTCACCTGCAGAATACATTTTTTGTTCTTCTAAATACTCTTGAAAAAGAAAATCACTTATGTGGAACATTTATTTATAAAGACGTTTTTAGTATTCGTCATCGACAAAATCATCGTTGTTGTATTCGTCGTCGTCTGAAGAGTGAGATGAGAGACAGACAGAGGAGACAGAGGAGACAGAGGAGACAGAGGAGACAGAGGAACCAGAGGAGACAGAGGAACCAGAGGAGATGTCCTTCTCGTACTGCTTGTTTTTTTTGGCGACTAAGTTAGATAAGTCCATCTTTTCCATTTCTTTATCTAACTTTTCCAATTCTTTGTTTAATCTCGTATAAGCTCTTTTCAGAGCTGAATTGACCCTATCAGCTATTATTTTCCACTGGAGTCTTGGTATTTTGGGAGCATATGTGGTATGAAACACATGGAAATTGTAAAGGTTTTGTTTAAGTTTTTTTCGTTCTTTATTGAACTCACTCACATCGAAAATCCCATTGATAGTGAATCTTCTTTGTAGTACCATCCATGGGTGTTTTGGACCGTGTCGATGCGTCAGTATTGACTTTTCTTTAATCTTTTCTTTGTAGTTCACTACTATCTTTCCCCACCACCGCAAAATATCTTGACTACCATACATGGTACTGTCTTTGTCTTTTACACGATATTTGGCATCATCTTTGCCTGCTCTATGACACCCGCGGCACGAAGGAACTAAGTTGATATCGGTTTCTAAAAAGCGCCCAATTAAGGCCCTTCCAATCAGGGCATCTTTCTTTTTTTTACGTGAACCTTTTTGTACAGCGGAAACATAGTGGTCGAGGTCAACAGCAGCTGCCCCACAATATAAACATTTAATGTTATGATATTTCCATGCTTCCGCTCTGGAGTTAAACCCAGTTGTTGATAGATTTCCACGCAACTCGTGCAATTCTTCAATAATTTCTTTCGAAAGTTTAGCACCAAAAGTCAATTTGGCAGCTATCGATTTAGAAATCACAGCCCGTGTATCTCCTGACCGTCCTAAAACCTTGCCCCATCTCGATTTGGAATTCTTACCAAATTCGAAGTCCTGGTTTTCTGCTGCTTCACTAAACCTTTTAAGCAAAGCTTGGTCGTCTTGATTCATTTGGTCCAAAGTCTTCGCCGACTGTCCATCCGGGACTACAACTAACCGTATACCGTCCACTTTTTTAATTGGTGCGTTGTCATCAAAGTATATCAGTTGTATACTTACAGCATATTCACCTTCCTTTGGTTGCACCTTCCTCCACGATTTATAAATTTGACCAAATTGATAAGGACAATACTGAGGACAATACTGAATCAAACCAGTCAGTCGTTTCTTAATCTCTGGATATTTATCAACTTTGAACATGACGATATCTCCAATACCGTTCATTTTTTTAACTTGTCCACACTTAAATATGTCGAAAATGCTTAGCTGATTTGGCAACATTTCGTTGCACTGCTGTAAAATGCTTTGGTGCCTTGTGTCATGTGCGATTGTCGAACAATATCATCGACATCTGAACATCTCTGGACGTTTTCGTGAATAATCACCATTGTTTCATTCATTACACTGTTCATTCTCGAGGTAGCGTCGCAGCCGTCTTGTCTGTGTTCTAACAGATGTTCTAAAGTTTTGAGCGATGGAACATCCAATATTGTCTGAGTTAATTTAAATGCGACTGTGGGTGGATACTCAGTATCGGTGACCACTGCCACTACTGTATTATGCCATCGTTGACAAATAAAGTAGAAATCGTCATGTTCAAAGATTTTTCTTTCAGGATGGTTCATAGTTTTCATCGCCACTCCGGATAAGTTGTGCATCAGTTCGGTTATAGAAGACCGATTGAGCCATGGTATAAAATCTAGATTGGCTTTACACAGAGGTGCACTTCCCAAAACATGGACGTACGTCGCGATTAAACGCATTTTATTTATATCTTATCCTATATATAAATGTTTTTTTCGTGCTGGTCCGGATTTTAAATACCATCTGAATAACGAACTTTGGAGGCTGGACGTTCCGTCTCAAGAAACGTAAATTTCCTCTCAAATAATTTTTTAAAAAAATTACGAATTGGATTCGTAGTGGGTATAGCTACTGAAGTTTGTATTTTCATTTTTCTGGTCACATTCACCTTTTCTGTGCAGAACATTGTTTGGTAGAACATTGTACACCTTTATAGTATAAACATTCACTTTTTGTATGTAAAAAATATGGGATGCGTCCATTCGCACCCAGGGACAGGACTCGCAAAAAAAGCGGAGAATGACCTCCAACGTATTGATGAAATGTCGAATGGAAAATCAATCTTTTACACTGACAAAGATAATTTTCTCTGGAAATTTCAGACTGAAGCGGTGCAAAAAGATACTTTGTATAGCTACCGTAACAATAAACGCGTCTCACTCCTGCCTGATATGGACCACTTACTGGCTCCTAAACAAGTGTTGCTCTCCCCTGACCATCAAACGGTCCTGATTCAAATGCCTTTTGGTGAGGACGATTTATTTACTATTATTTCTAAACCATTTTCCTGGGATTTCGTCCGAACGTCTTTGTTTTCCTTGGCGGAGGTGGTTGTTTTTTTACACCAGCATGATATGGCACATCGAGACATCAAACCTGAAAATATTGTTTTGTATAACAACAAACTGTGTTTGGTGGATTTCGACTTCTGTTTTCCTTTGAGAGCACGTGCATATTGCGGTACTCTTTATTTTAGATGTCCCAAAAAAATAACGCTGCAATGGTCCTGTTCATCAGAAGAGTCTTCTAAAAAAATGGACGTCTACTCGTTTGGGAAATTAATTATGGCCATCTTTTGGCAAGCCTCTTCTCATGAGATGGTTGGCCATAAATATTTTATTTTTGAAGCGTTCCATGCGGACTTCACAGAGTCTCTTAACCATCCTTTTACAGGAGAATGGGCTGGTTGGGCGACAGTAGCGTTGCATTGTTTGGCTAAAGTACCACCTTCACAGATTCCCGTGTATTTGGCAATCGATAAGACTACATGGTCCACAGAAAATACGAGAACAGTCGTCGCAGATTTCTAAATGTGTTGTACAGACATAGGAACAACACAAAGGACAAAATGTCAATTGTCTCATCGAGCAGAGTGCCTGGCACTGTCCACAGTTTTGTACTTGGTACTGTGTTCGCACCATTTTCACCCAGTTGCTCGTAAATAGTTTCAAATCGTTTTTAGACTGACTATTCATTTGTTGGAAGCGTGCAATGTCTTTAATAGAGAGATAGGTCATCAGACCGGAGATAATAGTGGCATCGGCCGAAAATGCGAAATTCATTTGACAATTATTTGTGAGTGGATAATCCAAAAATCACATATGTATTGAACATGACATCCAGTGTCTATAATCTATTTTTTATTATAAAAGTCAACACTTCTCTTTAAATGATGGACAGTCAAACACTTGCGGCGACTTTTACAAAACAGTGGGAAGACTCTAATTCGTTCACCTTTCAAAAAAATCATGAATGTTCGATGGACCGTTGTACTATACAACATATTATTGGTGGTCTTTGGCATCGAAAAGGGGAGTCACATGCGTGTATCCGCACACTGTGTCAAAACCATCCAACTTGGGCCAATAGAGGAACCTTAAAAAAACAAATTCGAAACATGTACATCTGTTGTTCAAGTGGAACTCCACATTGGTGCGATGAACAGTGCCAATGCACCAACATTGACCATACTGACGGTGGTTACGTGTGTCGGGTGTCGGGGATTCGGTATGAATCGATTAAATCAGATACTTGGTTTATGGACCATCGGGTTACAGCGACCCATCAGGAAAACAAAGACCCATTAAAATTGGTACGAAATACTAATTTTAAAGTCAATGTCACGTCATCGGAGACTATACGGCAGCAGCAGCACATTTATTTGAGCAAGGCTCAAGTCTCTGCTATCATGTTCTCGAATGAAAGGCTCTTTATGGAGCAGCGGAAATACGTTGAAATGAAGAACGAAGCGGAAAAGGTGGTACATAAATATATAAAATCTTGTGAAAAAATTGGAAAGACAGTGGTTTTCACCAATGTTATTCAGTTATATATCAATCAAATGAATCGGAGGCATATTTTTCGAAATCTGATTCCGAAAAATAGGACGGTAGATGATGTTGTCAACAAATATGCCAAAGAAACATGTGCCTATTGGTCTTTAATGACGCGGAAATTTCCACTTGGGATTCAAACCCCGGCACTCTTTCCTATTAAAATTTTTATTGTCTCCATCATGTATATCATGAAAGGAGGCCTCTGCTTAAGAGGAGTGCAAGTTATTCCCAAAGACATGTATTTGGCTTCTATATTACCAGAAGCTAATACATTAGACTCCTATTCTATTAATAAGCCGGCCTTTACCGCCTGTAAAAACAATATCTTAAAAGCTTATAGGGAAGCCGCAGAAATATACAATATAGCACCACAAACACTCTGTTTATAAAAAAAATCTTAATTACATAATTTAAATATTTTCATTGCATCTATAAATGATTTGGATGCCTGGTCGTCTTTGGGTCGCTGGTGGATATTCACTAGTTTTTGACGCAACAAAATAATAAACCATTTTTGCAAACTGAAACTGGTTTTTTCAGAAACGTTTTTGTACAACTCACTTTTGTGGATGACCTTTAACAGCTCGCTCGCTGATTTGGTGGTGGCGACTTCTTCATGGGCAACACGCTTTCTTTTCCCAGTGTTTCGAACACATGGGGCGCAATTAGCGGTTTTAAGCATGTCAGTACCCACCCCTCCTCGACAAAACGGACAGGTGAAACAAGTTTTAACTAATGTAGAGGACCAACACCGGAGACAAGCGCGGTTATTGCCACAATGTGACAAACAAACCTTACGTTCACTACAGATATCACATATGCTTTGAGGTCCCTCACAGTTCCAAGAATGTTGCCTGACAATAAAATAAATCAGTTCTTTCCACGTAGCAGTCACCGAAGCAGGAACACACATCCCAGTCTTTAACGTCTTACATACACTCGCACATAGTTTTTTGACCGGAGCATGTTCATGAACTGAAAGACGCATCTCACATTCCTGGAATTTCTGCAGCAATGTAGGCATGAATTGTTGGAGACGAGTAGACAAATTGTTAGACGGTCCATCTCCATGAAGATGTGCAGTCATTGTGATGATTTCAGTACGAACAGACTCTGGCACCATTTCCTGCCAAGTGCCCGGTTGAGAAATCGTCGCCGTTAAAAAAACGCGAGGATTGATATCATTCGCAATAAGTAAATCAAACAGATTGGACATAGTCTCTCGTCTATCATTCCCTTGATATTGCTCCTCAATCGATTCCAATATCTTCTGATAACGCATAGGTCGAACCACCGCAGGACCAGCACCAGATGCACCAGCACCAGAATCAAAGATTATCATATAGGTCTGACCATGGACACGGATTAACTCTGCTGAATTGTCTTCTGACCTGGACCGTTCAATACGGGCCGTCGTCGAGGCTGAACATGGTCGCCATCTCTCTAGCTCAATACTGTGATAATTCTCCATGAGTTTAATGGCTAGACCCACCTCTCCAATAGAGGTTAAATAATCATCGAATTGATAAGGTCCATATTCAGTCACATCGTCAGTCGGAGAAAAATCAGAAAATGTCTGAAGAAGAAAGTCCGCATGGTCCGACGATATTTCAGCACAGGTTTTCTTAACAGAAAGTTGCATCCTTTCCCATCGAAATGGACCCTTAAACTCCCACGAATATCGACTACGAGTCAAATCCTCAAACTGGTCATGAGACAAACCAGAATCGTCAAAACGACGCCTTACCCATTCACCATTCATTTTTTGGGACAAAATGCCATTTTCAGCCATAAAAATCTCAGTACCTACCATCACCTCTTGACGTGAAGACGATGCCTTACCATCAGTAAACAGCTGAGCACTGGCTAGCGGCGGGATAATACGTGTAATAGGACCGTCTTTAATTTGGAATAGAATACATTCACCAGGTTTGGGCCCACGCCTAATTTTTGTTTGTACTTCATCAATATCATCATGCATACGAAACAACATGTTGTGAGTCTCAGGCACTCCCCACAATACACCATAGTCATTAGTTAGAGTGATACACTCTAACGTAGGCATCAAATACCGTTCTCTTAGTGTTTTATTATTATCAGGACTACAATCAGACCACACTCCACCATAAAGCCATTGCCATTGTGACATGTTATGCTCAATAACCAATGAGTTATATACAGAATATTTCTAAAATAATAGGAAATTTCTAAAATAGGAAATTTCTAAAATAGGATATTTCTAAAATAGGATATTTCTAAAAGAAAATTATAAACCATGTCACTCCTCAACTTTTTTAACTGTGTTCTGAACAATGACATTGACGCAGTGAAGAGTTATTTAGAGTATGGTGGCAGGAAACGCGTTAAAAACCTTGCAATTATCTATGCCGCTGCCTTTGGCAACGCTGAGATGGTAGCGGTGTTGTTGCAAGCTGGAGTACCTGTTAATACTTTTGATGTTTTAACAATTTTTCAACGTAAGTGGGAATCATCTAAGTTGAAGAAGTTGCAAGCAAGTATGGAGAGTGATATGAAGGAATATACACGGGGCTGGGCGCCTATATTAACTGCAGCCTGCGTGGCTGCCTTTTACGGTCATGAAAACGTATTGGATGTTATTAGTGCCCATGACATTTCAGCTATATCGTTTAATCCGTACCTGCAACCAACTACTCTTTTTTTGGGAGATAGTGAACCACCTTCCTGGAATGCCGTAACCTGTGCCCTCATGGGTAATCAGTGGTCAATTGCGTCTAAATTTGTAGATATGGGTTTTGTGACAACAGATATGGAGGAGCAGTACCCGTTATTCTTGGAATTTCGTACAAAGGTTAAAATTCCAACAGATGTAATAAATGTAGTTTTCTCGTATTTATAAATTATAAAAATCTAGTGCCTTTTTTTCAAACAACGTCTCACAACATACCCTAGTTGTTTTACTTTGTTTTGATTTAGCCATTTTAAGACAATATGGACGTACTTTACATGTTTTTTTTCTTCGATTTTCTCTCAATTTTCTCAGAGCTGTGCCAGACTTTGCCAATAGAGTCAGCATTCGTCTTTTTGATGTATTTTTGCTGTGACTTATACTGTTTTTTCTAGTCAGTGTTTAAAATTGTTTCAAATAGTATTTCATCTTGGTCCGCCTCAAAATATCGGAAATGGACACTATTGGCCATAATCACCATATTGACAAATCCTGGTGTTGCTTTGAAGAATTTGAGACCGTTTTGCGGCGATTGTGTGTAGTATGTTGAAGAGCCAGCTCCGGAAATGATTTGACGAATGCCATCAACTTCAATATACTGTAAGTCGTGGTCGTGTCCCGATATAATTCCATTTACATTATGTTTTTTGTA
>Ga0307996_1000141_pt1 | contig 20072 bp, 19 predicted proteins | sample Davwhametageno35_FD_203143 | JGI IMG/M metagenome (GOLD analysis project Ga0307996, IMG submission 203143) | Marine microbial communities from Davis Island wharf, Antarctic Ocean - #35 | ecosystem: Environmental > Aquatic > Marine > Unclassified | place: Antarctic Ocean: Davis Island wharf...
ATTCATATCAATTATATCAATCACGCTATTCAGTTTAATGGCAATGAGTCAATCTAATGTTTACCTAAAAATTAATCATAAATTAGGAACAAGTGCATTTGCATTTAACAGTAATCAAGTAAATGATTTAGGAGACAAACTAAATGTAACTCGATTACAATATTATGTAACACCTTACTCTATAACACATGATGGAGGAACTGTTACTCTATTAAACAATGTTATATTAGTAGACGCAGGCCTAGCTACTTACGATTCTTTAGGGAATTTTGGAATTACAACAATAGAAAAAATAACTTTTGCAATAGGAGTAGACTCAAGTCTTAACCATTTAGATCCTTCTTTAGCTTCTGGAGCATTAGCACCAAAATCTCCATCCATGCATTGGGGTTGGTCACCAGGTTACAGATTTATTGCTTACGAAGGAAAAGCCGGAACAACAAATCCACCAACTCAAACCTACGAACTTCATGCACTAGGTGATCACAATTACCACTATATTACGATTACTACAGCAGGTACAACTGATGCAAATGGGAAAGTAATAGAATTGAATGCAGACTATTTGAAAGGATTGAATGGCATCAATGTAGCTTCTGGATTATTGGAACACGGAGAAACGGTCAACACGAGTAGGATGATAGATAATTTCAAGAACCATGTTTTTACTTCTATAGAAGGAAATCCATCTGTAGGAATTAATTTCAAAGATAAATCTACTTTTAGTTTATCAATTTTTCCAAATCCGATAGTTGATGGAAGTTCTGTTACCTTTACTACTTCAGAGCTATTAGAAAACTCACAACTTGTAGTTACTGATATTCAAGGAAAAAGAATTGTAAAAAGACTTTTGACTAACGAAAAAACAATAATCAATAATCTTTCTTCAGGGACTTATGTTGTTTCTATTTTTCAAGGAGGAAAATACGTTACGAGTAGAAAGATGATTGTTACAAATAATCAATAGGATTGTGAGTAATAAATTTATAATTGCTGTAATACTCAGCACTTTTTTATACTTTTCCTGTAAGAAAGAGGAACCTAAAGGAGACGCATATCACGTAACAACTCCTTATGCATTGGAATTTGGAAATTTACCCACACCCATAATCCCCATAGATAATCCAATGACCATAGAAGGAGTGAAACTGGGAAGACTTCTATTTTATGATAAAAGATTATCAAGTGATGAATCTATTTCTTGTGGAACTTGCCATGTTGCCGAGAATGGTTTTTCGGATACAAATCGATTTTCAATTGGTGTTTTGGGATTACCTGGAGGAAGGCAAGCAATGACTACTGTCAATATGTTGTGGAATAGCAACCAGTTTTTTTGGGATGGAAGAGCAAATTTATTGAGAGATCAATCTCTTCTACCTATCCAAGATTCTCTAGAAATGCATGAAACATTGCCTAGTATAGTTGCAAAATTAGAGTCTTCGGCATTCTATAAAAATCAATTTTTTAGAGCGTTTGGAAGTACTGAAGTTACAACTTTCAATATTTCTAAAGCCTTGGAACAGTTTATGAACTCTATTGTTTCGTACAACAGTAAATTTGATAAAGCGGAAAGAGGTGCAGTAGTATTGACATCATCTGAACAAAGAGGAAAAGATTTATTTTATACAGAATATAATGCTTTTTTTCCTGCTACTTCTGGTGCAGATTGTGCTCATTGTCACTCGGGAGGTAATTTTGAGAATGATTTGTACATGAATAATGGATTAGATAATGATGCTGACATGATGGATGATGGAAGAATGAAAGCAACCTTAAGTACAGCAGATAAAGCAAAATTTAAAGTGCCATCTTTAAGGAATATTGCTCTTACTTTTCCTTACATGCATGACGGTAGATTTAAAACATTAGAAGAAGTTGTAGACCATTACAACAGTGGAATTGTTAATTCTTCTACAGTAGATCCTGCAATAGAAAACACACGAGTTACTGGTTTGTTTTTGGACGCACAGGATAAAGTGGATTTGGTAAATTTCTTAAAAACATTAACTGATTTTGATGTAATCTCAAATCTCGAATATCAATCTCCGTTTTAAATATTATTATTTAACATGAAAAGAAAGAACATTAGTATAGCAATCATTACGATTTCTTTCTTTTCCTGTTTTTTTATCAAGAAAAACAGTTTTAATAAAGCAGAATTTTTATTTCCAGAGATAGTTAATCCCAAGCACAATAGACCAACAAAAGAGCGAGTTGAGCTAGGACAAAAACTATTTTTTGATCCCATCCTTTCCGTAGATTCTAGTCTGAGTTGTGCAAGTTGTCATAAACCAAACTTAGCGTTTAGTGATGATGTTGCTTTTAGCCCAGGTGTTTATAATAGAGCAGGAGTAAGGAATGCGCCAAGTCTTGCTAACATTGGTTATCATCCTTATTTTTTGAGAGAAGGAAGTATCAAAACGATAGAAATGCAAGTTTTGGTTCCCATACAAGAGGAAAATGAATTTGCTCATAATATTGTAGATATTGCAGAGCAAATGAAAAAAAATCCTGAATATGTAAAGATGAGTAAAGAAGCTTATGGAAAATCACCAGATCCTTATGTTATAACAAGAGCTTTGGCGGCTTACGAAAGAACATTAGTAAGTAAGAACAGTAAATTCGATAAGTTTATTAATGGAGAGATTCCATTAACCAAAGAAGAAAAACAAGGGTTTGATTTATTTATGAGTAATAAAACAAATTGTTCTTCTTGCCACGGAGGTTTTAATTTTACTCGATATAAAATTACAAATAACGGTTTGTACGAAAACTATAAAGACGAAGGTAGGATGAGAGCGACAAAAAACAACAAAGATTTAGCACTTTTCAAAACTCCATCATTAAGAAACATAGAATTAACAGCTCCTTACATGCATGATGGCAGTTTAACAACCTTGGAAGAAGTGGTAGAACATTATAATACTGGAGGTAAGAATCACATCCACAAAGATTCTCTTATTGTCCCTCTTAATCTAAATAAGAATCAAAAATTAGATTTAGTTTCTTTTCTTAAAACATTGACGGACTTTAGTTTTGTTCAGGATAATTAATTGCAGTAGTTTATTAACTTGGTAGTATCAGAAAAGATTGGAATAAAAATATCGACAAAACACTTTATTTATTCTATTACAACAACCCTTCTATTTCTGCTGTTATTTCTGCTGGAGTAGTTCGTGGTGAAAATCTTTTCACTACTTCTCCTTTTCTATTCACAAGAAACTTTTCAAAATTCCATCTAATATTGTTTCTACCTTTTATTCTTTTTTCTGTTTTCAGAAAACCATACAATGGATTCTCTCTCTCTCCGTTTACCTCAATTTTTTTAGTCAATTCAAAAGTAACTCCATGATTTTTCATACAAGTAGCTACCATTTCTTTATCTGACAAAGGTTCTTGTCCTCCAAATTGGTTGCAAGGAAACCCTAGAACAACTAATCCTTTTTTTGAATAGGTTTTGTGTAGTTTTTCTAATCCTTCAAACTGAGGAGTTAATCCACACTGTGTAGCTGTATTTACAATAAGAATTACTTTCCCGCTCAACTTTTCGAACGATTTTGTTTCGTCATTAGGTGTTTGGTAATGAAAATCATAGATTGTCTTATCCATTTTTTTTTCTTTAATTAAAATAGACTGAGTTATTTCTGTTTTATGCACTTTAGTGGAACAACCTACTAAAATAATTGTCAATCCGATAATAAATAGGTGTTTTTTCATTTTATACATTTTTTAGTGCCTTTATAATTTCTCCTTCCATACTTTGTGGCTTAGTTTTAGGAGAAAATCGTTTGATTGGTTTTCCTGTACTGTCAATTAAAAACTTCTCAAAATTCCATTTAATTCGGTTTGAAAATATACCAGACCTCAATTTGTTTTTCAAAAATTTATAAATAGGATGAGTTTTACTTCCATTAACGTCTATTTTTTCCATCAACTGAAAAGTAACTCCATGATTTATTAAACAAGTTTCTTCCATGTCTTTATTGTTCAAAGGTTCTTGCCCCAAGAATTGATTACAAGGAAACCCAAGTACTACTAATCCTCTCTCTGCATAAGTTTTGTGTAATTCTTCTAGTCCTTTAAATTGTGGCGTTAATCCACATTTTGTAGCAGTATTTACCAAAAGAATAGTTTTTCCTTTGTAAGTATCCATAGATACTTTTTCGCCATTTGGTTTGTTGGCTTCTAACTTATAAAAATTCATTTATTATAATTTGAAATATTTTTTTGATCCAATTCTTACACTATTTTACATTGATTTCTCAAGAGAGAGTAAAGTTACATTTTTTTCATTTCCAATTCCATTTAAAATTAAACATTTGCTCTGGATAGATGCAATTTGTTTGTTAGGAAAATTCACAACTGCAATAACTTGTTTCCCAATAAGCTCTTTGGTCGTATAAAAATCAGTTATTTGTACCGAATTTTTTTTGATTCCAAAATCAATTGTAAGAATATAAGAGGGGTTATTCACCTTAGGAAATTTTGTAGCAGTGAGTATAGTTTCTACTCTCATTTCTACTTTTTCAAATTCTTTCCAAGTGTGGTTATTTTACATCAATAAACTTATAGTTTAATTTCTAACCCATCATACCCCAAAAACATATTTTCAGGTAACTCTGAAGATATTTCATCATGCAATCCAAGTGTATGGCTCATGTGAGTAAAATAAGTTTTTTCTGGGTTTATTTTGTTTGCCATTTCAATGGCTTCATCCAAAGTAAAATGTGAGATGTGAGGATTTTTTTGAAGTGCATTTAACACCAAAACTTTAGTTCCTTTTATCTTTTCTATCTCTTTTTCAGAAATAGCATTCATGTCTGTAATGTAAGTAAAATCACCTATTCTAAATCCAAATACTTGTAGTTTGAAATGTAAGCCATTAATTGGGGTTATCGTTTCTCCGTTTATTTCAAAAGGAGTATTGGAGATTACATTCGGATTAATTCTTGGAATTCCAGGGTAATTGAACCGTTCGTCAAACACATAATGAAACTCTTTTTTCAATTGATTTATAACTCGTTCGTGGGCATAAATCTCAATTTCCTTGTTGTGTTTAAAACAAAATGGGCGTACATCATCCATTCCAGCCACATGATCTTTGTGTTCGTGTGTGTACAAAATTGCATCAATGTCTTGGACATTTGCTCTTAGCATTTGTGTTCTAAAATCGGGTCCAGAATCTACAACTAACGTATTTTTTTCAGTTTCTATCAATACAGAAACTCTTAATCTTTTGTCTTTATCATTATTAGATTGGCATACTTCACAATTACATGCTATAACAGGTATTCCCTGCGAAGTTCCGGTTCCTAAAAATGTAATTTTCATTAGACAATAACAGTTATTTCTACCAATTCTTTTAATTCTGCCATGCAAATATCAATGTCTTCTTTTGTATTGTGTTTACTAAAAGAAAAACGCAATGGAACATAATCTTCTGCATTGTCATAAATTCCACGAATTACGTGAGAACCTAAACTTGCTCCAGAGTTACAAGCACTTCCTCCAGAAACTGCAATTCCTTTCATGTCTAGTTTGAAAACAAGCATTCCGTTATTTTCATTGTTAGGAAACGATATAGAAAGAACGGTATATAAAAAGTTTTTTTCACTTCCATTAAATCGAATTTGATTTCCATATTGAGCAATTAATTGCTCCTTCATGTAATTTCTTAATTCAAGTATGTAAGCTTTGTCTTTATTTAATGTAGCGTAACACAATTCTAGAGCCTTATGCATTCCAGTTATACCAATTAAGTTTTCTGTTCCTGCTCTCAATCCTCTTTCTTGTCCACCCCCAATTAGCATAGCTTTTAAAGCAATTTTTTTATTCAAATACAAAAAACCAACTCCTTGTGGTCCGTGAATTTTGTGAGCAGAACAAGCTGCAAAATGAACACCAATTTCTTCGAAATTAATTGGAAAATGACCTACAGTTTGAACTGTATCCGAATGAAAATAAGCCTTATATGTTTTACACAAATCACCTACTTTTTTAATTGGTAAGATAGTTCCAATCTCATTGTTGGCATGCATTAGTGTAACTAAAGTTTTCTTGTCAGAAGTACTTAATAATTCTTCTAAGTCAGCTAAATTGACTTCTCCCGATTCATTTACTTTTACATAATCAATTTGTATTGTATCTCCACACAATACTTTTACCGTACTCAAAACTGCTTTGTGTTCTAATTCAGAAGAAATAATTCTAGTAACACCTAAGTCTTCAATAGCACATTTTATAGTCATGTTATCAGATTCAGTTCCACAAGAAGTAAAAATAATCTCAGAAGGTTGAGCACCAAAATGAGCCGCAATATCTCTACGGCAATTTTCTACTTTGTTTTTTGCTTTTCTTCCGAAAGAATGAGTCGAAGAAGGGTTTCCTACTTCATCATTCATGCAAGTTGTCATTGCTTCAATTACTTTTTTGTCTAGCTGTGTAGTCGCAGCACTATCAAAATATATAGCCATTTTTCTCTTTTAATTATTAATTATTTCTTGGATATTCTTTATTATTTGATTGGCAATTTTTGCCGCACTTTCTTCAGTTCCACTCTCTGAATATACTCGTATAATTGGTTCTGTATTTGATTTTCTCAAATGAACCCATTCGTTCGAAAAGTCAATTTTTATTCCGTCAATGTCATTTACACGCTCATTTTTGTATTTTTCTTTCATTTTCAACAAGATATCATCCACATCAATTTCTGGAGTAAGTTGAATCTTGTTTTTACTCATTTCATAGTTTGGATAAGAATCTCTCATTTTTTTAGAAGTCACTTTTTCAATTGCTAAATGAGTTAAAAATAATCCTATACCAACTAATGCATCTCTTCCATAATGAATTTCAGGATAAATGATTCCTCCATTTCCTTCTCCACCAATTACAGCATTTTCAGCTTTCATTTTTTCTACTACATTTACTTCACCTACTGCCGAAGCAAAATATTTTCCTCCGTTTTTTACCGTTACATCATTCAATGCACGAGTAGAGGAAAGGTTGGAAACGGTATTTCCAGGAGTGTGTTTTGTAACGTAATCTGCTACAGCAACCAAAGTATATTCTTCACCAAACATAGAACCGTCATTGCAAACAAAAGCCAATCTATCGACATCTGGATCTACTACAATTCCTAAATCTGCTTTCTGTTCAACTACTAGTTTTGAGATTTCTGTTAAGTTTTCTGCTAAGGGTTCTGGATTGTGAGGAAAATGACCTGTTGGATCGCAATACAATTCAACCACTTCTACTCCTAATTCTTTTAACAAAGCGGGTATGAATATACCTCCTGTAGAGTTTACTGCATCTACAACTACTTTAAATCCAGACCTTTTAATTGCTTCTTTGTCAACTAATTTTAGATTTAGAACTGCATCAATATGCTTTTGTAAATAGGTGTCGTTCTTGGTATAAGAACCTAAAACATCTACTTCTACAAAAGAATAATTATCATTGTCAGCTATCCTGATTAGTTCTTCGCCCTCAGCACCAGAAATAAACTCTCCTTTTTCGTTCAGTAATTTAAGTGCATTCCACTGTTTAGGATTATGACTTGCGGTAATGATAATTCCTCCGTCAGCTTTTTCCATTGGAACAGCAATTTCAACTGTTGGCGTAGTGGAAAGACCTAAGTCAATAACTTCTACACCCATTCCAATTAACGCTCCCGAAACCAAATTAGATACCATTTCACCAGAAAGACGAGCATCACGGCCAATCACAATTTTTATTGAGTCTTTTTTTAATGTATTTTTTATCCATTGGGCATAAGCCGAAGTGAATTTTACTACATCAATAGGAGTAAGGTTTTTCGAGATTTCTCCACCAATTGTTCCTCTAATTCCTGAGATAGATTTTATTAAAGTCATTTATTATAATAAGATTTATTCAAAGGTAAGAATAATTGAGGTTTTTTATTCTTAGAAATCCAATTCACTTATTCACTATGAATTATTTAAAAACTTTAATAAAACAGGAGTTTTTTTTGTCAAACTATTAACTCAAAATAACGTTAAGAAATGATTTCTTTATTTTCTGAATACTCATCTAACGCTTCTTTTATAAAATACTTAATTTACTGAGTTTGATTAGCGGCTTTATTTTTTCCAATTTGATCAGCAATGTAAGTCACAATAAGAAGGATTAAAAATAGGGGAGAAATGTAGAGCATAATCCCTGTTTTACCCAAAGACACCATTCCATTTCCAATAACCGCAAGGATTATAAGGTCCTCAATTCCAAAAGTATATAGAAAAATAAAAGTTGTCCAAAGGGTTGATTTTGGCCTCACAATTCCTCTCACAATTGTTCCTTCTTCAGTTTTTTCTAAATTAAATATTACTGTAAGTGACTAATAATATTGATGAGTAGGCAACACACATTTTATTATATATTAGTTTAAATACTCCAATACTTACTAATCCAATGGCTGCTTATCATAAACTGGATAAAGCTTTTAATCATATCATGACCTATAATCATTTTTATGAATTGATAAATAAAGAGCAAGAAGGGTGTCTATTTATTTACACATTAATATGTGGAAAAATAAGCCAGAGAATTTACTGGATACTTAATTCAAAGTTAGCTAATTGCTTAGCTATGTTTTTCATTATAGGGAATTTTTCTTCGTCTTCGTTAGCCATAGAAAAATAAGATTTTAAAACCAACTGAGCTTCCATAATATTTTCTTCCTCAAAAGGACCTTCTAAGTTGTCTATAATAGTGTAGGCTTCAAAAGCTTCCATAAAAGAACCTTTAATTGCCGCAGTTACAAACTTATCCATGTTTTCGTGAGAGTTGAATCCCGTTTGCCAAAAAGCATTTAATGCTAACAATCTCATTTCTTCTTTTTCATGAGATAATTGCTCCAATAAAAAAGGAATAGAGGCAGTAGATTTTAATTCAAGAATAATGCTTTGCGCTTCATTTTTTATTAATGCATCTTCATTCTTTTCAATTATATGAAATAAGGACGGAATCACTTTTTCACTACCTTTAGACCTCACTCTTTTAAGAGCAGACATTAATATTTTGTTATCCTTAGATGCTAAATCTAAGATTAAATCTTTTATTAAACTGTCATTTTTTGTTTCGGCCATTTTTTTTAATTAAAAATTAGATTATAAAGGTAAGTTTATTAACATAATTAAGTAGTTGATTTGTTTAATTAATTCAAAAAATAGAACAATAGTTTAGTTTTTTTATTTGTGTTATGTATCTTCGATAAAATTTAAGACTATGCCAATTTATTTAGATTTCGAGAAAAAAATAGAAGAGCTTAACGAACAAATGTTGAAGCTGAAAGAGATAGAGGAAAAAGGAAAGATTAACATTTCTGTTTCTATGAAGGAATTGGAGGAGAAAATTATTGAAACCAAAAAAGAAATTTACGAAAACTTAACGCCTTGGCAAAGGGTACAAGTTTCTAGACATCCAGAAAGACCCTATACTTTATCGTATATCAATGCAATTACTGATGGAGAATTCCTTGAATTACATGGAGATAGAGGAGTGAAAGATGATAAAGCTATGGTTGGTGGTTTTGGATTATTGGATGGTGAATCTGTCATGTTTATTGGACAACAAAAAGGAGCAAACACAAAGTTAAGACAATACCGTAATTTTGGGATGCCAAACCCAGAAGGATACAGAAAGGCATTGAGACTAATGAAGTTAGCTGAGAAATTTAACAAACCAATCGTTTGTTTAATTGATACTCCAGGAGCTTTTCCAGGACTTGAAGCAGAGGAAAGAGGTCAAGGTGAGGCAATTGCAAGAAATTTATTTGAAATGATGCAATTAACTGTTCCAGTTATCAATATTGTTATTGGTGAAGGTGCATCTGGTGGAGCATTAGGAATTGGAATTGGTGACAAAGTATTAATGTTAGAAAACACTTGGTATTCTGTAATATCTCCAGAGTCTTGTTCATCTATTTTATGGAGAAATTGGGATCACAAAGAAGAAGCTGCTTCTGCTCTTAAACTGACTCCTAAAGACATGAAAAAGAACAAATTAATTGACGGGATTATAAAAGAACCTATTGGAGGAGCTCATTCTAACCATGAGGCAACCTTTAAGAAAGTGAAGACCGAGATTAAGAAACATATCAAAGTTTTATCGGCTATGGATCCTAATGATTTAATAAACGAGCGTATAGAGAAGTTTACTTCTATGGGTGTAGTTTCAAACTAGTTTTGTATACATAATGGTATAAACCACAAAAGCAATACTATGAAAATCATAAAAGGATTACTAATTACCCTTTTAGCTTTACTAGTAATTTGGATAATTTTAGCATTATTCTCACCTAAAGGATATAATGTTTCAAGAGAAATAACTACAGAAGCTTCCCTTGAAAAAGTTTGGAATCAAATTTCTACTTTTGAGAAATGGCAAAACTGGTCTCCTTGGAAAATAAACGATTCTAACTTAAAAAGTAAATACGAAGGAACTTCTGGTTCAGTTGGTTCAATGACGAGTTGGGTTGGAGATCCACAATCTGGAACTGGAAATATGACTATTACAGAAGTTATTCCAAATAGTAAGCTTGGATACGATTTACAATTCGAAGAATTCCCAGTATCCCAAGGATTTATTGAAATAACAGAAGAAAATGGAATTTCAACAATTAGTTGGAATAGCAAAGGAGATTTACCATTTTTTATGAGACCTGTTACTTTTTTCGGTATGTTTGATAATATGATGGGACCCAATTTTGAGGTAGGATTACTAATTATCAAAGAGTTGGCAGAATCTAGTCCAGAACCATTAAAGAAAGAAATTGAAGTTTCACAAGTTGAAATGCCTGAAGTAAACTGTTTAGGTATTAGACACAAAACCACAATGGCAAAAGTGATGACTAAAGAGTTTTTTGAAACTAATTATCAAACAATATTTGCTGCTATTGGAGAAGTAAATATTCAAGTAACAGGAAACTCTTCTTGTATCTATTATTCGTGGAATGAATTGGATAGTACTACAGAGGTATTTCCTTGTGTTTCCGTTTCAAGTTCTTTAGAAATAGCTCCTGTAGGATTACAATTAGTTTTGGTTCCAGCAAGTAGAGCAGTGAAATCAACATATTATGGTTCGGCTGAAGAATCTATGGCTACCCATCTTAAAATAGATGATTATTGCAAAGAATATAATTTAAAAACAGGTCTTGTAATTGAAGAATATGTGAATACAGCAACTGTAAATTCAGGAGATGAATTAATTACAAATATTTATTATCAAATTATTGAATAAATAAATTTGAAATTAAAAAATATTGTTTTAACGGGCAATATTTTTTTATATCTCAACTAGATAGAAATACTCAAAAGTTTGGTCTCTTGTAGCCGGATTAAGAAAATTGCCATTGAGATGTGTAAGTGAAAAGTGAGGGTATTCTTTAATGGATTTAATTTTCACGTACCCTTTCAGACTTTCAAGGCTTTCCTTTTTAATAAACATGTAATTTCCTTGATTAACATGAGGTTTTAAATCTTTTAAATCAATATATTCAGCTGTGTTATTGCTATAGATATCAAAAGTTAAACAACCTACAGAATTAGAAAACAACCTATTTATTTTTAAATTCTTACTGTCATTTGCAGCATTGTATAATCCATCATATTCTAATCCTTTGGGAATGAAATAAAAGTTGAAAACAAATACAACACAAAAGAACGAAGCCAAAGTAGTATAAATTAATTGATTTTTTCCTTTTGTTTTCACATATAAATAACCAATTCCTAGGATTAGTATTAATACAGGAATCCAAATTAGCAATGATTTTGTAGGGAATATAAAGGTTAAAACAAGAATAGAAACTCCTATAAAAGCTAGGTTAAGAATAATATGAGTAATTCGAATAACCTTATAACACATAGACGATTGAATTAGTTTTTGATAATACCATCCTGTTAATATCATCCATAAAGGAAAGAAAACATAAATGTAATGGGGCAATTGAAATTGTGATTTGGACATTGCCATAAAAGGAATTATAATTGCTCCTAACATATAAAACTCACTATTTTTTATTGAGCCAATGGCTACTTTTATTTTCTTAAACAAACCAAATAAACCGATTATTGACCAAGGTAAAAAAGACCATAAAAAAGTATGAGTAAAGAAGAAAATTGAAGCATTGTTTTTCCATTCTTTATTACTCCCAGTAATTCTTCCAAAACTTTGATCCCAGAAATAAAACCTCAAACCAGATGTTCCTGTTCCATCTATTCCTGAAGATAATTGAAAGTATTTATTAGGCTGTAAATCAAACTGCTGATATAATCCCCATACCATTGGAGAAATCACTAAAAATGAAATGATAAGTCCTAAAATCCACTGCCATTTAAATACATTAGACCATTCTTTTTTAATCAAGAAATGTGTTCCTAAGGCTAATACAGGAACCATTAATCCAATAGGACCTTTTGCCAACATTGCCAATCCTATTCCTACAAATCCCAATACAAAACTCCAGTAATTATTTGTTTTTACATATGCTATCAAATGCCACAAAGCAAAAACTATTATTCCTACCAAAATAGTATCTGTTCTTACATCTTGGTTTATTAATATAATTGAAAAACAAGTGTAAAAAAATAGGGCAGAGAGCTTTCCGATTTGAGCAGAATATAATAGCTTTCCTAATTTATAAGTAGAATAAGTTCCTAAAATTGTAAATAGAAACGAAGGAAGCTTATAAGTAAAACTACTTATACCAAATAATTTAAATGAAGCAGCAGACAACCAAAAATGCAATGGAGGCTTGTCCAAGTAATCATTTCCTTTGTGATACAATTGAAGCCAATTATTAGATTCTGACATTTCTGCACTTAAAGAGGCATAGATACTAGCATCTATTCCGTAAATGATATTAAATAAACCCCGCACATAGATTAGTGTAAAAAGTAAAATTACTCCCCAAAACAGTCTGTTGTTTTTTAATATCAAAAGAGAATTATTCATTTATTAATTGATTTTTATCAGTGACAACTATTTTTTTCTTTATTAAATCATTTTTTGATAAGGGCTTTAGTTCAATTTTCCACATAAAACCTTTTAATTTCTCTTCTTCACTTTTTACATCTTGAATTGGAATTAACTTTCCAGCAGGTTCTTTTATAAAGAGAATTTCATCAATTTTATTTTCATCAAATCTTATTTCAATGTCACTACAATCAATTCTATTTAATCCCTGTTTTCTTTTCCCACCCTCTCCTGTAAAGAAAATACTTTGTCCATTTCCTTTCACAATTACTTTTCTTATAGAATCTTGAGTAAAATATGCTGTAATGTTTTTCCCTTTTATTTGGTCGTATTGTTTGGTGTAAACAAGGCTTTTTGTAATGCTATCAAAGAAATTGATAGCATCTATTATGAAAGAATTTTTTCTAAAATTTAGTTTGTCAATTTTATTATTTGCTATATAAACAAAAATAGTATCTCCTTTCATTTGGCTGTTTTCCGACCAAATTATCGGATCATAATACAGTTGTAATACAGAATCGGATTGAAGAAAAACCATAGAATCACATACACCTTGAATGTCTTTTTTATAAAATCGAACAGAATGATAGCTATACATACTGTTCTTTTTGGTCAATTCATTCTTTACGACTTTTACAGTATCAGCAGAAAGAAATAGTGTATCTTTTCCTTCAAACCATTTGCTTAACAAAGTATTACCAGTTACAAAAGAGGTGTTGTTAATTTCATTTCTAGTTGCAAAATCTCCGTTAACTATAATTTTATTAGCTGTATCGGTCAAGATTACTTTGTCTATAGCTTTTCCAAAACCAGTATTTCTATCGTAATATAGCTTTTGACCTTCAATTTTATGTCCGTCAGAGATAAGGTATGCATCCTGATTAAATTCTGAAATATCATTTTTTGTATCGTAATATCCACTTTTACAAAAAATAAGATTTTCTTCTCCTTTAATAAAGGTATTCCCTGAGAAATAGGCAATCTCTGAGATTTCATTATAATCCAAAGTATCAGATGTCATGGTGTATTCTGGATTGGTTAATACTACATTTTCTTTGAATGAAAGACTTTGGTAATCAGAATAATAATACCCTTTTGTACTAGTAAGCGTATTGTTGTTTTTTTTACTCACTACAGTTCCACCCTTCGAATAGAAGGCTAAGTTTGTGTTTAAATTATAGATCAAGGAAGAGGAGGAAAGTGTCATGTCTCCTTTTACCAATCGTACATTTCCTCTTACAATTGCAATTTTTGTTTCTCCGTCATAATTCAAAGAATCTCCATATAAAAATAAGGAATCGCCCTGGTTTACAATTATATTTCCAATTGCTTTCAGGTATTGAAGTTTTGTTTCTAGGTATCCTACATCACACCTCACGAATACACTATCTTGACTAAACCTTGCGTTTCCAACAAATTTTGCAACATCAAGATTTCCTTCGTCATCCTCAAAAGAATCTGCCCCCAAAATATTGATTACATTTTTGGAAGTATCGTTCAATAAGGAATCATTAAATACTTGAGAAGAGGAATTTAAACCAATTACCACAAAAAAAGCAACTTTAATGGATGAGATTAAAGTTGCTTTAAATTTATATTTTGATTTAATTTTCAAATCTTGTTTTAGGTTTAATTGTACACTGAACGTAAAAAACCTTGTGGTATTACTTTTTTCTAAGTAATGTTTGTGTTCTGTTTGGACCTACCGATACTATTGTGATTGGAGTTTCTAATTCATGCTCCAAAAACTCAATGTAATCGTTTAATTCCCCTGGTATTTGTTCTATAGAATCCATTTTTGTCAAATCTTCTGACCATCCTTTAAACTCGATATAAACAGGCTCAATTTCTTCGTCACAAATATCAAATGGGAAATAATCGTACAAATCATCCCCAATTTTGTAATGCGTACACACTTTTATTGGATCAAAACCAGACAATACATCTGCTTTCATCATACTAAGCTCAGTAACACCATTAATCATGATAGCATATTTCAATGCTGGTAAATCTAACCATCCGCATTGTCTTGGCCTTCCTGTTGTAGCACCAAACTCATGACCTGCATTCTGCATGTCTTCCCCAGTTTTATCAGTCAGTGCTGTTGGGAAAGGACCGTTTCCAACTCTTGTTACGTAAGCTTTAAATATCCCGTTTACTTTTTCTATTTTATTGGGTGCAATACCAAGTCCAGTTGCTGTACCTGCACTAGTTGTATTAGAAGAAGTAACAAATGGGTATGTACCAAAATCAACATCTAGTAAAGTTCCTTGAGCTCCTTCTGCAAGGATAGATAGTCCTTCTTTTAATTGGCTATTCAAGAAATGCTCACTATCAATAATATTTAATGTCTTTAGAAAATCTATGCTTTTAAACCATTCAGCCTCCATTTCAGTCAAATTATATTCAAAGTCTTGAAAATCTAACATTTTACAATGTTTATTTTTCAACTCTTCATATTTTGCTCCAAATTTAGAGCTTAATATATCTCCTACTCTCAATCCATTTCTACCGGTTTTATCCATGTAAGTCGGACCAATTCCTTTCAATGTAGAACCAATTTTTTCTTTACCTTTTGCTTTTTCTGATGCAGCATCAAGCAACCTGTGAGTTGGTAAAATTAAATGAGCTTTTTTAGAAACATACAGTTTGTCATTTACATTCACTCCCATCTTTGTAAGTGCATCAATTTCTATTTTAAAAATAATAGGATCAATTACAACTCCGTTTCCTACCACATTCATCACATTATCTCTAAATATTCCTGAAGGAATAGTATGTAAAACGTGTTTTATTCCATTAAATTCAAGTGTATGCCCTGCATTTGGTCCTCCTTGAAAACGTGCTATAATATCATACTTAGGTGTAAGTACATCAACTATTTTTCCTTTTCCTTCGTCTCCCCATTGAAGTCCTAATAATACGTCTAATCCCATTTATAAAGTGTTTGGTAGTTTGTTTTTATTTGATGTTTATTTTGAAAAACTGTCTTTTGCTTCGGATAAAGTTTTAAAAGCAGTAAATATTGTATTGAGTTTAGTAATGACCAACAAGTCTTCTACTTTTTGAGAAACAGAAGAAATAACAAGTTCTCCTCCTTCATTTCTCATTTTTGTAAAAGAAGAAATGATAAAGTTAAGTCCTGTACTGTTTATGTAATCTAGCTCTTTTAAATGAAGAATAACATGGATGTTTCCTTTTTCAATGTTTTCGTCTATTTCATTTGAAATCGATTCAGAATCTTCTTTAGAAAGTATTTTCCCACTCAAATTGAAAATTATTATTCCTTGTTCAGAATTATCTATGGTGTAAATTAGATTCATATTAATTGTTTTTTTGAGCATAAAGGTAAAGCGAGTGATGTAAAACTTTTATATCATATTTTTTTTCTACCATTGCTTTGATTTCGTTTATCATAGGATCGGTAAATTCTATAACTTCTTCGGTATCGGTAATTATAATGTGATCGTGCTTTTTGTACTGATACGATTTCTCATATTGTGCCAAGTTTTTTCCAAACTGATGTTTTCTAATCAAGTTACACGCCAATAAAAGATCTATAGTGTTGTAAATCGTTGCTTTACTTACTCTGTAGTTCTTGGTTTTCATTAATGTGTATAACTCTTCTACATCAAAATGCTCTGGATGGTCAAAGATTTCGCCTAAGATTGCAAATCTTTCTGGCGTTTTTCTGTGCCCGTTTTTCTCCAAGTATTTGGTAAATATTTCTTTGACAGATTCTTGTACAGTTTTACACGCCATTTTGTTGTTGTATTGATAGATTAATTAAGCCTAATTATCACTAAACGTAAAGTTAACAATACTTTCTATTATCTAAAAACTAAACCAAACTATTTCTATCTTTGAACTCTAAATACATATTAACAATGTTTGATAACCCGATAGAAATTTACAAAAGAATCAATCAATTTTCTAAGGAAAATGGAATGGTACTAACCGTGGAACTACCCGGAGAATCAATTTATAGAATGGTTGTTTTAGAAAAACACCTTAGTTCTCCTAATGTCTGTCATGGCGGAGTTGTAGCAGGTTTCATGGATTCCGTTTTGGGTTCGGCTGCCCTTTCTTTGTCTTTGCAAAAAGGAGCTTTGGTCTCTACTGTAGAGTTCAAAATAAATTATTTTAAACCTGTGTTTTTGGGCGACAAATTATTGGGTAAAGGAAAAGTCGATTTTGAAGGTAAAAAACTTATTTCATCTACAGCAGAAATATTTGTAGAAAAAGACGGAGAAGAAATATTAATAGCCAAAGCTATTGGAACATTTAATAAATATCCGCTTGAGAAAACTCAATTCGCGAAACTTTTCAAATAAAATGTATCAATATTGGGTTTGTTTCCGTTAATGAGTACTTTTAATGCAAGAATGAAAAAGTTAATTACAAGTTTGTTTTTTATTGTTAGTTTCTATGGGCAATCGCAACTAGTAGATACTAATTACATAAATGTATACTCCCATATTTCGGATTACAGAAATTATAACGAAGTATATCTGAGTAACCTGGGGCAAGCAAAATTTAATCTTTTCTCTCCTTTTGACGATAATAATTCTTCGGTAAGGAGTTTATTTTCGAGCCAAAGTAATTCAAAGACTTACACAGATGTTTTTTATGTTTTAGGTTCTGGAAAAGAGAACTATTTTGATTTACAACATCATCAAAAATTAAGTAAAAACTTATTAGGGAAGGCTTCCTTGTTAAAAACAAATTCTTTAGGAACTTATAGTACACAAGCAGCTACATTATCCAATCTTGAAATCTCTCTTGTTTTTTTACCCAAAGATAAACGCTATAATTTTGAGGTTGATTTCAAGAATTACAAAAGGAATAACGACATAAATGGAGGGGTGGCAGACTCCAACTTTTTTTCTTTGTTAGATTCGAGTAATGCGAACATAAAAACTACATTTCCTATTCAAATGCAATCGGCAGTTTCTACAAGTCCCAATAACTTAGATTTAAAAATACTGGAGGTTAACTATAAGCATTTTTACAGCCTTTCCAAATCAAAAAATGATTCTGTCGGTTATTTTCAGTTGTCTCAATCTTTGGGATATAAAAGAACTAAACAATCTTTTTATGTATTTGCAAATAATGGTTTTTTTAACGATTATAATTACGATTCTCTAACAACTCAAGACAGTTTGAATCTTGAGAGAATATCGCATAAGATAGGAGTAGATTACATTAAAAATAACACTATAGTAAGTGCAGGAATTGGGCAAAATTATCTTGAATATGTTAGTTATTATCCTTTTAAGGCTCATTTCGAAAATTTAATTTACGGAAGTTTTTACACCAAAAAATATAAAATGGAATTCAAATCTGAAGCTAATTTTATAGCTTCAAATGGGAAGTACGAATCGTTTAGTTTTGAAAATAAAATGAGTTATGTAGATTCGACTTGGCCTATTTTTAATGCCTACCAAGCTAATTTAAACTTTGGTACGAACCAACCCGAATTGTTTTACGATAATTATGTGTCTAACTATTATCAGTGGAATAGAGTGAACAACAGGAATTCAATCCTAAAGGCTAATTTAACAGGTCGTAATTTTAATACTCAAACGAGTATAACGTTAGATTTTGAATCTCAATCCAATGCAATTTTTTGGGATACAGCTTCTCAAATTGATCAAACAGCTGTTTCGGTTTTAGGGATTACACTTCAAAAAGAGTTTAGATTCTCCAAGAATTTCTTTTTATTATCGTCTGTTCGCTTTCAAGATGTGTTTGCAAAACAAACGATTGAAGTACCAAATTTTGTTACTTTCAATAAGCTTTATTTCAAAGGAAAAATATTTAAAAAACAATTGGCATTTGATGCAGGAATTAATGTATTGTACTACTCTAGCTTTTATGCAAAAGCTTACAATCCAGCTTTAGATAAATTCTATATTCAAGAAAAACAAAAAGTAGGAAATTACCCAATAATAGATGTGTTTGCTGAGTTTTACTTAAAAAACAGTTTTTCATTTTTTATAACTGCAACTCACGTAAATAGTGGTTTATTAAAAAAAGAATTAGGTAAAAACTACTTAGCTACTACTAGTTACCCTCATCAGGATAGATCGTTTAAATTTGGGCTTAAATGGAGGTTATTTGATTGATTGCTATTAAGATTTTAACAATACTCACAATATTTAGCTTTCTCATTATGCTCAAACGTTAATGAAGTATCAAAAATTTGCTGAATCAATTCTTGAAGTTTGCCCTTAAATTCTTCTCGCTCGACTGGAGAAGGTTGCCAAGTAGCTTTTTTAGGACCTCTTCCTTCGGCAAATAATAATTCTAGCAATCCATTATTCAATCGTTTAAAAGAGATTATTCCCGAAGTGAATCGTTCGTTTTCTTTCAGTTCGTCTTCCATCAATAATCCGTAAAACATCAACTGAAATGCTTTGGATTTATTGGTGTCGCTAATGATTTTTTCTAACTCCTTCAATTCCAGTTCATTTGCATTTACAACTCCAGTTTTGTAATCTATTACTCTCAACTCTCCGTTTACTCTGTCTAATCGGTCAATAGTTCCTTTTAGCTTGGCTTGAATTGTTTTCCCATTTATTTCCACAGGAAAAGCTTTTTCTGCCTTTTTTTCTAAGCCTACAATTATGACTTCATTGTCTTTCATCAGTTTTTTTTCTTGAGTCAAAAAAGCTAGAATGTTCTTTTTGGCAGCATGAAAAAACAAGTAGTTTTTTCCTGTGTCGTAATGATCCGAGTATATTTCTTTAAATTGTGCTTCCAGTTCTTCGTCCAATTTCTTTTTTAACCCTTCAATATCTTCAGGGATTAGGATTTTATTGAGTAAGGGTTTGTATAATTCCTCCAATACTTTGTGAATCACATTCCCAAATGTGCTGGCTTCAATCGTTTCTTCTACTTCATCTTCCTGCCTCAATCCTACTACATAACTGTAATAGAAGTCAAGTGGACATTGAATGTATTTGTTCAATGCAGAAGGAGAAAGCCCATATTCGGCTAAATTTTGAAGGTTTTCAATTATTTTTTCGCTTTTAGAAACCGTGTTATAATCCATTTTATTATTGACGATATCTACACTA
>Ga0307996_1000142_pt1 | contig 20058 bp, 3 predicted proteins | sample Davwhametageno35_FD_203143 | JGI IMG/M metagenome (GOLD analysis project Ga0307996, IMG submission 203143) | Marine microbial communities from Davis Island wharf, Antarctic Ocean - #35 | ecosystem: Environmental > Aquatic > Marine > Unclassified | place: Antarctic Ocean: Davis Island wharf...
TACTCCTTCTTTAGGTATATTTTCATTTGTTAAACCACTAATCTCTTTTATTTCTGGTTTATTAGATGTCTGTCTCCAAGTCTGATCTCTTATAATTTCTGATCTAACAGGTACACCATCTTCAATTTCAAATATTCTTCTATATACTTTGTTACCAAAATCAGAAACTAATGTTAATGAAAGAGTAGGACTACGTTCAGCCAATACACCTTTACTAAAATAGCTAAGGAATAACTGTTGAAATTTCTTATCAGTCATAGGACTGTTAAGATTATATTTTTGAGATCCATTTTCCATTGAAAAGAAATCAAGTAAATTACTAGTAGACTGAGATGATTTTAAACCTGCTATTGCATAGTTTAAAAATGCTGCAAGCTTAGGTGTTGTTGCACCTTTTTTTCTAGATATCTCAAACTCATCCATTGCTGTATCAAAAGAAAATATTAAATTTCTTTTGTTTTTATAAGACAGCATTACTCGTTTACTAATTGCTTTATTATATTCTTCTCTAATTTTACTTATAGGCATATCTAATCCCTCTACCTTTGTTTCATCATTTTGTTCAGATGTAAGAATTTCTTTAATTTGAGTTGGATCTATCCCTTCCAATTTATTAGATGGGTTTATAACTTGTAGACCCATGTACTTAGCACTCAAAGTAGTATGATTTTCTGCTTCACCTATATTAGTTTCAAAAGGATTATCTGTATTTAGTTCAGATAAAGGCATCACTCTTTGTTTTTTCATCTTAACTGCAGACAATGGTGCAGCAATACTTATTGTATTTTTAGTAAATTCAATTTGTTCTAACTTAACTCTAAGATTATGCAGAGCAGGTCTAAGAGGATTTGCTTCCCAATTATTTGTATCTTCATTTAATATAGAAGTATACTCTTTAGTTAATACAAAAGCAGACATCTTTAAAAATGTTTGACCATCTCCGTATACTAATTTTTTAGAGTTCATCATTGATTGCATTGCAGCAAAACCTTGTGGACCAAAAACTTGATCTGAAGATAATGATTCACCTGCCTCAACTTGATTTATAACATTAGTTAAGCTTGGACTAAGTTTACCAAAACCAAAGAACATATATCTAAATGCTTTAGTAGTAATATACATTTGAGCATCCGCTTCTTTAATACTATTTCCTCCCAAGTCAAACACTGGTTCTTCTAAAGTAATTAAACTTATATCATCTACAGGATGCAAGACTCCTTGTTCAGGTGCACTAATTTCACTATATGCACTATAAGAAGCAGCATTCTGCATTTTAGCTCTTTTAATCTGATCTACTGCACTTTCAAAACTTACAGCCTGATCACCTAAAAGTATTTCATTAATAGCACTAGTATTAACTAAGTCATTAAAAAATATTTGTTTTAAGTTATGTGATTTATCTGAGTTAAGATTTAATGCAGCTTGAGAATTAACTAAAGCAACTCCTGTTTCTGCTGATGAACCTAATAGACCTTCTGAAATTCTTTTAGATATTTGATCATTTATATTTAAACTTTCTATTAATGATTCAAACTCTTCAAACTGTTCATTAAGTTTATTACTTACTTCCTCTTTAAGTTCTGCTATAGAACTATTAGATAATTTTAAAGCTTCTTCTAATGTATATAAACTACCTGCTCTATTTTCTTTTGCCTTTTCTTTTAAAGTAATAGTTAATTCAGTAGGTATTAATAAACCAGTATTAAAGAATTCAAATGCTCTAGGCTCTTCACCTTTTAAACTTTTTGTATTATAACCTACAATTCCTGCTTCACTAGCAGTGTCAACATTATACTCTCTAGATATTCTATTGTATTCTGTTCTTATTTTATTAATAAATACATCTAACAATTCATCTGTTAACTCACTCTTATTGTTTACTGCTTTAATAATATTCATTGTAAGCAGATCACCTGTGTTAGATGCTTCTAATACTCTAATTAGTACAGGAGCTAGAGCAGTAAATATTTTGTTACCATTTTCATCTACACTTTCTACTGTTTCTACTTTATTATTTGATGTGTTAAGATTAGTAGTATAACTATTTATAAGTGTAAGTGCAAACTCTTGAGTTGTAAAATCTCCATATGTAGATGTATCTAATATGTTAGACGAAGAATCAATATCTTCTTCTTGAGATAAAGTAGTACTTACTTTACTTCCTGCAATTCTCATAACCTTTAACATATTTTTTTGAGACATTGCTAAAAATGCTGGAGAATTTAAAAGATGATTAAGTTTTAAATAAGCATTGGAATTTTTTAAAGTTTCTAGTTCTCCTATTTTATTTAGAGATTCTATTTTCTTTAAATGATATGTAGGTAATTGATGTGCATATACTAAATCTCCATTTGGATTTTTAAATACAGTAGCACCAATAGTTTCATCAAACGGTGCATTACTTTTACTTATAGTATCTAACCTACCGGCCATTCCTGAAGCTTCATCAAATATATCTGTATCAGTATTTATTTCTTTTCCTAATTCTTGTAATTGCAATAGTGTTAAAGCTGTTTCTTCTGAATACAATTCCTTCAATGCAATTTGTTTATTAGTGCTAGATGGTCTATTCTGAAGTATACTATATTGTAAAAACATAGAACTTAACTTAATACCAGTATATTCAAAGAGTGATTGAGAAAACTTTAAAGCTTCTTCTGCTAATCTAACATCAGATATTTTTGTTTTTTTACCTGATAAGAATGTTTGAAAAGTTTGTATAGTATTAACAGCATCTTTTTTTCTTTGTTTATTACTTAAAAGTTGTTTTCTTTTATATATATAAGCTTGTTTCCATCTGTCTAGCTGTGAGTTTATATCATCCCTTTCAGCTGCAGAATAAATAAGTAGGTTACCTGACGTATCTCTTTGATTAAATAAGTAATCAACTCTAAAGTTTTCAAAACCTTTAATAAATGACTGCAAAAGTATTGGGTTTTTTAAAGTTGACATGTTAAGAGATTCATCAGAAAGTAACTGATCTACTGTGATACCTATATCTGATAAAGCTCTACTCACTACAGCCCCTGCTTGTGCGTTATCTTGACCAAAGAAATACATACTTTGTAAAATAAGCCTTGGGTTTTCAATATTTTTAACTGACTTTAATAAACCATTATATGCACTTACAAAATCAACTGGTACAATTAAACGTTCTTCAACTCCGTTCTTCATTGTAAGAACTGTGTTACCAAAATAATCTTGTTCGCTAACAGAAGTAGTTGCAATATATTTTCTCAACTTAGCTGACAATGAGTTGAAACCACCTATTAAAGAAGCATCTAAATCATATTGTGATGTAGTTCTAAGACCAGTTTCATCTTCAAAATAATCAGCATTATAAGTTTCATTCTCAACTTGATCTGTTATAACATTTAGAAAACTAAATACTTGTTCTCTTATGATTTCTTTATGTAATTTAAATGCTGTATTAATATTATTTAATTGCTCTATTTGTAGATCACTCTTGTTTTCATTAAGTGGATTACGTGGATTATATAAAGCCTGATAATCATTTATTAATTCATCTAAAACAGTCTTAGGATTATAAGCCTCTTGCATATTTGATGTTCTATCAATATACATTGCAGCTATACCATTAACTAATGGGTTAGCAATATCACTATCTAGATATAAAAATCCAGTTAATTTTTCACCATTAACTGTTTTTTGTTCTACTTGATAAGGTACTAATGCATTAGCTTCTACTGTAACCCCTACTTGTAGAGATGAAGTAAATTGATTATTTGCTATAGGCGCTCCTTTGAATTTACCTGAATCAATTTTTTCAAATAGAGTTTGCAATTCATTAGCAGAGTATGTACCAAGTACAGCTCTAATCCAATCCATGATCCTAGTAAATACAGACTTGATCTCGGAACTTGTCTGAGAACTTTTTGGATTGATTTTAAATTTATTAAATTCATCCGCAAGGTATTCTTCATAATACTCATTTTCTAATTCTTTATCACTCATGTCAGTATAAGTATCTGCTGAGTTTCTAAATCTTTGTAGTTCTTGAGTAAAAGATTTACCTTCTGCTCTAAGTTTAGCTCTTACTTCTTTTCTTGCTATACCCCTATATTTAATAATTTCTTCATCAGTTAATATCAATCTCCAAATACCATGAAAAGCTTCATGATATTTATATGGGTTATTTGCTCCGGTAAATATAGTACCTGAAATATTCATACCTCCTGCAATCTCACTAAGCCCAAATACAAATGCTCCTACACGTACACCTCCTGCTTTCTGGTTATCACCTAATGTTGTAATGTCTTCTATACCAATATAATCAGGAAGAGATTCATCTGCCCATTGTGTAAAATTATCTATATTTTCTATATCATTTTCATCTAATGGGGTATTAGGTGAATTTGTTATAACCTTATTTGCAGTTCTTCTTGACTCTTCTTTATATTTTAAAACAAGGTTTTGATATTCTTCACTTGAATCAAGTATATTACCTTCTTCAGCAAATGAAGCTCCCTCTAACAGTTTTGCTTCTAGTGAATCTATGTCTTGTTTAATTTTTTCTAAAGATGTAAGTTTTTCTTTTACTTCTGTTTCCTGAGTAAATGCACCACTCTCCATTTGTGCAACTCTTAAAGCACTCTTTTGTCTATCTGACATTCTATCCAAGAATTTTGAAGCCATGATGCCAGATGTTTCTATAGAACTTTTACCAACCACTGTTCCAAAAGTTTCATTAACAAATTCTTTACTTGATAACGTATTATTCACACCTATTGTCTCATTACCAAACATAACTCCATCTTCATTTTTTCCTATAATCTTTCTACTACCATCAAGTCTAGTAGTTACTTCAACAGTGCTACCAATATTTTCTTCAGTACCAAGTTCAAGAACATTAAACGTTTCTCTAGAAACAGGAATTTGATTATCTCTATATCTTTCTTTACCTGGTATAGAAGCTAAATTTTTAGCTGCATCCTTAGAAGAACCAGTTGCTGATATAAGAATTTTTTGACCTCTTATAACTTCTTTATTAACTTGTGTAGTTGTATTAGCTATAATTGTTGCTGTATCAGCTTCATTTGAATATGTTTCTCTAAAGTTTGAGCTACCAAGAATCACCCCACTTGCAGCAATTGATGGATCTTGATTAAATCTTGATAACAAAGTTGTTATTTTATCTGCAACTGAAATACTCTCATCTTGAATTATATCCTTTTTAATCTCTATTCTTTCACCAACTCTTTTTTGATCTTTATTATTATATAGCTCTAATTGAATTGAACCCCAAGGTGATACTTGTAATGATATACTATAACCTTCTATAGTAGATATAAATAGTTTATCTGTTATATCAGTTGTGTTAAACCCACCTTCTTTACTATTATAATCAGCAGCTTTTGTTTGACCAGCTTTGATATTTTTATCAAGAGTATTCTGTGCTCTATTGATTAAGTTTACACTTAACTCATTAAATTGTTCTTTAGTATATTCTTTAGCTTTAAGATTAACTAATCCATAATTACCATTAGGTAAAAGGACAGCAGCATAATATCTGTCAGAACCTGTCACCATTTTGTTCCAATCTTGTTGACTTATTAATTTACTTTTAACTTTCTCATATAAAGCTTTTGCAGGATCACCTTCAAGATTTGTTGTAAAGTTTTCCGTTCTTACACCATCTTTTTTTGCCCAATCAAATATGATTATATTACCTTCTAAATCTGAGGTATTGTAATCTAATCCATTTAAACTAATAGGTAATTGTGGTTGACCTCTTCTTGGGTATGATACTATACCGTTTGTTAAAGAAAGAGATAAATTTAAACCTAAGTTTTCTTCTGTTATAATTATTTCTCCAGCTTCTACAGTTAAATTTAAACCTTCAATTTTAGAAAATAGTAAATCACTTGTAGCAAACATATCATGTATTTGCGCTAATCTATTTTTCTTATCTAATGCTGCAAGACCAGGTGATAAGAATACAATATTACTTGCATCTTCACTTGACATAGTTGCACCATTAACTTGTTCACCTTGAGAGTTAAATAGTTGTAAGTTATTATTTGGTAAGTATGCAAAAATACCAGATGGACTATTAGTTGGTTTATAACCAGCTTTTTCTACTGCATTATTTACTTTATCTTGTAAAGTTGTATTTCCTACAGGTATTCTAAAACCAATAATATATTTACTTCTTTTCTGTTGTATAAGAGAATTAGGTTTTTTTCCTGGATAATTATATGCTCCAGATTCATCATTTTGTGTAGGGTCTAAAGAAACAACCATTTCTAGTTGAGCAAATTCTTCTGGGGTTAGTACAGATACAATTGCATTATACCTTCCTCTTGCTTGATCTAAAGATTCATTATCCTTTCTGTTCAGATGAGGATAGAGACTAATAAGATCTTCTGCTGTGTATCTAGCTACATCAGAACCTAATTTTTTATAGTTGTTTTCTACTATAGTATACTGACTTACAAAACTACCTGTTTGTAAATTTACAACAGATTTATCTACTGCAGATCTTAGAGTTAAAAATCCTTTTGATGCTTGAAATGGTGTGCTTATTATAACAAATGCTGCACCTGTTTCACTATCATATACAACCTGACCTTGATTTAAATTACCTATACCATCAAATTCAAAAGCTGCTGTGTCAGGAGCATTGCCTTCTATTATAGTTTGTGCTGCTTCTGCTTCTTTTAAGTTGTTAAATGATCCAAATTTTGTATTTGCAGATGTATATATAGCTGGACTAAAACCTTTACCATTTAAATCAACTACTCTATATAAAGTACTTATCTCTCCATTCGTACTTTTTATAGTTTGTTTATCTATTCTAGATCTTTGCTTTATACTAATACTTTGTATTTTAACATTTGACTTTCCAGAATTTTGTAACTGTCCTTCTTCAACTGCTGATACAATAAAATCTGCACCAACTAAATCAGCTGATCGTAGTATAGCTAATACGGTAGCATTTTCTTGTAATCCATCTCTTGGTGACATTAACCAATCCTTAAATCCTTTTTCAGAATTTACATCTTCTGTAGTAGGCTTACTTACAAATGGATTACCATTTGCATCAGTAGAAGGAGAACCATTAGCCCATATTTTTTTAAGTGAGTTATATGTATTGATTATATTCAATCCCTCTTTTGTATCTAACCAAGCTTCAAATGTTAATGGTATACCACCTTCTGCTGCTTCTGTACTTGAGTATTCAATATGTTTTCTGTTTAGTATCTCATTAAGTAAAGCAGTATCATTTTTTTGTTGTAATACAATATTTATACCTGCATTATCTAGAATCTGATTTTGATCAGATAAAACTTCTTTAGCAGCTTCTTCAGATACTTCCTCATCTTTTTTTACATCAGATGTCTCTACATTTTGTTGCTCTCTATAAGTTTGAAGAATTCTTAATATCTCTTCAAACTTTATTTTTTGGTCCATTGGGAAAATCTGACCATTCTCATTAAAGAAAGATTTCAATTCATTAACGTTACCATTTTTTAAGAAAGCTATTGTTTCATCAGGTGCTGCATAAATACCTAACTTAGCTAATTGATTTAGTAATTCATTAGCCTCAGTTATCCCTATGTATGTTTCTATACTCTCTTTAAAATCTCTTTCTCTAAACTTTAATAATTCTTTATTAGTCTCTAAAGTTTTTTCTTGTATTTCTGTAAATCTATCTGGATTAGCTAAATATTCTAAAGCTTTATCATATACTTTAGCTCTCTCTTCTAATGCTATGTGATCAACTATATCCGTAAGAGCACTTTCAATAGAACCTTTATCTACAAAAGAACCACTAGATGATGCCATAAGTTTTACATACTCTGTAAATGCAGGCATCAACTTCTTTATTTTTCTTCTGTCAAACGTACCTTTTCTTGCACCATCACTACGAGTTAAATTTTTAGAGTCAGTTAGGATTGTTTTTATAGCTTTTAATTTTTCTTGCTTGGCTTTTCTAGCTTCTAATTTCTTTTTCCCTTCAGCATCTAATTTTTCAGTCTGTTCAGCTAATTGAATATCAGTACCTAAAATATTTAGCTCTTTATCTATTGCATCCATATCTAATAAAACAGTCAAATCATTTGCTGCCATTTTATCAAATATTGGATCATTAGATAATTTCTCAAAAATACTATTTGATCTTTCTAATGCTTTCTCAAAACCATCTTGAGTAAACATATATAAGTATCTTGCATGTTCATATGCAATTTCTTTTTGTTTTTCTTGACTATAAGCTAATGTACCTTTCTTAAAATTCTTTGAGTTAAAAGGATTTCTAAATTCATCTTTGGATTTCTGAAATTGATCTTCCATCTTATCCATTGCAACAATCATATTACTAATACGCTTCCTACCTTTTCCAGACGCCATATCTTTTTCAGATACTTCAAATGCACTAGCAAAATCTTCATCTGATAAACTTAAGTAATCTTCAAGTTGTGATCTAAAAAATTGTGAAGTACCACCTGAAAACACAGTATACATTTGTTGAAACTTACTAAAGTCTTGAGCATCTTTAAAACCAAACATATCTTGATTAAAAACATTTGTTTTTAAACCATCTGCTACTTGTTTTTGAATTAGAAAATTAAGTTTGTTTACATCAAATAAACCAGACCCTGGATCTGCAACAGCTGAATTCCATGTTTCATTATGTATATCAACTAAGTCTTTAATAAATTTTTCTTTTTCAGCTTGGTATTCTTTATATGCTTTAGGATCAGAGATTTTATTGTATAATGCTGGGCCACCTTGAAAAACCATTTTCTGTGGACCTTGAATTAAACCACCCATTAAGAACCCAGACATAAATGTACTAAAACCTTGTCCACTAAACTGTTCTCCCATACCAGCTTTAATCATAGTGTTTCTAAGATCTATTCCTCCTGCCATTGGATCTTTAAGTACAGCAGTAAAATAACCTTTTGTAGCTGCTGATACAGCTTCTTGTCCAACCTCTTGTAAACCTTCTGCAACATTTGCTGAAAAGTATCTTAGAGTTGCTGCTGCTGCAACACCTGCATTACCTTTTATACCACCTGCTTTAACTTTTTTTAACCATCCACTAAAACCTGTACCAGCATCAGCAAATACATCTTTTAAAAGTTCACCGTTTTTACCTCTAGATGCTGATTTTTTAAATAGCCTTGAAGCAGTTCCTCCTTTTGCAGTTTGATTAAACGTTCTATTTATAGCTCTATTAAATCCTGAATTTGCAGTACCTATAACAAAAAAGTTACTTGCATATATAAGAGGTGCATTAGTTACTGTAGTCCAGAATGCACCTTCAGTTGCTTTATTTAATATAAAGTCCATATCTTTTTCAGATACTACTCCATCTAAACTCTCTCCAGCTTTAATATCTACACCAGTTCTAAGTAATTCATTGTAAACCATTCCTCCTTCTAGTTTACTTTCTGCTAATGCTAAATTAACTGCTCTTAAATCTCTATAAAAGCCTCCAAAACCTGCTTGCATTTTTGCAATGTTCACAGCACTTTGAGTTGCATTTTCTGCAGTTTTTACATTCTTCATGGCTTTCACCATGTTTGGTGTAAATATATTTCCAGCAACATTGAATGTCTTTTTTGTACCGGCCTTTGCAGCTGTCCAAAAATCTTTTGCTACATCAACGTTTTTTAAAGCGTTTAATATATCTCTTGATCTATCACCCATTTTAGTTACATTAAAAAAGGCTTTAGTTAATCTTCCTGCATTCTGAACAGTTTTTGCTATTGCAAGCGGTGCTAAACCTCCACCTGTTACATATGTACCTGCTGCTAATGCAAGTTCTTCCATTGCTATTGATCCTATTATACCTACAGTATAAGCTGAGTTTAATAAGAAATTGTTTGTCCAAGCTAATCCACCTGATCTACTTGAACTTCCTATATTCATAGCTTGTTCAAATTCTTCAGCACTTTGTAAATCTGCACCAGTAAAGTCACCTTGTAATAGATCTCCTATAGATCTGTATGTACTCATTACTCCTGCACCAGCCAAACTAGAAAATTGACCACCCATTCTTGCCATGTCATCCCACACAGTTGAGTTTGCATTATAATACTCTTCCATATTAGAATATGGTGTATAACCTAAATTTGCAAATTCAGGATGCTCATAAAACCTATTAAATTTACCAGATCTAATTCCTGAAAATCTTGTGGATGCTACATCTTGACCTGCTCCTGCTGATTTAGCAGTTAATGCATTTTGCATACGAGCATATAAATCTGATTGTGGATTCTGTTGTGCTACTGGATTATAGTTACTTGTAGCTATAGAAGGGTCTTTAAGACCTGCATTAGCCATTGAAGGAATTGCTGCTATGTTTAATGCTTTTATATTTGATCCTAGATTAGCTTGAAAATCTGCTTGATCAGCTGTTAAAGCTAAAGATGAATCAACTTCAAACATCTCACCTACTGATACAAAAGGAGTTTGATCAGTTGGTATAACGCTTCTTGGTTGTTGGTTATTAGATACAGTCGTCTCTAATGAATTATTGCTAGATTCATTCTCCATATTATCTGTTATTTTGTAATGATGTTGGTGGTGCTACGTTTATACCATACTTAAGTTCATCTGCTGCTTGAAGAGTAGCATTACTTGCTGCAGTTTGTTGAAGTGTTGCTCTTAAAGCTAACGCTTGTCTATCTACACCACGTAATCCATACTTCATATCAAAAGGCAAAGCTACTGTACGTGTAATATAAGTACCACCTGTTTTAGTTTCTTCATTGTAAGATTGATAAATGTATTCAGTACCTACTGCTTTGTAAGTTCCACCAGCTTGGTTAATAGAATATTTTGCTGCAACATCTATTCCTGGGCCAGGTATAGTATAATCTATATAATCTCCTACACCTCCTCTTTGATCACGTGCAAGTAAAATTTCAGATTGAACAGTGGAATAATATCTATTATTTTGACTTCTTGCACTTTGGTCTTCACTTGAATTAAATATAAATGTAGTTGTATTGTTCTGTCCACCTAATTTTGCCATGTCTGCTGTAGAGATTGCACCATATTGTCCATCTATATTAGCAGCATTACCTCCTTTTACTTTAGATGCTAACCATTCTGGACTATATGAAATTGTATAAGCAGCATTATTTTTTTCCATATCACCTACTTTACCATATGTAGGCTTATGTGTAATTCTTGCAACTGGTGCTATAGCATCTGAATTAGATCGTTTAGGATTTGATTCCCAAGATTGTACATCTTCTAACCAAAGATTATAAATTCTTTCAGCAAATGCTTGTCTATCATATAAATCATCACTATCTACATCATCTATATCTCCAGCAATAATACCAAATCCTGTTCCAGATTCTTTTAATGCATTAATTTGTTGCACAAATTCTGTAGTTATAGCATTAGCCTCTGCATTAGGAGCTAAAGGATTATAAGCTACTGTATATGATGCATTCTGATTTACTGTAGCAAAATCTCCTGCTTTACCATCTATTGTGGCAAAGAACCCAGCAGATGGTAATACTCCTTTATTTGAATATCCACCACTAAGACCTTTGTTTAAAGCAAATGTTACTTTCCCATACATCTGTTTTGCTTCATCTGAAATAGATCTTTCATCAAGTACCATTTCTTTTGATCCATCTTTATTATATCTGAATTTTTTTACCTCCCCCGCTGAATTACCACGCCATTCAGTAACCATATCAAAAGCATGCATCATGTAATTTTTATTCTTGTTTGTGTCCCATCCCCATAAATCTGGATTGGTAATTGAACCATCTTTTACTCCACTAACAACTCTTTCAACATACTCCGCTTCTGTCATGGGTATATTATCCTCACCAATTATTTCTGGAAAGCCAGCATCTGCTAATAATTTAAAATTTAAACCATCGTCAGCAGCTATCTTTATAGTAGTTTTATATGTTTCACGTACAGCTTCATATGTTCTTTTCACACCTGCATCTAAAAACGCCTGTTGATTTTTAATACTATTTTGACCAAACATTTTTTCATACACTTGTGAATATGAATCTTTAACCATATTAGGATGGTTTTTAAATAAAGTTTCTGAGTCTCCAAACTCAGTACTTATTTTTGTGTAGGCTTGGTTAATTATATCTCTATTTATAAAACCAGAACCTGATTCATTTCTTTGAAGTAATCTTTTCTTTAATTGCTCTTCACTTCCAGTTGCAGTAGCTGTAGGATCCTCTGCAGTAGGAAAAGGAATAGTAAATTGGAAGTCTGATTTTACATCTCCTATTTTTTTACCTGAAGGTATATTAGCCCCATCAGCATCTGCCTGGGTATATACTGAATTACCTTTTGGATAAGAAACTTCTAAAGCACGAAACATCATCTCTGTCTGTTTTTCTGCTAAAGAATTATCTACCTCAACTATTTCTCCTGCTACTTTCTTTAATATATCTACATTATCTTTAACTTCACCTTTTTCATTTGTTGTAACTCCAATTGTATTAGGATCAGTATATGTTTGTAATACTCCTCCTCCACCAGCAGCGTCAGCTAATGCATTAGATGATCCACTTTTTGTGTTTTCATAATCTATTTCTTCTTTCTTTAATGCAGATTTTATTGCTGCAAGCTGTACATTATAACTATGTTGTAATTTTTTTAATCCCCTTTGTGATTCTGTAATTTCATATGTCATATCCCTTGAAGCAAAAGTCATAGCCCCTTGTCTCATATCTCTACCTATATTTTGTTGCATTAATAAGCTATATGCTTTATTAAGATTACCATCAATAGATTTAGTTGGTGATTGAATAGTATGACTTATACCTTTCATTCTTTCAATTGCTGCTTGCGTTTCCTGAGCTGCACTTTGTTTTTCTTTTATTACTGCTTCAACATTAGATCCAGGAACAACACCATTTATAGCTTGATAATTTCCCCAGCTAACATTAGTAGCTTCTAGTTGAGCACCTTGTACTTGTTTTTTATCTAAATCAATTTTATTACGTGCATCAATACGTCTTATAGTTTCTTCTGCCCATGCTCCTTGACCTTCTTCAACTGTTTGATACCTTCCTGCTTGTATAGCAGCAGCTGCAAAATCTCTACTCTTTACAAACGCATCAGCTTTATATGCTGCTTGAACTTTTGGATTATTTTGTAATGTAGCTTGAAGATATTCTAATGCTTGACCTGCTATTAATCTACCATTTTGTTCAGTAATAATTAAATCACCATTTTGTGCAAATCTATCCTTCTTCATTTTTAAAGGTGGATCCATTTCACCTAAAATTTCTTGAGATAGTTGAACTAAATCAACATCCTCAACAAATCTAGGTAGTTGCATTTGCAAAGCTTTATTACCATCACTATTAATAAAGTCATTCATTCTGTATTGCATGTCTCGCATACCTACATCCCAGAACTGATCATTCAATTCTCTGTCTGGGGAATCTCTCAATCTATTGGCATAAGCCATTTCATCTCTATACTTAGATGTATATACAACGTCCTTTACAATTAAGTTATCATCCCAAAATGGTTTGAATACTCCTTGTGCAGCACTTGCATTTTGTTGTAGTGAAAGATCCATACCTGATATCTTTTCAATTTGAGGTGCAATGTTTTCAGCAAACTGATCTCTTTTTTCTATGTTGTCTTGTCTTGACATATCAGCATAGACCACTCTATTGTAGACATCATTTGTTGCTTTAAAATTAGCATCATACTTATCTGTTCTTGTTTCTAATACTGCAGATAGAAACTTATAATCCGGTGTAAACGGTTTAATGTCTGGTAAATATGTATCTGCTCCTTTTATGTATGTTGCCATAATTCAAATTTAATGTAATTTAATAAGTTTACAAAGAGTATTAAATAAACCCTTTAAGTTTATACTCCCATTTTTCCTGAGTAAAAGAAAGGATTACCTGCCCATTTTTTTATCTCTTTACCTTCTTTTGCTACAGGTTGAGATTGATAACCTGAAGGAGGCATTCCTTGCATCTCTACTTGACCATTAGTTGTACCTGGTGACTGTGTACTAGGAGCACCCCCGTGAGTTGATTTCCAAAAGTATTCTCTCATTTCCTTACTGGCTGTTTCTCCACTCATTCTTTCATATTTTGAAAGTTGAGTTACAAAATTTTGATCTGCATTACCACTATTATCTTTATATAGTTGATTACCTATATCAGTAAATTCTACTAGACCACCTGTTGTAGTGTTTATATCATAGTTACTATATAAAGAATTCATGTTTGCTGTATTAGCTCTATTGGTGATTGCTGTATTAAATAACTCAGTATTTTTTCCAATTTTCCAATTATCAAAATTCTGTGCATTTTGTAATGTAACTTGAGTGTTATCATAAAACTCTGCATCCATCTTAGCTTGCTGTAGATTTTGCTGTACATTCATTTGTGCATTCATAGCACCTGCTTGATTCATAGTTCGTACATTATTACTATTAACTTGATTAATAGCTTGTGCATTAGCTGCTAATGTTTTACCCTGGATATTACTACGTGCAATTGCTTGAGGTCCAAATGTACCTAATGCCTGAGCCATAGTATTCTGTGCACCTAAGTTTGCATTAACTGCACCTGTGTAATCATCTAATACATAATCAACTCCAACTCTATCTAACTGCTGACTAAATGGTAAAAACAATTCATCATCAATAGCATTCATAGCTTGTATGTTTGCTATGTCTTGTTTCCAATATTGTGGGTCAGGTAAATCATATTCCTTAAGGTCCTTAGTTTTCTTAGGTTTTGCAGGTAAATCCATTACACCTGATTGACCTTTAATATAATCTATGTCAAAACCTGGTGCATTAAATACCTTAGCACCTGCTTTAGAATCAAATGCTGCTCCTGCACTACCATCACCAAAGTATGGTTCATATGTAATACCTAATTTTTTAGCAAACTTTTTTCTTTCTTCTTCATAAAGCTTTTGAAATTTACCCCACTGATCATTATCTTTTCCTGCATCATAATCAAAACCATCTATTTTTTTAAGGATCTTGTCATGTCTCCTCATAAAATCAGCTCTTGCTTCTTTACTTTCAAATTTACTAGAGCCATACCACTTATCACCTACAGAGTTTTGTACTTCTGGTAAATCACCACCAGAGTATTTTCCATAGTCATAAAAACCAATACCAGATTTATTAATTATATCTCCGCTTTCAATCATTGATTCACTTAATATACTATTAGTATCACCACTACCTGAAATCTCTATTGTTTCTCTTTCTAAATTTGCTTTATTACCTTCTAAAGGAGAAGATCCTTCTATATAGTATTCTAATTTTCCGTCTGTAACTTTAAACTTATATCCATCAGCTTTAAGTTGATTAAACTTTGCATAATTACTTGTACCTTCTGCGTATGGATTAGGATATTCTCTATTATCAACAGCTGTTGTTTCAACACCTGTTTGAGCCATTTGCATAAAGTCATTTATCTCTGTACCATATGCAGCCATAGCCATAGGACCTTGCTGTTGAGTAGGTACTGGTTGTTGAGCTTGCGCTTGTTGTGCAATCATCTGTTCCATCATCATCAACTGTTGCTGATCTTCTTGAGATAATTGTGCTACTATACTTGCCTTAGCTTTTTCTTCTGATATTTCTTCTACTTGAGCTGTAAACTCAATTGGATCAATACCTTGCATCATCAAGAAAGGGTGAGATGCTAAAGGTACACCAGACTCAAAACTTTTTTTAGCTTCTTGCATAAAAGATAACTTAGATAAATCTTCCATGTTCTTTTTCAACATTAGCTCTGCACTCCTAGACGAAATATTATCTGCATACTGTGAATCTAATTCTCCATAGTAATCATTTAACTCAAACCTTTTAGATATATTAGCTGGTGTTCTTTTTGATCCTGTAATACCAAACTCTGCCATTTCTTCTTTTCCAAATTTCATTTTTGGGGTATCAGAATATATAAAAGATTGTTCAGGTAAAAACATTGGTACACCACCTTGTGAATGTCTAGGTCCTTTTATATTATATAAACCAAAAGTACCATCATCATTTAAATCAGTTAATACTGTCTCACCACCTTCTGCTTCTATGTTTGCATTTTTTCTTGGCACTCCAGATAAACTATATCTTACACTTTCATCATCTGAATTATTAAAAGTTGTTCCTCCATAATATTCTTCTGGAGTTGTAACTAAGCCGTAATCAGCTTGGTCACCAGTTGTTAAACTACCACCATCTCTCATGAGTTGGTCTTCAACTACTTGATTACCTTCTAATTTAAAACCTTTAGGTAATTTATTTATTTTAATTTTTGCCATGGTTATAATATTTCAATATCAGCTCCCGCTGCAATTAGTTTAGCTAATAATGCTGAGTTAACATTTACTGTTTCTCCACCTTGTTCAAAACCAAGTCTACTAAAAAAGTTTTTCTTTTTTATTTCTTCAGCTCTAGGAATCATATCTATAAGTTCATAATCATCTTGCATTACTTCCAAGGGTTGTATGCCTTTCATTTCTAATTCAGGAACAGACATTATCTTTTTACCTCCAAATTCATTTTCTAGAGCGTTTAGTTCTCTATTATTTTGACGTGTATTACCTACGTATCTATAATACTCAGGTACCTCCCCTTCATTTGCATTCCAATATGATTCATTAAATGCTAATCTATTACCACCTTCTGCATTCCATCCGCCAAATCCACCATCACTATCATTTTGACCATTATATATGGTTGTATGATGAGGTCTAACAGCATATCCCTGACTTTTATCACTATAGTTTCTTGGTGCATTATTATATAAAATTTGCATATCACCAATTTGTCTTTCTGATTTATTTATTTTTTTAAAAGGTAATTTTTCACTTTGTGAATCTTCAACAAAAGTATAGTTACCACCTATTGTACTAAGATCATCTGCACCTGCTTCTTGATATGGAAAACATCCATATGGTGTACAATATAATTCTCTTGTAGGGCTTAACTCAGAATTAAATGATCCATCTTTATATGCACCTTGTATACCTAAATTATATTTTCCATCATCAGGTAAAACATCTTTTATTGCTTGTGGTAAATTACTTATTGCTTTTTGTAATTCTCTTCTATTGTCAGCTTTATAATAATCACTTTCATAAAACTCTGTGGCAGTCATTCCTGATGTACCATTAGGACCAAATAAAGTACTAAATTCATCAGCCTTATCAAGTTTTTTTGCCTCATTAGGTACTCTAGATATTACTCCTGCAACACGTTCTTCTTCTTCCTTATTTCTTTCTTGCATTGCTTTTATACGATTCCTTAAATCAGTCATCGCTTTCAAACTTATCTCTTCTCTATCATCTACTACTTCTTCACCATCTTGTGCTTTACCCATTGCTGATTTTATAACAGCATCTCTATTAGCAAGATATGCAGCTTCTCCTTTAGAACCACCGTAAGCCATATTCTGTAATATGTTTGCTTGTGCTTCTGCAGGCAATGCTTTAAATCCTGCGTTGTTTACTCCTCCACCTTTTTTTGCATACAAGCCTGTAGTTCTATCTCCTTCACTACCCATAAGACCAGTGTTGACATCAGTTGTACCACGATTATTAAATGGATTAGTATATACAGGTGCTAAGTTATCTGCATAAACTTCAGCTCTGTTATTTCTTTCTGCCTCTTCTGTGTTTCCATATTCTAAATAATCATTTGCAATACCTATTCCTTGTACAGCAAAATCTGCAACATCTCCTATAGCTGTTGCTGCTGGACTATTGATTCCTCTATTTATAGCTGCCTCTACTCCACCTAAGTTTTCTACTTTAGCTGACCCAAAGTTTATTTTTTTAAGAAGATCGTTTGATGTTGTTTCTGATTGTCCTTGCTTTTGTTGTAAAGGTGTAGCTCCCATTCCTGGGTTTTGATTTTGTAATTGTGCGTCTCTTACATTTTGTGTATCTTCAATATAATTAGTTTGAGGATTAAAGAGATCTTCAAAATTAGGTATATATCCTAAAGCATCTGCTTCACCACCAATTTGAAAGAAGTTTCCTATTTGTGAAAAATCAAAATCTTCTATTTTACCTTTAACATTATTGATAATAGGTTCAACAAAGTTTTTTACATCTTCTACTACAGGTTTACCAGCATCTAGTATATTATTACCAATACCCTTTAGCTTTGTTTGCAAATTTAATAATCTATCATCACCGTATTGTTGAACTAATGATGACATATCTATACTATTATTAGAAGACAAACCTGTTTTAAGTGCAGTTTTAGCTTCTTCTTTTGTTGCATCAGGATTCTCAAGCATAAACTTTTTAAACCAAGCTGCTGTGTTATTTATATTTTCTTTTGATAGGTCAGGAGTATAGCTTAACTGCGCATCATTAATAATTTGATTTGCATACTTTTTATTCCAATCTCTAAATGATCCATCGTTTATACCATCATTGTTGTTATCACCTGAGAACATATCATTGTAACCTTTAAGAAGTGTGTTACCTACTTTACCTAGATCAAAACCTTCTGTATTTACATTAGGTGTAAAAAATAATTCATTTCTTAAAGTACCTTGTGATTTGTCATCAATCAATTGAGCTTTAGCTATTTCGTCTCCATCTTGTGCTTTAGGTGCATCATGATTATAACCAGCTTCTTTAAGTCTAAGATGTGTTTCCATATCTTTAGCCCTAATTTTTCTTTTACCCTTATACATAAAGTGTGGTTTAAATTCACCACCTTCTTCAAAGTTAGTTCCAAGGATTTGATTAAAACCACCTCTTAGTTGTTGACCTACATGAGGTAAAAGAATAGAAGCTTCTTCCATTAAACCTAAACCTGCTGCTTGTCTTAATTTTTGTAATTCAGAAAAATCTCCTGCTAAGTCATTATTATTATAAGCTTTACTTAAACCTAGTAGTTTTAGTTTTTCCAAATCATTCGTACCTATAGCTTGTCTTGCTTCTTTATTAAATTCAAGAGCCTTTAGGTATTCTATCATTTCCGGTGTTTTTTCACCACCTTCTTGTTTAAATCTTGGATCTAAAGTATACTTTCTATTAGGAGCATTATAAGAACCTTCTCTTTGTCTTACTCCTTCTGTATAGTCTGTTCCTCCACCTTCTTGTTTTTTAAATCCTGCAGCATTCTTAGCAAAGTTTGCCATTTTAACTATTCTAGGAGGATAAGCATCTGTATTAGCCATCACCTTTGTATATGCTTCTTTAACACTCATACCACGTGCTTTAGCCCAAGCAGTAAACTTACCTTTGTTTTCAGGTTTAATTTCTATTCCTGATTTAGCAATATCTACTTCTTCTATAGCAACATCTAAACCTTCTTGCTCTGCAGCAATAGCTTCATTTCTAGCTAGCTCTTGTGGATCACGTGTAACCTCTGGTCCACTAGCTTGTTGTGGTTGACTTAATTCTTGAACTGTTTGAAACAATTGTTGTAATTCATTTTCTTCATAACCAACCATCATTAATGCTTGAGCTATAATATTTTGATCTACTTGCTGTTCTAATAAAGTCATTATAACTTCTTCAGGTTTAGAACCTTGTTGAACAGCTTGTGCAAAATATTGACCAACTTCTTGTATAGCAGGATCAACCTCTTGTTGAGGAGGAGCCATTGATTCACCATGTGTTGCACCAGGCATTACTGAACCATCTGGCATTGTATGTGACGGTCCACCGTCTTGCTTTACACTTTTTTTGTTTAAATTCACGTTCATTATATTATATTATTAATATACAAATAATTAGGGAGATTCACTAATCTTTAGAGTTTAAGAATTGCCTATTACATGTGTCATTATAAAATTAGCAGGACTCATTCCTGCTTCTTTAGATTGTTTATAATAAATTCTATTTAACTTATCATAGGTTTTTTCAGCTTCTTCAGTATTATCATCACCTAAAATATAATTTTTATACGTAGTTGATAATTTAATTTGTCCACCTGTTTGGGCTTGAACTAAACCTTCTCCCCCACACTTATGACAAGACGTTAAATCATTACCACCATCAGCAGCATCCCATGACCATCCACAACTTTTACATTTTACTTTTTTATTTAACAAACCACCACCACGTTTCATC
>Ga0307996_1000143_pt1 | contig 20049 bp, 18 predicted proteins | sample Davwhametageno35_FD_203143 | JGI IMG/M metagenome (GOLD analysis project Ga0307996, IMG submission 203143) | Marine microbial communities from Davis Island wharf, Antarctic Ocean - #35 | ecosystem: Environmental > Aquatic > Marine > Unclassified | place: Antarctic Ocean: Davis Island wharf...
GCCTACAACATCTACAAATGGAGCTACGGGGACATGGAATACTACAATTTCTACAGTAGTAAATGGGACAATAACATATACGTTTACACCATTTTCAGGATGTTTTACAGCGGCAACTATGGATGTTGTAGTAGATCCAAACCTTTTACCAACCTTTAGTCAGTTGGGGCCATATTGTGTGGATGAGACACCAGGACCATTGCCTACAACATCTACAAATGGAGCTACGGGGACATGGAATACTACAATTTCTACAGTAGTAAATGGGACAATAACATATACGTTTACACCATTTTCAGGATGTTTTACAGCGGCAACTATGGATGTTTTGGTAACAGAGGACTCTTTAGTTACTTATGAAGTTGTAAATGAATCGTGTAGAGGAGGGAATAATGGGGCCATATATATAAGGGATCTACTTCGTTGTTCCAGCCCATACACTACTGTGATTTCCGCATTAAATAGCACAACTGTATTGAGCTTTACAGCTCTTGGTAGTGGAGAATATGATGTAAAAATAACAGGGGCTAATGACTGTGTAATAACCACTAAAATAGCCGTTGGTTTAGATAGTGAAGATGATTGCACGTTAAAGTTTTATTCTGGATTAACACCCAATGGAGACGGATTAAATGATCTTTGGGTTATTGATAATATTGAATTATTTTCTGAAAATAAGGTTCAAATATTTAGCCGTTGGGGAGAGGAAGTTTGGTCTGGAAAGAACTATAATAATGTAGATGTTGTATGGGAAGGGCTCAATAAAAATGGAAATAAAATGATCGAGGCTACTTATTTTTATGTTGTGGAGATTAATGGACAAATCTATAAAGGCTGGGTTGAAATTACACGATAACAGCCGAAATGAGTTTAAAAATGAAAAAAATAATATTAATAATAGTACTAATTATAGGGGGGCTGCAATCATTTGCGCAGCAAGATCCTCAATATAGTTTGTACATGTTTAATCCGGTGGCAGTTAACCCAGCTTATTCAGGAAGTAGAGAGGTGTTGAGCGCGGTATTAGTTCATAGAAGTCAGTGGGTAGGATTGGATGGGGCTCCAGAAACACAAGCGTTAGCAATAAATACTCCTTTAAGAAATAAAAAAATGGGCTTAGGTCTTCAAATTGTAAATGATAAAATTGGAGCAAAAACAACTCAAAATATAACGGCAGCTTATGCTTATCGATTAAAACTAGGAGGAGGTAAACTTGCATTTGGACTAAAAGCAGGAATTATTAATTATAACTTTAATTGGGATAAGATAGAGTATAAGGATGGAGGAGATGCTATTCCAGAAAAGTCCTCTAATGGGTTTTTGATACCTACAGTTGATTTTGGAATATATTACAATACAAGAACTCTTTATTTTGGAGTTGCAGCTGAACACTTGAATCAATCTAGTTTTGCTGAAGCACAAAGTTCAGACAATACTCCACTTATCAGAGGTTCTAATGGCTCAAAAAAAGGGATAAACTTAATTGGAACTGTAGGTAAAGCATTTATATTAAATGATAATTTTGTACTCAAAACTTCAGCGCTAATAAGAATGGCAAATAATGAGGGAAATATAGACTTGAGTGCTGGTCTATTAATTCAAAATAAAGTTATGTTTGGGATGTCATTCAGATCGTCTGAAGCTTTAATTTTTATAGCAGAACTAAACATCTCTAAAAATGTAAGAATGGGGATGGCATATGATGTTGGCTGGAGTAAAGTGGCTTCTTCAACATCTGGTTCATTTGAAGTTTTTGTTGGGTATGACGTGGGATTATTTAAATCAAAAGTAGTTTCATCAAGGTATTTTTAATAGAGGATGTTACGAAAAGAAACAATAAGATCAAGTCTCCTTCTAGTTATGACTCTCGGAGTGAGTTTTTTCTCATTTGGGCAGTTAAACAGGGCCGACAGGCATTTTGAAGAGGAGGAGTTTAGCGCGGCCATTATTTATTATCATAAAGTGCTAAAAAAGGATGCTTCAAATAAAGGAGCTACCCAAAACCTTGCATTTTCTTATCGCAAACTAAAAGATTATGTAAATGCAGAAATTTATTATGCGCGCGCAACAACATTAGATCCAGGAGAGAGTTCAAATTTTCTATATTACGGACAAGCCTTAAAAAACAATAATAAACTCAAAGAAGCAAAAAATCAGTTTGAAAAATTTGCATCAAAAAATCCAACTAGTTTTATAGGGAGACTTATGGTTCAATCTTATGGAGATATTAAAAGTTGGGAAGTAGAAGAAAAAGAATTTGAAGTTACAGCTATTGAAAATATCAACACTAAAAATGCAGATTTTTGCCCATTAGTTTATGAAGGAGGGATTGTATTTGTATCAGAAAGAGGTGTTGATTTGGTTAACACTAACCACTTAAGCGTAGCAAATAAACCCTATTTATCCTTATATTATGCAAGAAAAGATAAGGGGTTTAAAAAAGCAAAATCTTTTTCTAATCAATTAAGTTCTTTGTATCATGATGGTCCTGTTTCTATTTCTGACAATGGAGATGAGATTTATTTTACGAGAGCTGATAATCGACAACATGGTAAAGGTTACATTAACAGATTGCAAATTTTTTCAGCTAAATTAGATGGAAAGAAATGGAAAAACATAATTCCATTTAAATATAATAGTCAAGATTATTCTGTTGCCCATCCATTTTTGTCGTTAGATGGAAATCAACTGTTTTTTGCATCAGATATGGAAGGCGGAAATGGTGGTATGGATATTTATGTTTGCAAAAAAGAAGGAGAAATTTGGAGTAAGCCTATTAACTTAGGACAAGGAGTAAATACTGAAGAAAATGAAGTGTTTCCTTATTTTAGAAAAGGAGCATTATATTTTTCGTCCGAAGGTCATTCTGGTTATGGAGGATTAGATGTGTTTATGGCAAAAGAATTGGAACAGTGGAGAATTGCTGTTAATTTAAAAGCACCTTTAAATTCATCAAAAGATGATTTTGGAATGTTCTATACTGATGATACGAATGGATATTTTTCATCTAACAGAGATGGAGGTGAAGGAAGTGATGATATTTATGGCTTTTCTTGGAATGCAATAGTCGCTAAAACTCAAATAACGGGAATTTTAGAGTATGATAAATTAGGAGCTTCGGGATCAATAATAAAGTTATTAGATGAAGAAGATCAGATAGTTGGATCAGCAGTAGCCGATAAGTTCGGTAAGTTCAAGTTTGATAAATTAGATATAGCTAAAAATTATAGTTTAGCTATTGATAGTTTCTTGGATGATGCCAATCTTTATTTAACCAATTCTAAAGGAGAAAAAGTTATGCTTGTTAGAAAAACAGAAAAGGGTAAGTTTAAGTGCCAAGCTTTACCTTATAAGCATTATGATGAATTGACATTGTTAAATGAGACAGATGATGCTATTTTAACATCCGTGATATTCGGACAGCTATATAATAAATTACCAGGAGGGTATAGTGGTGTAAAGGAAATTTGGGCGGTAGATGATGAAGGAAATATTATAAGTAAAACAACTTCGGATGCAAAAGGGTTTTTCTCTTTCGAGAAGTTACCTAGTGAAAATGAAATACTTTTTATGTTGGCAGAAGATGATGAATCTATTAATATTAATATTGGAGATGAGACAGGGAAATATCTAGCTACTGCCAAAATATTGACTGATGGAAAGTATAAGTATTCAAGATTAGAATCAGATGATGCTTCACTATCTTTAATAGATGGAGGAGATGAATCAATAGCTTTTGTCAGCAATGAAACTGTTTCTACAGTAAATGTATTCGGACAGCTATATAATAAGTTGCCAGGAGGGTATAGTGGTGTAAAGGAAATTTGGGCGGTAGATGATGAAGGAAATATTATAAGTAAAACAACTTCGGATGCAAAAGGGTTTTTCTCTTTCGAGAAGTTACCTAGTGAAAATGAAATACTCTTTATGTTGGCAGAAGAGGATCAATCTATTAATATTAATATTGGAGATGAGACAGGGAAATACTTAGCTACTGCCAAAATATTGATTGATGGAAAATTTAGGTTTAGCAGGTTAGCTGCCAATAGAAATATCTTGGCGCTATTGAGCGAAGTTGATGAGTCAGAGATGGACTTGAAAGAACAGGATATATTTATATTCTCAGAAGTTAAATTTGAATATCAATCGTTTAAAGTTGTAAAATCGGGGGAAAAAGAATTGGATAAATTGATTGCTATTTTAAACAACAATAAAGATGTAAGAATAGAAATTTCCGGACATACTGATTCAAGAGGAAGGACTGAATACAATCAGCAATTAGGGAGGAAAAGAGCTGATGCTGTTTTACGTTATGTTGTGTTAAAAGGAATTTATAAAGATAGAATTAGAGCGAAAAGTTACGGAGAAACAAGACCAGTAGCTCTCAATAATTTACCTGATGGTACTGATAACCCTGAAGGAAGAGCGAGAAATAGACGGGTAGAATTTAAAGTGATAAAATTAAGATAACAAAGTGAAAAAAATTATTCAATTTATACTCTTTATACTGCTTTCGGTAAATGGATTTACTCAACACAGTAGTATTAAGTTTGGCCATATTGGCCAAAAAGAAGGGCTTTCGCAAAGTGATGTGTTTGCCATAAAACAAATGAGTAGTGGCTTAATGTGGTTTGGTACTCAAGACGGGCTAAACTCTTACAATGGATTTGAGTTTAATGTCTACTCACATGATTTACTCGATTCAACATCAATTTCTCACAATTTTATACATGTAATACTTGAAGAAAACGACAGTATAATATGGATAGGAACAGAAAATGGATTAAATCAATTCAATATAGCAACACAAGAATTTACTAATTTATTTAATCAAAATCCCTTTAACACTCGAAAGGTAAACGTTTGGTCTTTAGCTAAAGATTCTCTAGGAAATTTATGGGTAGGAACGGATAAAGAGCTTTATAAGGTGGATAAGAACACTTCGCTTCCTCGAAAAATTAATCTTTCACTTAGCACTCAAAACAATAGAATAAATATTAGGAAAATTTTATTTACAAAAGAGCATCAATTATTAATAGCAACCGAAGGAAATGGATTGTTCTTATATAATATTGAAACAGAACAGACACAACAATATTACAGAGGTAATAGTTTACTCAAGAGCGATGTTGTTTGGGACCTAAATGAAGACTCTGGAGGTAAGGTTTCAATAGCAACGAATAAAGGCATTAATTTTTTCGATACAGGGGAAAAGAAAATAACAACTATTAAATTACTGGATGATGCTATAGGAGATGATGTAATAAAAACCATTTTTGAAGATAGGTCTGGAATCGTTTGGATTGGAACAGAAGGCAACGGATTTTATAGGTTAAAGTCGCTTTCAAATATTGATCATTATTTATCTGATGCAAACAGATCGACTAGCTTGAGTAGCAACAAAATAAATACTATTTATGAAGATGCGTATGGTATAATTTGGATTGGTTCGCAGTTAGGATTAAATAAATTTGATAAAGGGAAGCAATACTTTAAACACCATCAACATTGGGCAAATCAAGCCAAAACGATTAATAGCAATATAGTTTGGTCTATATTTCAGAATACGGATGGAAATATTTGGGTGGGTACTGATAAAGGAGTTAATATTTTTGATAATAAAACAGGAATTGCAAAAGATATTAAACCAGATTTTTCTTTTACAAGCAAGCAGAAGAATAATAGTGTTTATTGTATTTATAAAGATAATTCAGACGTTATTTATTTAGGAACAGATGGAGGTGTTTTTTATATAGATGGGGATAATATGACGCATATTTTTGGTTTGGGACAAAACGAAAATAGAACTTATGACGTGATTCAGGATGATAAAGATAGATTTTGGTTTGGGACAAAAGACGGACTGGTATTATTTGATAAGAATAAGGGATTGTTCCATACATATACAACAGAAGAAGGACTGCCTAGTGAAATAATAAGAACCTTGTTTAAAGATAAACAAGGGAATATTTGGGTTGGAACAGATGGTGAAGGATTATGTAAAATAATAGAAAAGGGGAATCTAATTTCATTTAAAACATATCGAAATGATCAGGATAAATTAAGCACGATAAGTAATAATACGATTCTCTCTATTTATCAAGATAAAAATAATTTTTTATGGATAGGAACTTTTGGTGGTGGATTAAATAAGTTTAATCTTAAAACAGAAAAGTTCAGTTTTTATTCAGAAAAAGATGGGCTTTCTAATAATGTTGTATATGGTATTTTAGAGGGAGAGGGGAATGATTTGTGGATGAGCACTAATAAAGGCGTATCTTCTTTTGATACAAAAACTGAGGCATTTAGAAATTTTGATGAATCTGATGGATTGCAGAGCAATGAATTTAATACTGGAGCCTATTATAAAGACGATTCTGGTAAAATTTATTTTGGAGGAGTTAATGGTTTTAATTCGTTTTATCCAGAAGACATAAGCATCAATACCATTAAAGCAAAGCCGATAATTACAAAATTTTATTTATTTAATAAGCTTGTAAAAATTGACAAGAGTAATGTTCTTAAAAAACATATATCAAAATTAAAGGAATTGGTATTGGAGTATGAGCAAAATGTAATTTCTTTTGAATTCGCAGCGCTTCATTACTCATATCCGTTAAAAAATCAACATCAATATATGCTCGAAAATTTTGATGAAGATTGGGTTAATATAGGTAGTGGTAGAAGAGCAAATTACACAAACTTAGATCCAGGAGAGTATGTTTTTAAAGTGAAAGCAGCCAATAGTGATGGAGTATGGAGTGATGAAGTAGCTCAAATAAAAGTGGTAGTAAATCCTCCTTTTTGGAGAAACATTTGGTTTATTATTATTGTCTTTATATGGCTTCCGTTATTAATGGTCTATGGCTTAATTCGATACCGTATAAACCAGGTAAAAGAACAAAAAGAATTGTTGGAGGTTCAGGTAAAAGAACGGACAAGGGAGGTTATAAAGCAAAAGGAACTATTGGAGGTAGAAAAAGAGAAAACAGAGGCTTTGCTTTTAAATATATTACCATCAGAAACTGCTGAAGAGCTTAAATCTAAGGGAAAGGCTACGGCCAGAAAATATAGAATGGCCTCTATAATGTTTACCGATTTTAAGAGTTTTACTAAAATTGCAGAGGAAATAAAACCTGAGCAATTAGTTGCGGAATTAGACAATTATTTCAAAAATTTTGATGAAATAATTGACAAGTATGATATTGAAAAAATTAAGACTATTGGGGATGCTTATATGTGCGCTGGGGGTATTCCTATCAGAAACAAAAGTAACCCAATAGATATTGTATTAGCAGGATTAGATGTTCAGTGCTTTATGAAAGGATACAATAAGGCTAAAGCTGATGCTGGTGGAGAAGGTTGGGGTTTAAGAATTGGAATTCATACAGGAGCTGTAATTGCAGGAGTAGTTGGAATTAAGAGGTTTGCATATGATATTTGGGGAGATAGTGTAAATATCGCCAGTCGAATTGAAGCGGCAGGAGATGTGGGGAAAGTAAATATTTCTGGAGTGACGTATGAGTTGGTAAAGGAGTTTTTTACATGCGAGCACCGAGGAGAAATTAAAGCCAAAAATAAAGGGCTAATAGATATGTATTTTGTACATGCTATTAAACCAGAACTTTCTGTTAATGGAGAAGGACTTGTTCCGAATGCATTGTTTCAGAAATATGTGGATTTACATATCTACAGTGGGATTCATTATAGAAAGGCTGAAAAGTATATCGTTAAACGGTTAAAGAAAGAACTTCCAGACAATTTACATTACCATGATTTAAGGCATACAACAGATGTTTGTGCTGCTGTAGAACGTATAGCACTAATGGAGGGAATTGAAGGGGATGATATCTTTTTATTAAAAACAGCAGCTTTGTATCATGATGCAGGATTTGTGCATCAATATGCTAATAATGAAGATTTAGGGGCTGATTTGGCACAAGAAGTATTACCTCGATTTGGATATACACAAGAACAGATAGATGTAATTAGAGGATTAATACACGCTACAAAAGTACCACAACAACCTAAAACGAATTTACAGAAAATTATTTGCGATGCTGATTTAGATTATTTGGGAGGAGATGAATTTCATCCTATTGCAGATAAGTTGAAGCGGGAATTAATGGAAAGAGAGATCATTAAATCTGATAAACAATGGGATGAGTTACAGGTTAAATTTTTAGAGGTACACACCTATTTTACCAAAACAGCAATTGAACTTAGAAGAGCGAATAAACTGACTCGAATAGTTGAGGTAAAGGAGCGTTTAGCAACTTATACTTGATTTAAATTATTTATTGAACCAGCTCAAAATCGAGTTGTTTTTTCACTAAATCAGCTCTTCTCACTTTTATTTTTACTGCATCTCCCATACGGTATTCTTGTCCATTATTCTTTCCGACAGCACAATAGTTGGGAGCATCAAAAGTGTAATAATCATCTCCTATATCACTTAATCGAACCATTCCTTCACACATGTTCTCGATAATTTGAACATAAAGGCCCCATTCGCTTACACCAGAAATTACACCTTTAAATACTTCTCCAATTTTATCTTGTAAAAACTCTACTTGCTTATATTTAATAGAAGTTCTTTCTGCTTCAGTAGCAGAAATTTCCATTTGAGAAGAGTGTTTACACTGTTCTTCTACTTCTTGCTGATTAACAGAGGAACCTCCATCTAAATAACGTTGAAGCAGACGATGTGCAATTACATCAGGATACCTTCTAATAGGAGAGGTAAAGTGTGAATAATGTTTAAAAGCTAACCCATAATGTCCGATATTAGCACTTGAATAAACTGCCTTTGACATTGTTCTTATGGTTAATTGCTCAATCATATCTTCCTCATTACTTCCTTTTGCTTTTTTAAGTAAAGTATTAATTGAATGGGCAACTTCGTCTTCGTTAATTTTTAAATCATAACCGAATTTTTTCACAAAGTTTGATAACGATAATAATTTTTCTTGATTAGGCTCATCATGTATTCTGTAAACGAATGTTTTCGCTTGTTCTCCTTTTGCTGGTTTACCAACAAATTCAGCAACCCTTTTGTTTGCCATTAACATAAATTCTTCAATCAGCTTATTGGCGTCTTTACTTTCTTTAAAGTAAACACCTAAAGGCGCTCCAGTTTCATCTAAATTAAATTTAACCTCTACTCTGTCAAAAGCAATAGAGCCTTGCTTAAACCTTCCTTTACGAAGTAATTTAGCAAGCTTATCTAATTGCAATATTTCTTCAGATAAATCACCAGTTTTAGTTTCTATTCGTTCTTGAGCCTCTTCATAAGTAAACCTTCTGTCAGAAAAAATAACTGTTCTACCGAACCACTCGTTCAGTACATTTGCTTCTTCATCTATTTCAAAAACTGCAGCAAAACATAGCTTAGTTTCATGTGGTCTTAAAGAACATGCTTGGTTAGATAAAACCTCTGGAAGCATTGGTACAACTCTATCTACTAAATAAACAGAAGTAGCTCTTTTGTATGCTTCGTTGTCAAGAATAGATCCTGGTTGAATGTAATGTGAAACATCAGCAATATGAACACCAATTTCCCAATTCCCGCTCTTTAATTTTTTGATAGATATAGCATCATCAAAATCTTTAGCATCTTTTGGATCAATTGTAAATGTAGTAGTAGTTCTAAAATCTCTTCGTTTTTTTATTTCTTGAGGAGTAATTTCTAAATCTAAATCATTAGCCGCTTTTTCTACATTAGGAGGAAACTCATAAGGCAATCCAAACTCAGCTAAAATAGCGTGCATTTCAGTTTCATTGTCACCTGGTTTTCCTAAAACTTCTATTATTTTCCCAAAAGGGTTCTTTTTATCAAGAGGCCATTCTGTTATTTTAGCAATTACTTTATCGCCATCATTCGCATTTTTTAACTTGTCGTTGGATACAAAAATATCAACAGGCATTCTCGGACTATCAGTAACCACAAAAGAGAAGTTTGCCGATTTTTCAATCACTCCAACAAATTCTGTTTGTTTTCTTACGAGAACTTCTAGAACTTCCCCTTCACTTTTATTACGGTTTTTATTGGCGAAAATATTTACCTTAACGGTATCTCCATTCAATGCTGTATTTGTATTTTTTGGATCGATATAAATGTCATCATCATCTCCCTCAACAACGATGTATGCCGCTCCACGAGTGGTCATATCGACTCTTCCTTCTACAAAGTCTTCGGAGTCATTTAAACTAAATTTTCCACGTTGTATTTCACGCAATTTACCTTGGTCAACTAGTTCGAGCAGGATAATGGTAATTAGTTTTTTATTGGTCATATCTTTAAATCCAAAAGCACTACTTAGTTGCTTATAGTTAAAAGATTTGTTAGGGTTTTTATCAAATACAGAAATTATATTCTGTAACAGATCGTGCTTAAATGATCCTGATTGTCTTGAGCTTTTATTTTTTTTATGTCTTGTCATGTTGTTGACCAAATTAATAATAAAAACGCCTCCGAATATTCGGAGGCATTGAATTCTATTATTCTTTTATTAACGAGTCCCTTTTGTTTCATTTTATGTGGCCTCTATACGTTAATCCCATTTACTTATGAGTCGATACATTTCTTCATGAAGTTTTACCAATTCTTCATCAGGACGAAAATTCGGATGCCCCCATACGATTTTGTTTATGGAGTTTCTTGCGTAACGTACATCAATATATTTAGTAATGTTTCCAGGGTGGTTCATTTCTATTCCATCCAAACCTAAACCTTCTATTGTTTCGAGAAAATAAATTAAGTCTACTTTTTTCAAGTCTTTAAAAAAGACTTCTCTATCATATTTAAAATCATACTTATGAACCTGTCCGTTTTCACTCAAAATAAATTCGGAGTAATTACCAGTAAAACCACCACCTTGTCCAATGGCATACCTTTTCCCTTCAGGTAGCTTAGTTGCCGCAAATTCTTGAGACGATTTACAACTAATTAAAAACAAAACTATCGATAAAGTAAAAATAAGACCTTTCATATTATAGAATAAGGATATTGATGACATTTAAGAAATAAAAGTAAATAAATTCACTTATATAAATTTTACTAATCCCTAAAATTACTACTATTAACCAATTTAAAAAAACAACTCAAAAAAGAGAAAAACCTAGAGGGATATATTTTCGATTAGGATTAATTATATCTGGAAGCTTAACGCTTGTAGCTTTTGAATGGACAAGTCCTATTAATGTCAATGATTTGTCAAAACCTTATGATACGGATGAGGTTGAGATTGATTTTCCTATAATTATGCCTGAGGTTAAAATTGATAGACTAGAGGTAAAACCTATAGTAATGGCAATAAAATCAGATATTATTAGAATTGTAATAGATTTATTTGAACCAAAACCTGAGCCAACACTAGAACTTAAATTTTACCCTAATGAATTTGTTGTGGTTGAAAAAATTGTAGCGCCCAAAATATATATTATTCCAGATGTTATGCCTGAATTTGAGGGAGGATTAAAGGAAATGTTTAAATATTTAGGAAATAATTTGAAGTATCCTGAGAGAGAAAAAAATATAGGAATACATGGGACTGATCATTTAACGTTTGTTGTAGGTGAAAAAAGGAGAAATTAAAAATATTAAAATCCTTAGAGGAGTAAATGAGGCAATAGATAATGAAGCGATACGAGTATTAAAGGCAATGCCTATTTGGAAACCAGGCAAGCAATATGGTAAAGCGATAAGTGTTAGATTTAATTTACCTATTAAGTTTCATATTAAATATTATTTGACAAGAATTATTATAAACTCTTTGTCCTTCCGCCATCAACAGGAACGTTAATTCCGTTAATATAGCTTGCCGCTGGCGAAGCTAAAAACGCAACAGCATTGGCAACTTCTTCAGGTTGTGCAATACGCTTCATCGGTACTTGGTCAGCCATCCCTTGTTTAATAGTATCAACATCACTACCAGTTTTAGCGGCTTTGTTTTCTATAATTGATTTTAAACGAATAGTATCGGTTGCTCCTGGTAAAACATTGTTTACAGTTATTCCAAATTCACCTAGCTCATTAGCCAATGTTTTTGCCCAACTTGCAACAGCACCTCTAATAGTATTAGAAACTCCTAATCCGTTTAATGGTTGTTTAACAGAGGTAGAAATAATGTTTATGATTCTTCCATAACCACTGTTTTTCATTCCTGCCTTAACCGCTTGCATCATAATATGATTACAAATTAAATGGTTAGAAAATGTGTTAATAAACTCAGATGTGTCAGCGTTTTCAATTAAACCTCCTGCTGGTCCACCAGTATTGTTTATTAAGATGTTTATTTCAATATTATTATTCGCAATGTATCTTTCTACAACTTCTTTTAGTTGAGTAGGCACAGAGAAATCTGCAACAATAAAGTTGTGCCGTTGTCCTTTTGAGGTATCTAATTCATTACAAACTAAACTCAGTTTTTCTTCATTACGCGCAACTAAAATTGTGTTGGCTCCTAAAAGCGCTAACTCTGTTGCTATTGCTTTTCCTATTCCTTGTGTACTTCCGCAAACAATGGCATTTTTTCCTACTAAATCTAAATTCATAAGTTGTTGTTTTTAGAGAGTAAAAGTAGCTTATTTTACCAACAACGGAAACCCATTGTCGTAATAAAATAAGTCTAGAAGAGAGTCGGGATCCTAAACCAAAATTGATTTTTAATATAGGATTTTGCTTTTATATATGAGTTTCTTAGTACCTTTCGGCAAAACAAAAAACTTGAGTTATGTCAATAGCGATGCCCTTTAATTTTAATCAGTGGATTAAAGATAACAGAGATAAATTGAAACCGCCTGTGGCTAATAAAAGCATATATCCAATGGGTAAAGATTTTATTGTAATGGTTGTAGGCGGACCTAATGCTAGAAAAGATTACCACTTTAATGAAACAGAAGAGCTGTTTTACCAATTAGAAGGGGATATTGAGGTAACTATTCAGCAAGATGGTAAAGCAGTGAAAGTGCCAATTAAGGAAGGTGAAATGTTTTTACTCCCTCCTAATATTCCACACAACCCTGCTAGATCAGCTAATTCAATCGGATTAGTAATTGAAAGAGTACGAAAAGGAACAGATTATAAAGATGGTTTGATGTGGTTTTGTGATGAATGTAATCACAAACTTTATGAAGAACGATTTACTTTAAAAGATATTGTTGTTGATTTTTTAGATGTTTTTAAAAAGTTTTATAGTTCTGAAGAACACAGGACATGTAACAATTGTGGATATGTAATGGCAACAGATCCTAAATTTACAGATGACAAGTAATGAGAATTAACGGACACGGACATATTTTGCCAGAACCACATCAAATCCCTCAATTTATGAAGGATAAGAAATTGTTTTGGATAGACGAGGATAAGAAATTTATGCGGCAGGGAGATTGGTCAAGACCAATTACTGACCTAAGTTTCTTTTTGCAAGAAAAGTTAGAATGGATGGAGAAAAACAACATCGCTCATGGGGTGATGCTTAACCTCTCGCAAGTCTATTGTAATGGTTGGGAAAAACAAGATGCAAAGGATGCAATTGCTTGGCAAAATGATTTTAATGCTGCTGTTCAGAATAATAATCCAGGTAAATTTACTTGTGGATTTGTAGTTCAACCCAGATTTATAGATGATGCTTTAGCAGAAATAGATCGTTGTGTAAATGTTCTGGGCATGAAATTACTGTGCTTACCAACCCATTATTTAAATGGAAAAGAAGAATGGATTTCTGTAGCAGACGAATCGTGTAATCCAATATATGAGCTGGCAAATAAATACGGACTAGCATTAGAAATTCATCCTTACGATGCTCCAAAAATGATTAAATTGAAAGATGAAAATTGGCGTTTTCATTTAATTTGGATGATGGCTCAAAGTGCAGATACATTGCACTTGTTTACATTAAAAAATATACCTAATAAATACCCGAATATTAGAACTTGTTTTGCACACGGGTGTATGTTGGGACAAGCAAATTACGGAAGAAGAGTGCAAGGGTTTAATGGTAGACCAGATTTGTTTGAAGGAACAGAAAGTCCACAAACAACCTTGGGGCATCCAAATTTGTTTTTTGATACCTTGGTGCACGATCCTTATACATTACAATTACTAAAGCATAGAGTTGGAGTGCCCCAAATTATTGCTGGATTGGATGATCCTTACCCATTAGGAGAGATGGAATCTTTACCTGATTCTTACCCAGGAAAAGTAATTGACGATGCCATTAAATTAGATATTCTTACAAAACAAGAAGCAAATGCTATTTGGCATACTAATGTTTTAAAATGGTTGGGGTGAATATGTCATTCTCAGCTCTGGGGATCTATCTTTATTCTAAAAATCAAAAATAACTTGAGTTTTTTTAATTTTAATATGTGTTAAAAAACATTATACTTATTCTTATCACCATTTTTGTTCTTACCAGTGTAAGATCACAAAGCCCTGTTGACACAATGTATAGTCAAATTTTTAAACCGGGGAGACTTGGCTTAGTTGGTGGAGGTGCCGGCCTATTTTATGGGGGTATGCTAACAGGTTTAGCAACGGTTTGGTATGAAGATCATTATTGGATAGGCTTTCATGTAAAAAATGATAATGCAGGATGGATGCAAATTGATAAATATGGTCATGCTTATACCACATACCTGATGGGTAATTTAGGAATGAATGCTATGCGTTGGACTGGGGCTAAACGCAAAAAAGCAATTTGGTGGGGAGGTGCTTATGGCTTTGTTTTTATGACATCAATAGAATTACTAGATGCCAATTATGCAGGATGGGGATTTTCTCCAATGGATATGGCTGCCAATGCTGCGGGTAGTATGTTGTTAATTGGACAGGAATTGGCTTTTAAGAAGCAGATTTTAACCTATAAATTTTCTTATCATCATACTGAATTAGCAGCACAAAGACCTAATATTTTGGGAGATACTGGTCTTTCGCGAGTGGTGGCAGATTATAATGGACAAACTTTTTGGTGGTCGTTAAACTTAAGGTCGGTATTTAAACATCAAAAATATTTACCTAAATGGTTAAATGTTGCTGGTGGGTATGGAGCTTACGGACTGTTGTCATCAGAAACTAACCCAAGAATTTATAGGGATGGAGCATTTTTGCCTCCAGTTGATAGATATAGAAGTTATTACTTATCGTTAGATATTGATTTTGACAAAATCCCGACAAAATCGAAATTTTTAAAATCGACCTTTTTCTTTTTAAACATGATAAAATTCCCACTCCCGACCCTAGAGTTTAATACTTTGGGAGAACGAAAGTTTCATCCTTTCTTTTTTTAGAATCCTTTTTCTTGTCATCCTCAGAGATGTCAATTTGATCCTGTAGAAGGGTTGTATGGGGAGCCACATTTGATCGGAAACTTGTTTTCAGAATGAGAGAAACAGGGTTTAAATTTCTTTCTGATAAGAAACAACATCCAATGCTTCTCCAAACTTTTCTCCAATGTTTTTTAGGTGGCCAATTTTAAAGTAGCCATATTTTTCAAAGAGAGAAATACTTACTAAATTATTTGCTGTAATAACAGCTATAAGGTTATTAATACCAATGGCTTTAGCAATTTTTTCTAAATAAGAAATGGTTGTTTTGCCAATGCCATTTCCTGCAAAGTTTTTATCTAAATACAAGGTGATTTCTGCCGATTTATCATACGCTTCTTTATACCTGAATTGAGAAAGGTAGCAAAAGCCACAGGCTTTACCACCATATAAAATAAGATAAGATTGATATTTAGAATGACCAATAGAAACCATTTGCTCTAACTCTTGGCGAGTAATAGCATCTATATGAAAAGTAGCTGTAGAATTAAGTACGTACCAGTTGTAAACAGTAAGTGCTTGGTCTATATTCTCTTTGCTAATTGGTTTAAACTCAATATTCATACCTCAAAAATAATATTTTATGTTTTAAGGTTTGTTGGAGTGTTTGAATTTTTATGACGAAAGAATTTAGGTATATTTGTTATTAGCGAAAAACATGAAAAACTTAACACTTATTATTACATTTTTAACATTATTCTATAACGTTTCTTTTGGACAAAACAAATTCTCCCATCAAGATACTTTGAGAGGAACTATTACGCCAGAAAGAGCGTGGTGGGATGTTACGTATTATCATTTAAGCGTTGCCGTTAACATCAAAAAGAAAACAATTTCTGGAAGTAATTTGATTCAATATAAAGTATTGGAATCGAAACAAACACTTCAAATTGAATTACAAGAGCCACTTAAAATTAATAGAGTTGTCCAAAATGGTAAAGAGTTGGAGTTTACGAAAGATGGCTATTCTTATTTTGTAGCGTTAAATCAAAAACAAAAGGTTGAATCAATTAACGAATTAACTATTCTTTTTGGAGGAACTCCAAAAGAAAGTGAAAATCCTCCTTGGGACGGAGGGTTAACTTGGGATAAGGATAAAAATGGTAATGATTGGTTGGTAACGACTTGTCAGGGAGATGGAGCAAGTTTGTGGTGGCCAAACAAAGACCACGCGTATGATGAGCCAGACAGCATGTTAATTAGTATTACTGTTCCCAAACATTTAATAGATGTTTCTAATGGTCAACTAAGAAGTGTGGTTGAAAACGGAGAATCAAAAACGTACAACTGGTTTGTGTCAAATCCCATTAATAATTATGGCGTAAATATGAACATTGGAGATTTTGTTCATTTTGATGAAATATATTCAGGATTAAATGGAAATTTAAAGTGCGACTATTATGTGTTAAGAGAAAGTTTAGAAAAAGCTAAATATCAATTTAAAGAAGTGCCAAGAATGCTTGCTGCTTTTGAATATTGGTTTGGTCCTTATCCATTTTATGCAGATGGGTATAAATTAGTTGAGGTTCCTTATGCAGGGATGGAGCACCAGAGTTCTGTTACTTATGGTAATGGTTTTAAAAATGGGTATAAAGGTAGAGACGTTAGTGGAACTGGCTGGGGAATGAAGTTTGATTTTATTATTGTACACGAGTCTGGACATGAATGGTTTGCCAACAATATTACCCATAAAGATGTTGCAGATATGTGGATCCATGAAAGCTTTACTTCTTATTCGGAAAACTTATTTGTGGAGTATTATTTTGGAAAAGAAGCGGGTTCAGAATATGTTATTGGGAGTAGAAAAAGCATCTTAAACGACAAGCCATTAATTGGAACGTATAATGTGCACCATGAAGGTTCTGCCGATATGTACAGTAAAGGTGCAAATATTATTCATACACTTCGACAACTAGTAAATAATGAGGAGAAATGGCGTTCTATTTTGGTTGGGATGAACAAAACATTTTATCATCAAACGGTTACTTCAAAACAAATTGAAAACTATTTGAGTAAAAAAATAGAGCTTGATTTGAATCCCTTTTTTAATCAATATTTAAGAACAATTAAAATTCCAATTTTTGAATATAGCTTGAGTGATTCAGGAATGGAATATCGCTATAAAAATGTTGTAGAAAATTTTAAGATACCTATAAAAATAATTGTTGGGGATAAACCTTTCTGGATTTCGCCTAACATAGAATGGCAAAAATTAGCACTAGAACAAACAATACGTTTTGATCAAAATTTCTATGTTAATTATCAAGAGATAAAAAAGGAGTAAATCACATTTAATGAAATAGTCTTTGATAGCGGATGGGGACGTTGTTTAAAGATATTGATTAAGGCTAACATCCATTTTGTCCAACATTAAGCATAAACTCCTGCTTAATATTTAGACCATCCTTATTTTTTGCTGGCTTCCAATTGGGCATTTCTTGTACTGTTTTTATTAAAAGTGCATCAATTGTCGCATCCCTAGATGTCGCTTCTAACTTTACGTTTTCTACAACACCAGACTCATTTATTACAAATGAAATAGATGGTTGTGGGAGATAGTTAAAATTTTTATCGTTAATTATAGTTAAACTGTTTTGCTTTAAGTCAGAAATCATCAGTTCATATCCACCAATATATTCAGCCTCTATGTCTGGGGTTACCAATAAAGAAACATTCATTTGTCTATTTTGGATTTCGTGTTTATTATTCTCCTTTTGGTATTGTACAACTAACAATAGATTAGAGGCCGTTTTAAATATATTTTTCTGCTCGTTGGTTAATTTATCATCTGGACCGATTGTTTCAATTGTTTTTCCGTTAACTTTTGTAACAACAGTAACTGAGTTATAATCCACAATCCAATTTGAAGGATAGTTTTCAATTACATCACTAATTGTTTGGGCATTTTTAAGTTTATCTTCCGTAATTGCTCTACCTGTGCTTACAAGTGAATTAGGACCAGTGCGACCTCTAACAACCATATATGATAATTCAGGTTTAGCAGCTGGAATTTGAGTTTCCATCCCTGTGCGGTAATCTATAATAAAAGAAGGCAACTCTTTGTTTATAGTGGTAGAATCTTTTTCTGTTTTATTGTTAATAGAGATTTTACGCACTTTTTTATTTGCAAAACCAAATACAGTTAAACCAACAATAGAAAGTATGATACTTAAAATAATTATGCCTTTATTTTTCATAACTAATTAATTTAGAGAGTAAACGACAATTCAAATTTACACCAACTATGCATGTTTTTTATGAAACAAAGTGTAAAATAATGTAAAAGCATTGTAAAATCCCCTACTGTATGGGCAAAAACTATAAATTTACAGTATGAGAAAATTCTTGCTATTTTTAATTTTTGGAGGAACATTTTTGATTTCGTTTCAGAGCTTTAATGAACAGCGAGAGACTCTCCAGAAGGACCAACTAGAGGTTGTTATGAGGAGAATAGGACATGAAGTTTTATTGAGCTTAAATGAAAGTTTATAACTTGTTAAGCCTATTGTGAAAGAAGCCAATAGTTATAGGATCCAATTTAGATCTAACTTTAGTTTTTATCAGATGATGTCATTCAAGTTATTGATTCAGTTCTTAAAAAAGAACTTCCTTTTGAAAACTATTTAGTTAAAGTAGAAAAGTGTAAAACAAAAGAAGTGGTTTACAGTTACGAAATAATTCAGCTTATTCAATTTGATGAAATTTCTTTTAAGACAACGAGCCAAGCAGAGGGTTGCTATGAAGTAGTCATTCAATTTATTCAGAGAAAGGAAGAGAATCCTGGGATGATTATTTTAATCGTTTTGTTAACTATTGCTATTTGTTTTAGTCAGTTTTATTATTACGAAAAAAGAAAAGCAAAGGCGAATAACGATGCCATTAAGATTGGAGAGTACCTGTATGATGCTAAAAAAATGTTACTTATTCGTAAAGAATAAATGATTGAATTAACCAGTAAAGAAAGTGAGTTGTTAAACTTGTTGTATGGATCTACGAATAAAACGGTAGAGCATGATTTTATTCTAAATAAGGTTTGGGGAGATGAAGGCGATTATGTTGGGAGAACATTAGATGTATATATTTCTAAGCTTCGAAAAAAGTTTGGTAACGATGCGACAATACAAATAAAGAACATTAAAGGATTAGGGTACAAACTAATTGTTGAGAATTAAAGCAGTATTTTTAGAGTTTAAATTAGAAAAATGACAATAGAACAAGCACAAAAAGTTGTTGATGAATGGATAAATAAGAATGGCGTCCGTTACTTTAATGAATTAACAAATATGGCAATGCTTACCGAAGAGGTTGGTGAAGTTGCGCGGATTATTGGCAGAAGATATGGGGAGCAATCAGAAAAGGAGAGCGATAAGAATAAAGACTTAGGAGAAGAGATGGCTGACGTTCTCTTTGTGTTAATATGCTTGGCCAATCAAACGGGAGTAGATCTAACTAAGGCACTTGAAAAGAGTTTGGAGAAAAAGACAATTAGAGACAAAGACAGACATCATAATAATCCAAAATTGAAATAGCTTTACCTTACTTCACACAAAATAATACATAAAAAAGATCTTAAATATACGCGCGTGGTTAATCGTATCTTTTACCTTGGGGCTTGCACCATTTCTTCCAGAGCCACATATCTGGGGAAAGCTAAAGTGGTTATTTGGCGGAGCCGAAGGAATGCAATTTATGGATTGGGTTGATCTGTTTTTAAATGGTACA